>Ga0256867_10000251_pt1 | contig 20417 bp, 20 predicted proteins | sample RVTome_15_FD_185939 | JGI IMG/M metagenome (GOLD analysis project Ga0256867, IMG submission 185939) | Soil microbial communities from uranium-contaminated site in the Upper Colorado River Basin, Wyoming, United States - RVT150D86 (HiSeq) ... | reverse complement strand
CAGATCGTCGTGGTCGAGGTCGCGAATTTCACGTTCATCCATGCTGTCACACTACGCGTTCTCGAAGTGCCACTGAGCCCGGGATGCGCGCGCTGCCTCGACGTCGACCCGGGTCAGCAAGATGAAACCGATGGCGAAGAAGGCGACGACCGAGAGGATCGCCGGCCGCCCGTCCCCGGTGGCCTCGGTGACGATCGCGAACACCAGCGGCCCCCATATCGCCGAGAACTTGGAGAAGACGGTGAAGAAGCCGTAGAACTCGGCACTGGCTTCCTCGGGGATCATCGTGCCGTAAAGGCTGCGGGACAGAGCTTGCACCCCGCCGAGGACGAAGCCGACGATCGCCCCCAGACCGTAAAGGGGGAGCGCCTCTCCCTCGGGGATGAAGTAGGCGGCGAAGGCCACGCCAATCCAGACCACCAGTGTCAACAAGATTGCCCCTTTCGCCCCCACCCGCCCGGCGAGGACGCCAAACATGAGCGCTCCGAAGAAGGCGATGAATTGGACGATGAGGAAAGTGATGATGATCTCGGTCGTGCCAAGTCCGAGGGTGTCTTCGGCATATGCGCCGGTGACCGAGATGACTGTCTGCACCGCGTCGTTGTAGAAGAGGTAGGCGAGGACGAAGAGCATCAACTGGCGGAAACCGAGCAGTTTCCGGCCTGTGGCGATGGTCCGGTCGAACCCGAGCCGCGCCAGGGCGCGCCACTGACCGCGACCGCGGTACTCCGCCGGCAATTCCACTCCTTCGGTCTCGTCTGGGAGCCGGCGCAGCGAGACGCGGGCGAAGATCACCCACCACACCCCGGCGCCGGCGATGCCGATCCGGGATGCGGTCTCCTCGCTGAGGCCGGTGACGCCCTCGTCACCACTGAGCAGGATCAGCGCCAGAGCGAGGAGGACGTAGAGGCCGCCGCCGATGTAGCCGAAGGCATACCCCTTCGACGAGACCTTGTCGATCGTCTCGTCCGTGCTGATGTCGGGGAGGAAGCCGTCGTAGAAGACGTTGGCGGCGACGAAGCCGACCTGGGTCGCCAGCACCACCGCCAGGAAGAGGAGCACCGAGCCGTCGGGGACGAATGGCAGCGTGATCGTCATCAACGCCCCGAACCAGGCAAAGATCCGCAGGAAGCGTTTCTTGGCATACGTGTAGTCGGCCACCGCCCCGAGCACCGGCATGGCCAGGAAGAGAACGATGGCGCCTATCGAGATGACCGCCGACCACAGACTCTGGCCGGTGAAGCCACCCCAACCCTCATCCGGGACGATGACCGAGGTGAAGAAGGCGGCGACTATGGCGGCGAACGTGGTGATGTAGGCCGAATTGGCCCAGTCGTACATCGCCCAACCGAAGATTGTGCGAGCGTCGTTCTTGGTCAGGGTCTGGGCCACGAACGGCATGCTGGCAGAAGATGCCCATCCACGGAGGTGGACAGCAGCGGTTATGCGTGAATCGAATGAGGCGATGGATTTCGCGTGTGCCTCGTATGGCGTGCGATGCACACGCCAGACGCGACCGCCAAGCCAAGCCCGGAGAACGCCAGGCCTACAAACGCGATTCGTTCGCCCAGGGGCATTGGTGGCTGAGGCGGCGGGGGTACCAGGGTGCCTCGGTACAGCTCATCGGGAGCTCGGTTGCCGTCTTCGTCGAACAAGGTCATCTCACAGTTGTGATCCCGACCCCAGTGCCATCCCGGCGGGGATGGAGCCAGGGGCGCGCTCAATTCGCAGAAGGCGTTGGGAGTTGCAACTCCAGACATCAACACAAAAACGCTCGAAGCCAATACGACGACCAACGTCGCCACTGCGAATCTCTGCCTGAACGCCTTGGCCAACATCCCGTCATTATCGGCTGGATCACGAGAAACCCATTGGCAAATAGGCTGGTCGAGAAATGCGACGGCACATGATCGCCGCGATGCTGATCCTCGCCGGCGGATGCACCCCATCCGCAACTCAACCATGCCAGCCCGACAACACATTTGCCGACCCTCAGTTCGGACTCGAGGCGCGCGCTAGAACCGCCGACCCGATCGAGGTGTGGGCGTTGTTCTTCAACACTTTCCCAATGCGCCCGGCCGGCGAGCCCATAGAGATTCCCGTGAACACCGAGCTCAAGATCGTTTGGAGGGTCACCGGTGAAGGGAAGTTCACGACTGAGGCCGTTGGCCCTGAAGGCGTCATCATCGAACCGGATTGGGGTCCTGACATCCACGGAGGATCCAATTGGCAACGGCCAGGAGACGAGTGGGGGACTGGCTGGACATTCCCCGAGGTTGGATGTTGGACCCTCGTCGTTCATCGGGGTGATTCAGAGGCCGTAATGAGCGTCAACATCCATGCCGGCACGAGGTAGTGCGGGCCCGATCGGGATATCCAAGCCAACGTAAGCTGAGATGCCGCGTTGTCCACGCCGTCTCGCGGGCCTGCTCCTGCTCGGCATCGCTTTCACGCTGCTGTCAGCCTGCGCCGAGGACACTGACAACCTGCCGTCCTCTGAGGGAGTCGAAGACATCGAGATTCTGCCTGTTGGAAGCTCCGAACCCGAGGGGATAAGCGATGTCGGTTCCGAGACTGTGGACGTCGTGTTCGCGGTGGGAAGCTGTGGAGGGCCCGGTGACGCACCGTTGCTGCCACATCGCGTCGTGGTCGAGTATGGGGAGAACGAGATCACGATCATGATCGACACCAGTCTGGACTGTGGGTCCAGCGACGCGGATTGTGTGGGATTCATCCGTGCGATGCGACTCCATCTGACCGAAGAGGTGGGGGCGCGGCGGGTAGTTCTGTTCGAGGCTGCTCTTGGCTGATCCGTAGGGGACGAACGCACATAACCTGACCACTCATGCGGCGGTCACTCCTCGTTTTCCTCGCACTGGCGACTGCCTGCAACGGCGAGCCCGACCTGGCACCGACGACAACGGCGGCCGAAGTCAGCACAACGACGACAGTCGAAGACACCACCAGCACGACCGAGGCGGTCACCACCACCGAAGCACCGACGACGACCACGCTCCAACCGCTCCAGTCGCTGGCCTACGAGGAGATCGCCAGGATCGACTTCCCCATCCAAATGGTGCCGTTCATGGGCGACCTCGAGATGGTGGCCACCAAGGCGGGACGGATCTATCTGCTCGAGGAGCAGCAGCGTCTCAGAGAGAACCCGATACTCGACATCAGCGATCAGGTGAGGAATCAGGGCGAGCAGGGGCTGCTGTCGATTGCCGTGTTCGAAGACCCCAGCCGGGTCTTCGTTCACTATTCAGCCAGTGATGGTGACACCGTCGTCTCCGAGTTCACCTGGGATGGGAGCGCCCTTGTCGATGAGCACGTCTGGTTGCGGCTCGACCAGCCAGCACGGAACCACAACGGGGGGATGCTCCAGTTCGGGCCCGATGGTGACCTCTACTTGGGTCTGGGTGACGGTGGTGGCAGTGGGGACCGGTTCGGGAACGGGCAGAACCAGGACACCCTCCTCGGAGGGCTGGTCCGGATCGACGTGCATGACGAGACCGCCGAGCCTCAGCTCTTCCAGTACGGGTTGCGCAACCCCTGGCGCTTCTGGATCGATCAGGTGGGCGATCCCATGATCTACATCGCCGACGTGGGGCAGAACTCATTCGAGGAAGTTTCGGTCGCTCCCTTTCAGGCCGACATCAACTACGGGTGGCCCATCACCGAGGGTCTTCATTGTTTCCGGCCCTCATCCGGTTGTGACACCGCCGGGTTGACCCTCCCCGTCATCGAGGTCGCCCACGGTGATGCCGGGACCTGCTCGATCACCGGAGGGATGGTGTACAGGGGGCTGGAGATCCCAGAGATCAATGGCCACTTCTTCTACTCCGACTATTGCGGTGGGTACCTGCGCAGCTTCAGATACGAGGACGGCGAGGTAGTCGACGGGACAGACTGGACCGAGCAGGTGGGCGTCCCCGGTCAGGTGGCGAGTTTCGGGGTCGACACCTGGGGCGAGATGTACCTTCTCACCACCGACCGGATCCTCAGGGTGGTTCCGGTTCGCGGGTGATCGAAATCGTTGACGATCAGCTCAGTAGCCGTATCCGTCATCGGTGGCCTCGGCAGCCTGAATGGGATTCCCGTCGGCACCAACGACAAACCAGACCCCGCTGAAGCCCTGGCCGGTGGTGTCGCCCGGGTTCACATCCGGCGTGTAGAGGTAGAGAGGCATTCCATTGACGGTCAGCTGCTGGCTCCCATCGGCGCGCTCGATGGAGCCGAACATCGCCTGGTCGAGTTCAGAGCTGATAGGGGTATCTGCGGGCACCGGTGGCCATAGCTCGGCGCAGGCGCCGTTGCAGGCGCTCTCGCCGTCACTGTCCTGAGTGAAGATGTAGAGGGTGAAGCCCACGGGGTCGACGAGGATGGTCCCGAGATCGGTCTCGGAGGCATGCACGCCGTCCATCTCTTCCGTGGCCGCGGTCGTCGTCGTCTCGTCCGGTCCGGCCGATGTCGTAGTGGCTTCCGATTCGCCGCTGGTCGTGGTGACCACCGTGTCGTCGGTAGTTGTGGTCTCTTCGCCGCCTTCGGTGCCACAGGCGACGAGGGCCAATGGCCCGACGAGGAGCAGGCCGACGATGCGATGTTTCATTTCATCCTTTCCGGGTCTCCCCGGTCAATACGGTTGAGGGGCTCGAACGGTTCGTGGCCGACCGATATCGTTGCCGTCATGCCGACGGTTTTCACAAAGATCATCGAAGGGGACATCCCCGGCACCTTCATCTGGCGTGATGAGAGATGCGTCGCATTCCTGTCGATCAACCCGCTGCGAGCCGGCCACGTCCTGGTGGCGCCGCGGGAAGAAGTCGACCACTGGCTCGACTGCCCGTCGGATTTGCGTGATCACCTCATGGAGGTGGCCCAGACCATCGGCAAGGCCCTCCATGCGACCTACCGCCCGGAGAAGGTGGGGCTGATGATCGCCGGGCTGGAGGTCCCGCATCTGCACCTGCATGTGGTCCCGATAGATGGCGTCCGTGACCTCGACTTCGCCAATGCCGCAGCGTCGGTCGATCGGGAGGAACTGGAGTCGGAGGCGGCCTCGATCCGTTCCGCCCTCGAGGACATGGGGGCACCGGGGGTCTCCTCATAGGCGTGTTCCTGGGAGGGCTCAGCTCCCTCCTCTACGGAGTCGGTGACTTCCTCGGTGGTGAGGGTGCCAAACGTGTCTCTGCCGCCACCGTTGTCGTTTGGGCAGGGGTCGTTTCACTGCCGGTAATCGCGATCGTCGCGGTGTCGATCGGTGGTGAGACAGTCGCCCGAGACTGGTGGTATGGGGCGATCGCCGGCTCGATGGGGGGCTTGGGCCTGGTGGCCCTCTTCACGGGTCTCGGCAGGGGGCATGCCGCCGCCGTCGCTCCCGCCGCGGCCGCAGTGGGAGCTGTCTTCCCGGTGGCGGTGGCGGTCCTGCGCGGCGACTCCCTATCCGCCCTCACGTGGCTGGGAGTGACGGTGGCCATACCCGCGATCGTGCTGTGCTCGTGGGTGGCCGAGCCGGGGGATACCCCGGCCGGCGGGCTCTGGTACGGAGTCGTGGCCGGTCTCGGCTTTGGCAGCTACACCGTCGTCATCGACCTGACCAGCTCCACTTCCAACCTCCTTCCGTTGATACCTGCCCGCGGCGCCCCAATCGGCATCGTCGTGGTCATTTCGCTGACCGGTGTATGGAGGATTCACTCCTTTGCACGATCACCACGGGCCATCGTCGTCGCCAATGGGGTCCTCGACGCCGGGGGGAACGTGGCTCTCCTCGCCGGCCTTCGCAGCGGCTCGCTTGCTGCGGTGGCAGTCGCCGCCTCCTTCTACCCGGCGGTCACGGTGATGATGGCCCGGATGATCAATCGGGAGCATCTCAGGGGGCGGCAGCTAGCTGGTCTCGCCCTCACCCTCGCCGCCCTCGCCGCCATCGCAGTTGGTTAGCCGTCACCGGCGACGACGAGCCAGGTGCCGAAGATCACGACGGCGACACCAACGAGCTTTCTGATGTCGAATGGCCGTTCTTGGGACATCCAGCCGAAGTGGTCGATGACGGCGCCGAGGATGAGTGTCGAGGCGGTGAAGAGGGTGAGGGCTGCCCCCAAACCGAGACGTGAGACCGTGATGCCCAAGGTGGCGACGACCACCACTCCCATGATCCCGGCGCTGAACGCCCACCACGGGATGTCCTTGATGTCGGTGAACCGCGAGCCCCCGAAGACGACCATGGCGATGCCCGCAACAAGGCCGCCGAGGCCGTAGGTGACGAACGTGGACGCCAATGTGCCGGCCCGCTCCTCCATGACCCCAAGAGATCCGGATTGCACAGCTCCTGCCAGCCCCCCGAGGATTCCGATCACCACGATCACGAACGCGTTCATTCCGTCAATGGTGGTCGGCGGTCGTCTCGTATTGGCGGATCGTGGCCTCCAGATAGGCCATGGCATGGTCGTAGCCGCGGACGGCGTGGTTCCGGGTGTAGTGGAGGACCCGATGTGCCCAGAGCCGGAACACGGCAGTCTCCCAGCCAGGGTCGCCCAGGCGGAAATCGGCTAGCAGCAAATCGAGAGCATTGCCCCATCGGTTCTCGTCGATGTCGCCGAGATGGCCGGGGTCGAAACCCAACGACTCCAGGACCACCCGCTCGGCGTTGCCCGGGCTGTCACCGAGCTCGGCGAGAGTAGCCTCCTCGTCGTAGCCGACTGTCGTCTTGAGGTCGGCCGGTGCGTCGGCTGGTGGGTCGGCATCGAGAGTCGCCGTCACGGAAGGCCGGCCCCGAAGGGAGCGGACGGCGTCGAGGCATTCCACCACCATCGGCCGCAGCTCGGTTAGTGACCCGTACAGCGCATGCCGTTTGCCATCTGCGACGTTGTGCTCATAGATCGGTTCCCCTTCGATGGTCGTGGCGTGGGTGATCAATGTGTCGATGCCCCAATCCGATCGGGCGACGACAAATGGGTCCTCTGCCAGCGCCGTCACAGTGGCATGGTTCAACGCCAGCTCTCCGCCCAGGGGCTGGCCGATGCGGGGGAGGATCGTCCCCGGGAAGAGACGAGCCAGCGAGGGGCGGGTGATCATCCAGGTGACCATGGCGTCGGTCGCGGCCCGGGGGAAACGGTGTCGCACCACTCCGAAACCGCGCTCGGCCGCGGCTTCGGCCCCGTCGATCCACGAGGGGTCGAAGTTGGTGATGTCGGCGTCGTAGAAGTGGGTCCGCTCGAAGCCCCGCTCCGCCGCCATGCGGATGGCGGTGTTCATCCCGTCTCCCTTTCCCGGCCGGAAGGTGCCCAGTCGCGCTTGGGGGAACACCCGCACGGGCACCGATCCTGAGGCCAGCTGAGCTGCCACTTCGGCGACCTCGTCCATCGTTCTCCCCGTGCCGGCGGACACCGCCCAGACCTCCCGCACCCTCGTGTGCCGCGTTGCGATGGCAAGGTTGGCGGCGATGATCGACACCGCCTCTTCCTTGAAGGGGAAGACGACGAGTGTCATGGCGTTTCTGTCACGAGGTGGGTCTAGGGTCGCGCCACATGAGCGAACATGTGGGGCGCGTACTCGGCACACGGGACGCGACACCACTCGAATTCTGGGTGGGTGTGGCTGAGGGGGAGTTCCTCCAACTCGACGACGTCGTCGCTCTCGAACGGGTGCTGCCCACCGGTGAGGTGGTTCGGATGTACGGGACCGTAGGCCAGGTGGTGGCCCGCCACGAGGGCGCTCGCTTCGACTCCGACGTGTTCCTCATCGAGGACGGGCTCCTTCCGGCGGAGGTGACCGAGGCCGCCCAGGTGACCACCACCAGGTTCGAGCCCGAGGTGTTCGTGCCGCCGAGACCCGGTTCGCCGGTCCGCATCGCCCAGGACGAGGAGCGCGACCGCGCCTTGTTCTTCGATCGCATGGAGCGCAAGGTACCGATCGGCCTGGCACGGAACGGTGAGCCGCTCTGGGTCAACTTCGAGTTCATCAACGGGGAGCGGGGCGCCCACGTGAACATCTCCGGCATATCGGGTGTGGCAACCAAGACCAGTTACGCAACCTTCCTGCTCCACACGTTGTTCACGTCCGGCGTACTCGGTCGAGCGGCGGTCAACACCAAGTCCCTCATCTTCAACGTCAAGGGAGAGGACCTCCTCCATCTCGATCGTGTCAACAGCCGGCTGGACGATGAGCAACGGCTCCGATACACCGAGCTGGGGCTTCCCAGCACCCCGTTCGAGTCGGTGGGGATGTTCGCGCCGCCACGGTTGGACGACCCGAGGGCGACCGCGGACGTGGCAACTCGGTCCGACGTCACGTCATTCTTCTGGAGCATCCATGAGTTCTGTGTCGAGGACCTGCTTCCCTTCCTGTTCGCCGACGCGGAGGACGATCGGGCGCAGTACACGACCGTCGTCTACAACGTGATGGCCCAACTACGCCAGGCTGAGCCGACGGACACCGGGGCGGCGGTGATCGACGGTGTCAAGGTGCGCACGTTTCGTGAGCTGGCCGACCTCATCACCGAGCGGGTGCAGGGCGAAGATCACCGGTACCGCTGGGCGGGGCCGGCGATCGGCACCGGGACCATCAACGCCTTCGTTCGCCGGCTTCAGGGGTCGGTTCGGCATCTCGGCCGCATGATCCGCTCGGATGTCCCCGATCCGGAGAGACACCGGGTACGTCTCGAGGATCAGGTGACCGTGGTCGACCTGCACAATCTGAACGATCGGGCGAAGCGATTCGTGGTCGGCGTCACCTTGAAGCGCGCCTTCGAGGACAAGGAGCGGGCTGGCCAGATGGACGAGTTGCTGCTGGTGGTGCTCGACGAGCTCAACAAGTATGCGCCCCGCGAGGGCACCAGCCCGATCAAGGAGATCCTGCTCGACATCGCCGAGCGAGGACGCTCGCTCGGTGTCATCCTCATCGGCGCTCAACAGACTGCCTCGGAGGTGGAGCGTCGCATCATCGCCAACTCGTCGATCCGGGTGGTGGGAAGACTCGATTCGGCTGAAGCATCACGAGAAGAGTATGGGTTCTTGCCCGGCCCACACCGGCAGCGGGCGACCATCATGAAACCGGGGACGATGATCCTCAGCCAGCCGGAGCTGCCCGTCCCACTCGTGGTGGAGTTCCCGTTCCCGGCCTGGGCGACCAGGGCATCGGAGGCGTTGGCTCCCGTCGGCGGCGAGGGCCCGGCCGATCCGTTCGAGGACCTCTGAGGAGTGCTCCAACAGCTAGGTGAGCCCGTCCCTCGGGACCTATCCGAGTGGAGCCTTCACTGCTACTGCTTGGGCGCCCGAACAAACCCGAAGAGCGTCGTCGCTCTCGACAACAACGGCGTGATCCTCCATCAGGCTGTCGAGGGGGTGACGTTGGAGGCCCTCGGCGAGAGGGGAGTGAGTGTCACAGAGAGCCAGCTCCAACTACTCGAGAGGTTCAGGCTGTTGGAGCGGGACGATCGATCGATTAGGACCCGATTCCCCGTCCTGTTTCCTGATGCGATTGGTGAACTGCGCGATCGGGTGGGCAAGACTGTCGCACCAGTGATCGACGGCATGAGCACGAGGGCCAAATCGATCGAGTCGCTGCTCGGGGAGCAGGGCCTGTCGGCCAGTCTGGGTGCCGTGGTCTTCGGTCACGCCCTCGACGGAGAGCTGTGGGACGTCCTGAGAGACAAAGGGGGCGTCCCGGAAACTTCGCCGACGGTGGAGGAGCCGAACTGGCGAGGGTCGTTCTGGGCGGCCTACCCCGGCCGAGCCCTGTCGGCGGGGACCAACGAGCGCCGTCAGGGCCCTGCGACCCTGGTCATGGTTTGGGACGAGCGAACCGTTGAGCACCTCCGACAGTTCGAAGATGATCCAACAATTGGGAGCGCCCTGGCCGCAATCGAGTCTGAAGAGACGTCGCTGCCCGTCACCGGACAGCGGGCAATCCCTGTCATCAGGCGGAGCGTGTCGGACCCCGTGCATCGGTCTTGTCGAAAGCTTGCAGAGGTGGTGGCAACTGCGATCCCTTCTCGCGGTGATTGTCGACAGATGCTGTCGGCCGTCGGCGTCGCGGCGTCGATGAGCGATGCAACGGTCATCATCGCTCATGAGGTGATCTGGGAGTCGTTGGAGGCGTTGCACACCTTGGGCGATGGGGAATCCCGGGATGAGGACCCCTTCGACCGTTTGTTCGTGAGGATCGACTAGGCGCGACCCTCGATCCAGGCGATATAGCTGACCGTTGCCCCCTTGTAGGTCGTTGTGATCTCCCAGCATCCATCGTGAGGAAAGTCGAGTCGGACGAGGGCGAACTGGCCCATCTCGGGATTGCCCCCGGTGGTGACCCTCCCTTCCTCGATCCGAGACGAAGGTGACCCGAGGATGTGCTCAGCCACCATCGAGATCTCGGGACTGGGCTCCGCCGAGATGTCCATGCTCTGACTCCACCACATGGTGATCTGAGTACGCGTCTCTTCCGGGGTGACCGGGAGGCCCACCCACAGCTGGCCGGCGTCGTATACGAAAGTCCACAAGTCGGGTGTCCCAAACCAAGACGCTTGGAACGATTCCGGGGGAGGTGGTTGTGGGGTCTCTGCAACCGGGGTGAAGGGGGTGTCACCAGACACGGTGACCGGGCACTCATCCCGGGCCACCGGCATCGGCTCCTCGACGGTGGTGGTCGTCACGGGGACCGTGGTGGCAGTCGCCAGCTCGCTGGATGTCGTGACGAGCGTCGTGGTCGTGTCCGGTGATGCCGCCGGCGGCATGGTGGCCTGACCCGAGGTCAGTTGGGCACCGGCGAAGACTGCCAGGGCGAGGATCCCCGCCGATGACCAGGCGGTGACGTGACGGCGCCGTCTTTGTCGCTCGAGCATGCGAGAGAGCGTGGGGTGGTCGGCCGTGCGACCGATGTCCGTCGCTGCCCTCCCCGCCCGGGATGCCAGATCGTCAAATCTCATCGATCAATCCTTTCGCCTCGAGCTGGCGACGCAGCCGCTCTCGTCCCTGATGTAGCAGCGCCTTCACGGTGCCCTCGGCGATGCCGAGGACGCCGGCTATCTCGGACACCGGCATGTCTTCCACGTAGTGGAGGGCGACTGCTTGCGCCTGGCGGATGGGGAGTCGTCTCACCTCACGCCAGAACTCATCGGACGCCGCGTCCGGTGCCGCGTCTGGAGTCATCTCGTGTGACCCGGCCCTCAACCTCGCTGTCGCCTCGGCCTGGAGGCGTCTCCAACGCGAGCGGGCCAGGTTCACCGCGACACTTCGGACCCATCCACCGGGTGACGTCATGTCGGCCACAACGCCCCAGTCGCGATGAGCGCGCAGGAAGGCCTCCTGAGCGAGGTCCTCGGCCACCCAGCGGCTTCCGGTCAGCCCGTACACCAGTCCGACCACGGCCGGGTAATCGCTTCGATACAGGAGCTCGAACGGTCCCGGGACCTGAACCTCGGGCAAACCTTCCGATTGGGCCATCCATCCTCACTGTTCTGCGAGCAATTCACACCCTATGAACGCATGAGAGGGCCGCCGAGGTTTAGACGGGCTACCCGAATCTGTCCCTGACGATTCCTACGATCGTCACAGGTGAAGATCCTGCACACATCCGACTGGCACGTCGGACGACGCATACGGGGGCGCGATCGCTCCGATGAGCACCGCGACGTGCTCCGTGAGCTCGTGGGCCTGGCCGATTCCAACCATGTCGAACTCACGGTGGTCGCAGGGGACGTCTTCGACACGGCGTCACCCTCGCCGGTGGCCGAGCACATCGTCTGGAGGACTCTTCTCGAACTTTCCGAGGTCTCCCCGGTCGTGGTCGTGGCCGGGAATCACGACAACCCGGCGCGTCTCGATGCCGTCGCCCCTCTCCTGGCGCGTGCCGGAGTCTCCGTGATCGGAGATCCTCGCTCACCGGCTGAAGGGGGCGTGGTCTCCTTCGAGGATCTGGGGCTGACGGTGGCTCTGCTGCCTTTCGTCTCCCAGCGGGGGATAGTCAAGGCGGAGGACATCATGATGTCCGACCCCGACCAACACGCCGGGCAGTACCAGGAGAGGCTCCGACGGGTCGTCGATGCGCTGACGTCGGGGATGACCATGGACACGGTCAATGTCCTCGTCTCCCATCTCACCGTGTTCGGGAGCGTCCAGGGCGGCGGCGAGCGCTCTGCTCACATCTTCGGGTATGCCATCCCGACGTCGCTCTTTCCCGGGCATCTCTCCTATGTCGCCCTTGGCCACCTTCACAGACAGCAGAAAATGCCTCACTCCTCGCCCGTCTGGTACTCGGGATCGCCGCTCCAGCTCGACTTCGGTGAGGTCGCCGATCAGAAAGGGGCGTTGCTGGTCCACGCCGAGCCTGGCAAGCCCGCCTCGGTCACTGAGCTCCCCCTCGTGTCCGGGCGGCGGCTGATCGAGATGACGGGAACCCTCGACCAGGTCATGGCGAGGTCGGGCGAGGCCGAGGGCTGCTACGCGAGGGTGGTGCTCAGGGAGACCGCCCGGGTTGGGCTGGCCGACGAGGTCAGAGCGGCCATACCCACGGCAGTCGAGGTGGTCCTCGACAACCCCCAGACGCCGAGACGCGAGGGGCCTCCGAGACGAGGGCTCGCCCCATCCGAGGCCTTTGCTCGCTACCTGGACGATCGAGACTCGGTCGACAGCCGTGTGCAGCGACTCTTCGAAGAGCTGTTGGACGAGGCGATGAGCGGAGTGGCGGAGTGAGACCGCTCCGAATCGAGTTGGAGGGCTTCTCCGCCTACCGGGAGCATGTCGAGGTCGACTTCGAGAATGTCGATTTCTTCTCGGTCACCGGGCCAACGGGCTCGGGCAAGTCGAGCCTCATCGACGCCATGATCTTCGCCCTCTACGGCCGCGTCCCCCGGCTGGGCGGCAATGCGGTGGCGCCTGTCATCACCTCGGGCGCCGATCGCGCCCGGGTTCGCTTCGACTTCGAGGTAGCGGGAGAGAGATACACCGTGGCGAGACTGGCGGAGCGTTCAGCGAGCGGCGGCGCCTCGGTGCGGGAAGCCCGTCTGCAACGCGACGGGACGGTTCTCGCCAGCGGGGCGTCGGACGTGACCAACGCCGTCGAGTCCCTTCTCCGGTTGCGATTCGACGACTTCACCAAGACGGTGGTGCTGCCCCAGGGCGAGTTTGCCCGCTTTCTCAAGGCCCCGCCCCGTGAGCGTCAGGAGCTGCTGAGAACACTCTTGGGCATGGATGTCTACATCACGGTGCGTGACCTCGCCCGCACAAGGGCGGCAGTGGCAGCCGAGCGAGGGGAGGCGGCCCGGCGATCCCTCGAGACCCTCGACCTCGCCGACGGGGACACCCGACAGGCGGCGGCCGCCCGGGTCGACTCCCTGACAGATCTGACCGAGAGACTCCCTGGTCTCGAGAGGACTCTCGGTGATTGCACGGCCGAGGTGATCAACGCGGCTGCAATCGAAGATCGAATGGCCGACGCCGTCTCCAGACTGGAGGCCATCAGCCCACCTGCCCGGCTCGAAGAGCTGGAGTCGCTGAGAAGCCAGGCTCAGGAGCGAGCCCTAGAGGCCGACGAGGCCCAGAGAGACGCCGGTCTACGACTCAAGCAGTTGGAGGAGGAGTTGGCGGCCCGGCCCTCCAAGGATCAAGTGGCGTCCTGGAGCCGGGCGCGTGACCGGCTCGCCGAGATCGAGGAGAAGCTCACGGAGTCCGATCCGAAGCCGGCGGCGGTCGACGCGGAGGAGACGGCCCAAGAAGTGAAGCGGGCCAAGGACGATCTCGAGCAGGTGAGATCCGCACTCACGGGCGCTCGCGACGAGCATGCCGCCCACCTCCTGTCGACAACCCTCGTCGTTGGGGAGCCGTGCCCGGTCTGTGCCCAGCGAGTCGACACCCTCCCCGGTCTCGGGGAGGGACCCGACATAGCAATGCTCGAAGAAGCAGTGCGCGGCGTCGAATCCAACGTCGCAGAGCTGGGCGCCTTGGCGGACAAGGCTCGAGAGAGGCTGGTCTCCATCGAGGCGACGCGTGCCGGCCTGGTCGAGCAAAGAGTCGACCTGGAACGAGAAGTCGAGCAGGCCCCTTCCGTCGACGAATTCGCCGATATCAAGGCGGATCTGGAACGTCTCGACCAGGAACATCTTCAGGCCAAGCGAGCGGTCGACAAGACGGAGGAACAGGCCAAGAAGGCAGACGACGAGCTGGCCAGCCTCTCGGACGACTTGCGACAGGTGTCCAAGCTGCTCACGGCAGCCCAGATGAAGATCGGTGATCTCGACCCTCCCATATCACAGGCCGACGACGTCACAGTCCAGTGGAAGGAGCTACTCCAGTGGAGGGCGGAGCGGTTGGACCATCTCGTGGGGGAGCGAACCGCAGCCAAGGAGAAGACCGCCGAGCTTCGCCGTTTCGCCGACGACGCTCGTCTCGTCTTGATCGCCGAGCTGGAGAGTAATGACGTCGAGCCGATCGAACCGTTCACAGCGCAGGTCGCCACGGCGTTGCAGGCGGCCCGGAGCGTGGTAGTTGCTCATGAGAAGGCCCTCGAGGAGTCGGCGAGGCTGACCACCCGATTGCAGGAGGCAACCGAAGAGGCCGCAGTCGCCGAGGCCCTCACCGGCCATCTCAGGGCGTCCGGGTTCGAGCGGTGGCTGATGGACGGCGCTCTCAAGGGATTGGTGGCCGGAGCCAACGACCTGCTAGACCAGCTCTCCGACGGTCGATACTCCCTCGAGTCGAGTGACACCGGCTCCTTCGTGGTGATCGACCATCACAACGCCGATGAGGAGAGATCCGTCGCCACACTCTCCGGGGGCGAGACATTCCAGGCTTCGCTGGCAATGGCCCTGTCCTTGGCCGAGACCCTCGCCGGTGAAGGTCAGGCGAGCCTGGACGCCGTCATTGTGGACGAGGGTTTCGGCTCCCTGGACACCGACGAGGCGCTCGACGTGGCGGGTTCGGTGCTGGAAGAGCTGACCAGCAGGTTCATGGTGGGGGTCATCACCCACGTCAAAGAGCTCGCGGCCCGAGCCCCTGTCCGCTACGAGGTGAGACGCGAGCCGACCGGGTCGAAGGTGAGGCTGGTGTCGTGAAGTTCACCGTGGAGGCGTGGGACTCCGACTATGGGGCACCGACCGATCCCGAGCTCGACGATGCCAGTCAGAACGTCGACGTGTCGGTGGAGTTCAGACCGGAGGACTGGCGCCCGCTTCTCCCCGAGGTAGACGCGGTGGACGACATCCTGTTCGTGGACGGTGTGCGCAGGGTCGATGCCACGTTGTGGATAGACCAGCCACCCGACTTCCCGGGCTTTGCTTTGGCGGCGACGTATGCAGCGGGCGCGGTCCGGTGCAATGGCAGGGCGGTCGTCGAGGAGGCTGCGGTCGAGCGAGGGCTCTTCACCTCCGCCCCGGCCGTGGACATCCCTACGACGGTGGGCACCTATGAGGTCAAGGCGACCAAGGGGACGACCTCCGAGGAGTTGTGGCTGGGGATACAGCAGCGCATGGGCTCGCTCGAAGCCGCGGTGACACACCGCAGTGGCGGTGCGGAACTGCTGGTTGTCGACGGCCCGCTGTCGCATGCACGCGACCTGGACAATGCAGTCGGATACATCAAGACCCAGAAGGTGCAGTATCTGCCTTTCGAGTTGCGCCACGTTTTGACTTCCCTTCCCGCCGGCTATCGCACGCCCCTGTTCCTTACCACGACCTCGTGGAGCAGATTCTCCTGGTACCTGAGACTGGCCAACCATGCCGGGCCGGCGGGCGGGCTGGTCCGCTGCGAGATCGATGCCGACATGAGCGCCGCCGACGCGGCGCGGGTCGCCACTCGTGTCAGTGCCACCCTCCCCAAGTACGCCTCGGCGCGACACAAAGATCCCCGAGCACCCCAGAACCTCTACCCGATCGGTGGTCTGGAGCGTGACCTGCGTCACCGTCTCGGCGACAAGGAGCTGGCGATGCGAGCCTTAAGGCGCGCGTCGGCCGTTCGACTCACGGCGTGAGGCCAGGATCGCCCCGAGGATCACCAGGCTGACTCCGGCGATCGCCACCGGGGAGATGGTCTCATCGCGGAACACCACACCCAGGACCAGGGCCACGACGGGGATGAGATAAGTGAGAAACGAAGCACGGGTGGCACCCACCCGACCTGCCAGGGTGCCCATGAGGACGAATGCGAGCCCCGTGCCGAGGATTCCGACGGCCGCCGTCGCCAGGAATGACGGCATGCCCCATTCGGATTGAGTGAGCCCGAACAGCCCGAACGGCGTGACCATCAGGAGGGCCACCCACTCGACCCGCGCCATGATCGATATCGACCCGTATTTCTGCTGCAGCGGTGGGACCATGTTGAGAGACACCGCATAGCCGATCGTCGCCAAGAGCACCAGGAAGACACCGATGGCCGCGGTGCTGTCACCTCCTGCCGACGGCAACGCAATGGCGACGATGCCGGCGAAGCCGATGAACAATCCGGCTATCTGCATCGGCCCGGGGAGCGCACGGAGGAGGAATGTGGCGAGGAGGGCAGTGAATATCGGCGTAGCCCCATTGAGCATCCCGGCGATCGCCGAGTCGATCCACTGCTGGGCGATGGGGAACAGGGTGAATGGGATGCCAACCCATACCGCGGCCAGTAGGACGATTCGCCCCCAGTCCTCGCGGTCGATCTTCACCAGTCGTGTTCTGGGGAGGGCCGTGAGAACAGCTGCGCCGAATCCAACCCGCAACCATGTGATGAGACCCGGGTGGAACGCGTCGAGCCCGATCGCCATGAAGAGGAATGAGGCTCCCCAAATGAGCGCGAGAGAGATGAAGAGGCTCCAATCGGCCGCGGAGAAAGCTTCGCGGTTGGTTCCGTGGGAAGTCGAGATGAGCCTGGTGGTTGCCATCGCTTAGAGAACCCCTATCACGTGCAGTCGGTTGCAGCCGACGCGTCAACGCCGGTAGTCGACCAGATAGTCCGGCGGAGCGATGTTCGGAGTCAGATCGTCCGACGCGATCGGTTGACCGGCCACCACGTGGAGCGGCAAGATGCCCGCCCAAACCTCACTGTCGAGGTCTTCGGGATCGTCTTTCGGCCCTCCCGTGCGAACCTTGGCCGAGACTTCGTCGAGGCTCAGCTCGATCACTGAGGTCTGGTCGATCTCGGATCTCGTCGACGGGCGGAGATCGGCCAGGCGGCCTGGAATGACCGATTCGATGATCTTGTCCAAAGCGCCGGCATGATCCTCCCCCTCCAGGATCCTCCCAACACCATGTACCACCACGCTTCGGTAGTTGGCCGACGAGTGAAAGCCGCTTCGGGCGACCACCAGGCCATCGACGTGGGTCACGGCCACGCTCAGGGGCGATCCGCGGCGGACCGCTCGGGCGATGCCCATCGAATTGGACCCGTGTAGGAGGAGACGGTCGCCGTCTCGGGCGTAGAGGGTGGGTATGACCACCGGCCGCCCATCGACGATGTAGGCGACGTGACAGACGAAGCCCTCGTCGAGGATGGCGTCGATCACCCGGCGATCCTCGACGGCGCGTTCCGGCAGACGTCTTATGGTCGTTTTGTCGTTCATCTCGATTCCGCCTTCGCCTCCCGCGTCATCAGACTCATCACTGCCTCTCTGGGCTTCATGCGGCCGTCCAGCACCAAGCCCACGTGGGTAGCGATCGGCATCTCGACTCCAGCACGGTCGGCAAGGCCGAGAACGCTCTTCGTGGTCTTGACACCCTCGGCGACCATCTTCATGTCGGCGATGATCTCCTCGGTGGTCTGCCCCTGTGCGAGGCGGTGGCCGACCTGATGATTCCGTGACATCGTCGAACTGCAGGTGGCGATCAGGTCGCCCATCCCGGCCAGGCCGGCGAAGGTCTCGTGCCTGCCTCCAAGGGCGGTTCCCAGCCGGGTCACCTCGGCGAGAGCACGAGTGAGGACGGTCGCCCGAGTGTTGTCTCCGAAACCCAGCCCGTCCGACATCCCGGAGGCAATGGCCATGACGTTCTTGAGTGCTCCTCCCAGCTCGCAGCCGATGACATCGTCATTGGTGTACACGCGAAATGTCGGTCCCATGAAGAGAGACTGGATGTCCCGGGCAACGGCCTCGTCACCCATCGCCACAACCGTCGCCGTTGGTTGGCCCGCCACTATCTCCGCGACGAGGTTGGGCCCGGTCATGACTCCTGTGGTGCTGGTTGGCGAGATCTCGGCGACCACTTCGGTCATACGCGCCAGGGTCTCCTGTTCTATTCCCTTGGTGAGGCTGAGGACGGGGACTCCTGGCTCGAGGAATGTGGACACCCCGGCGAACACTTGACGGAAGCCGTGGGAGGGAACCGCCATGATCAGCACATCCGCCCCCGACACGGCACGCGCGATGACGTCGGTCGCGCTGAGACGATCGGGAAGACTGTGATCGGGCAGGTACTCGGGGTTCGACCGTGTTCGATTGATCTTCTCGGCGAGTTCCCCACGGCGCGCCCACAGAGTCGTGTCAGCCCTCATGGCGGCAAGAGATGCGACGGTGGTGCCCCACGATCCGGCACCGATCACCGAAACCCGTCTCATCCAGCTCACGCTAGGGCTTGGAGGGTGGGATCCCTAACCTCTGCCGACTCAAATGGCACTCTCTATCGGCATCGTCGGTCTTCCCAACGTCGGGAAATCCACGCTCTTCAATGCCCTCACCAACGCTGGTGCGCTCGCGGCCAACTATCCATTCGCCACCATCGAGCCCAACAAGGGGATAGTTCCAATCCCCGACAGCCGCCTGGAGCGCCTTGCGGAGATGTTCCATTCGGCACGAGTGGTCCCGGCGACTGTGACATTCATCGACATCGCGGGGCTGGTGAAGGGTGCCAGCAGAGGTGAGGGCTTGGGGAACCAGTTCCTGCACAACATCCGCGAGGTTGACGCCATCTGTCATGTGGTTCGGGGGTTCCGGTCCGACAGCGTGGTTCACGTTGGTGACCGCCTCGACCCCATCGGTGACATCGAGGTGATTGAGACCGAGTTGGCTCTCGCGGATCTGCAGACCATCGATCGCCGGCTCCCCCGTCTGGAGAAGGAGGCGACTCTCGATCGGTCATTGATACCGCAGGCGGCCGCACTTGCCCAGGTTCGCGAGTCCGTTGCCGCAGGCCGCATGGTCGGCAGGCTTCCCGGCCTGTCTCTCGATCGTTTGAGCGACCTCCATCTGCTGACGGCGCGACCTGTGATCTATGTGTTCAACATGGATGAGGGCGGGCTCGCTGACGAAGCCCTCTCGAAGCGGCTCTCCGAGGCGGTCGCTCCCGCACCAGCAGTTTTCGTCGACGCTCAGATCGAAGCGGAGCTGATGGAGCTAGCTGAGAGCGAGCGAGCAGACATGCTTCGCTCCATTGGACAAGACCAACCTGGGCTCAACGCCGTGATCCGGGCGGCGTACGAGACCCTGGGTCTGCAGAGCTTTCTCACCGCTGGCGAGAAGGAGGCGCGCGCCTGGACGGTGCGTTCCGGGGCCACGGCTCCGGAGGCCGCCGGGGTGATTCACACCGATTTTCAGCGGGGTTTCATCGCCGCGGAGGTCGTCGACTTCGATCGTTTGAGCGAGGCCGGTTCATGGCAGGCAGCCCGCTCGGCTGGCCTGGTGCGCACCGAAGGGAAGGACTACGTCATGCGCCCAAACGACGTCGTCGAGTTCCGGTTCAACGTGTGAGCTGTGGCCATAGCGGCGAAGATCCTGGGGCGGTGGCGGGCGGCTTCTTCGCGGGGGTCAGGGGCCGTGAGGCCCTCGCACTGGGGTCCGGGCTGTCAGCGCTGGGAGCGATGGGAGTGGTCGTCGCGATAGTCGGTCTCAACCTGGGTGTGGTCAGCGAGACCAGGTACACCGTCATGGTCCTCGCCGCCGTCGTGACCTCCGTCGTCGCTCCCCAACTCCTCAAGCTGGTGGTCAGGAACTGGGTCATCCCCGAGGAGGAGGCTCAACGCCTGAACGAAGAGGAGGTCAAGGAGTCATCGGAGATCCTGCGTTCCAAGAGGATCCTCCTCCCCACCCGCGGTGGCGCCAACAGCCGGTATGCTGCCAGGCTCATCTCCGCAGCATTTCCCGATGCAGAGACCACGATCCTCGTAGTGGATCTGGCCGACCAGAACTTCATTCGGCGGTTGAGGCGTCAGGTTCAAGGAGAACCGGGTGATCCTTCCGAAGTGGAGGAGATACTTCCCGAGTCACGGACCATCAGACGCATCGCCCGGGATCCGGCAGCCGCGATCGCCCGGGAGTCGGCCCTTGGGTACGACGTGGTGGCCTTGGGTGCGACCGAGACTGGTGAAGGGACCTTCAGCAACGTCATTGATCGGGTTCTGGCCCTCGTGGAGACCCCGAGCATCGTGGTCAGGATGCCCGCAGACCATCCCGGCACCGACAGCCTGCCGATCCGAATCCTCGTCCCGATGGCGGCGACCAGATCGACGAGGGCCGCCGAGGAGTTTGCC
>Ga0256867_10000250_pt1 | contig 20427 bp, 17 predicted proteins | sample RVTome_15_FD_185939 | JGI IMG/M metagenome (GOLD analysis project Ga0256867, IMG submission 185939) | Soil microbial communities from uranium-contaminated site in the Upper Colorado River Basin, Wyoming, United States - RVT150D86 (HiSeq) ... | reverse complement strand
CCAGAGATGCCCACCTGATTGGGCTCTCCCTCGCCGTAGCGCCCGATAACGCATGGTACTTCCCGTTCGGGCATCTGCCGCGCGGCGGTGCCCTCGCGGCGCCGGCGCCGGTCCACAACCTGCCGCCGCTCACCGACCCCGCCTGCGCGCCGCTCGCCGACCTCCTGCGCGACGCAGCCGTGCCGAAAGCGGGCCACAACATCAAGTACGACTGGCAGGTGCTGCGGCGCGCGGGCGTGGAGCTGGCCGGGGTCGTGTTCGACTCGATGCTCGCGAGCTTCGTGCTCGACCCGGGACGACGCTCGCACGGGCTGGACACGCTGTGCCTCGATCACTTCTCGCGCACCATGCGGAGCTACGCCGACCTCACCGGCAAGGGCAAGGAACAGATCCCCTTTCCGGAGGTGACCGTGTCGGATGCTGCCGCGTACTGCGCGGCGGAGAGCACGACGGTGCTGGCCCTCCGGGCGGTGTTCGCTCCCCGGCTCGCGGCGACCGCGCTGCAGCCCCTGTTCGAGAACATCGAGCTGCCGCTGGTCGAGGTGCTGGTGGACATGGAGTGGACCGGCATTGCGATCGACAAGTCCGTGTTCGACCGCTTGTCGCGCGAGCTGACGCAGGACCTGGTCCGGCTCGAGGGCGAGATCGCCGAAGCGGCGGGGGGCCCGTTCAACATCAACAGTCCGCGCCAGCTCCAGGCCGTGCTGTTCGAACGGCTGGGGTTGCCGGTGCTCAAGCGCACGAAGACCGGCCCTTCCACGGACGCCGACGTCCTCGAGCAGCTGGCGGCCACCGGTGCAGCCGTTCCGACCCTGCTCCTCGAATACCGGGAGCTGCAGAAGCTGCGCTCGACCTACGTCGACGTCCTGCCCCTCAAGGTGCATCCGCTCACCGGCCGCATTCACACCAACTTCAGCCAGGTCGGCGCCGCGACCGGCCGGCTGTCGTCGTCCGAGCCGAATCTCCAGAACATCCCCATCCGGACCGTTCGGGGCCAGGAGATCCGCAGGGGCTTCGTGCCGGCGCCCGGCTGGAAGTTCGTCATCGCGGACTACTCCCAGATCGAGCTTCGGCTCATGGCGCATCTCTCCGGCGATCCGGCGTTCAGCGACGCTTTCACCCGCGGAGAGGACATCCACCGGCAGACGGCGGCCCTCATCTTCGGTGTCCCGATCGAATCGGTGACGCCCGAGATGCGGGGCCGCGCCAAGACGATCAACTTCGGCACGATCTACGGACAGGGCGCGTTCGCGCTGTCCCGGATGCTGGGCATTCCGCAGGAGGAGGCGAAGGCGTTCATCTCCGAATACTTCCGGCGGTTCGCCGGGGTTCGCGCCTACCTCGACCGGCAGGTGTCGCTGGCGCGGGAGCAGGGCTATGTCGAGACGCTCTTCGGCCGGCGCCGCTACGTTCCCGAGATCAGGGACCGCAACTTCAACACCCGCGCGTTCGGCGAGCGCATCTCCCAGAACGCGCCGCTCCAGGGCTCGGCCGCGGACCTGATCAAGATCGCCATGACGCGCCTCCACCGGGCGCTGCGGCAGGAGGGGCTGGCCGCGCGGCTGCTGCTTCAGGTTCACGACGAGCTCGTGCTCGAAGCGCCGCCGGCCGAGATCGACCGGGTGACCGCTTTGGTGAAGAGCCACATGGAAGGCGCGGCGACGCTAACGGTGCCGCTCGTGGTGGAGGTCGGGGTGGGGGAGAACTGGTTGGATGCGAAATAAGGAGCTAGGGAGCTAGGGAGCTAGAGGCGCGCGGCTGGTCAGCTCCATGGCCCCTGGCACCAGGCCACCAGTTCCACCGTCCGGCCAGCTGCATGAAGGCGGGCACCAGGACCATCCGGATGAGGGTCGCGTCGAGCAGGATGGCCAGCGCCAGCCCGAAGCCGAGGAACTGCACCAGCAGGACCCGCGCGAACGCAAAGGCGCCGAACACGCAGATCATGATCAGCGCCGCCGAGGTGATGACCGACGCGGTCGCGCTCACGCCCTCCATCGTCGCTTCCGTGTTGCGCCCCGTACGGTCGAAGGCCTCTTTGATCCGCGCCAGGAGAAACACCTCGTAGTCCATGCTGAGGCCGAAGACCACTGCGAACACCAGCACCGGCACCACGACGAAGATCGCCTCGGTGGGATGCTGCAGGCCGAAGGCGCGGGAGCCGAGCCCCGCCTGGAAGACCAGCACGATGAGCCCGAAGGTCGCGGCGACCGAGAACGAGTTCATGATGACGGCCTTGATCGGCACCAGCACCGACCGGAAGGCGATGGCGAGCATGATCGCGGTCGCGCCGAGCACCAGGAGGATGAGCCGGGGGAACCGCGCGAGCAGGTCTTCCTGCAGGTCGACGCTCACCGCGACGTAGCCCCCGACCGCCACGTCGGCGTCGCGGAGCTGGCGGATCTGGCCTGACGCCCCGATCCGGCGCGCCCGCGCCACGAGCTCCATGGCCGTCGTAAGCGACGTCGTGTCGGCGAGGATCACATCGACGAGCGCCACCCGGCCATCCCGGCTCAGGTAGGCGTCGAGCAGGTCAGGGTAGTCCCGCCGGGCGCGATCGAGGTCGCCGTACAGCTCCGCGTATTCGAGCAGGGACCGGCGGGTGCCGTCCAGATCCACGAGGCTGCGCACGTCCCGGACCCGCGGATCGGCGCGCATCGAATCGGCGAGGTTCCGGATCCCCCGGAGCCCGAACTGATCGGTCGCCACCCGGCCTTCGGGAAACTCCACCACGATCCGCATCGGAAAGAGGTATCCGGCGACGCCAATGCGGGTGAGCGTCTCCACGCCCGCGCCGGCTTCCGTCTTCGAGGGCCACCAGTGATTGGCCGGGAGGCCGATGCGAATCCAGAGGAGAGGGACACTCAGGATCGCGAGGGCTACGGTGCCGATCAGGAGGGCCTTGACCGGATTGCGAGCCAGCGTCCGAGCCCACTTTTCCCACCCGCGCGGCGAGTGGTACCAGGTCAGCCGGCTGGCGAGCCACCGCGGCCGGTCGATCGCGCGCCCCAGCACGGAGAGCAGGGCGGGGAGCAGGGTTGTCGAGAGCAGCACCGCGACCGCCACAACCACGATGCCGGCGATGCCCACGCTTCGAGTCTCCACCAGCGGCGTCAGCATCAGCGCGCTGAATCCGACGAGCACCGTGAGTCCGGACGTCAGCACGGCCATTCCCGCGGTCTGGAAGGTCCGCTCGGCCGCCTCGCGACGCCGGGAGCCCTTGGTCAGCTCCTCGCGAAACCGGGTCACGACCAGCAGCGAGTAGTCGATGCCCACGCCGAGACCGATCATCGTCGTGAGGCTCAGCACGAACACCGACATGGGAGTGTGCGCCGCGATCAGGCCGATGATGGTCAGCGAGATGGAAACCGCCAGGATCCCGATGACCAGCGGCAGCACGGCGGCCACCAGTGCCCCGAAGGCGAGGACCAGGATGACGAGCGTGAGGGGGAGCAACGCCGCCTCGAGGCGCCTCACGTCCTCGGTGCTCGTGGTGCGGACATCCAGGTCCAGCGGCGAGCGCCCGGTCACCCAGGTCTGGTAGGTGTCCCGGTAGGGGACGCGGCGCAACGCTTCGTCCACGGCGCCGCGGAACGGACGCACCAGGCGCCCGGCGCTGTCGCCACCCGGCACATCCAGGGACACCAGAAAGAACGTGGTGCGCCCGTCGGTGGAGATGAACAGCGAATCGCCGGTATCGAGATACGAAAGCAGCGAGCGAACGTAGGGCTCGCGCGCCAGCTCCGCCGTGACCGTGTCGAGCGCCGCGCGTGCCGGACCGGGTTGGGTGAACGACCCCGGACCCTCCATCGCCACGGCGAAGAACTCGCTGAACGGCCGCGCGAACCGGCTGTTGAGCAGCCGGTCGGCACGCTGTGCCTCGGTCTCCCGGTCATTGCCGGCCCGCAGGCTGAGCAGCTCGGGCGTGCCCGGGGCGCGCAGCAGCGCCACGACGCCGATGACGGCCCACACGGCCACCACCATCCAGCGAAAACGGACCAGGAATCCGGCGATGCGTCCGGGCATCAGGGACTGGCCGGTGCGCGAGAGGCGGGGTACCGGGAAGCGCGAGTGAAACCGGGTCGAGGCAAGCCGGAATGGTAGAAAGCCACCCCATTCACCGCCAGTTGTCCACCCTTCCTGGCGATCCGGCCCATGAATTGCCGATATTGATCGGAGACCCTATGAGCCGAATCCTCCTGATCGCCCTCGTGGCCCTCGTCGCGCTCCTGGCCGCCGACCTGGTGCGGAAGCCGGTTCCAGCCGAGGAAGCCCCGGTCGAGGCTGCCAGCCTCGCACCCGTGCGCGGCCCGGCCGTGCCCGTCCCCCTCGCTGAAGGCGCCATACTCGCCGACCCCGACAGCGGGCCGTCCGCGGTCGACCTCATGGCGCGCACCGAGGGGCGTCGCCTGCTCCGGCGTTCCGCCGGGATCACGTATGTCGACTCGCTGTTCATCGAGACCGACTCCGTCGTCCGCCGCTGGCGGGATCCGGCCGATGGACCCCTCACGATCGCGGTCGTCCCCTCCGGCGATCCTGCGGCGGACTCCCGGATCAGTGCGGTCGTCTCACGGGCCCTGAACGCCTGGCAGGACGTCGCTCCCGGGCTCCGGCTGATGGTCGCCGACGACACAGCGGGAGCCGCGATTGTGTTCCAGGTGGTCGATTCCCTCGAGGGCGAACGGGCAGGCCAAACGGACCTGCGGTGGACGCGGGACGGGCCCATCCACGGGGCGCGGATCACCATCGCCCTCACGACCAAGGACGGCTCCGCACTCGCGGACGATGGGATCTTTGCCGTGGCGTCCCACGAAGTCGGCCACTCCCTGGGGCTCCCGCACTCGAGTGAACCCCTGGATGTGATGTTCCCGACGACCCGGACGGGTTACCCGACCGAGCGGGATGCCAGGAGCCTCAGGTTGTTGTATGAGCTACCACTAGGATCAATCAGGGAGCAGGAGTGAAGCCCCGAGGCGCCTTGCTGTGCCTGACTCTGCTTCCGGTTGCCTCCCAGGCTCAGAGCCCGAGTGTGAGGTTCGACCCGGTCGTGCACGCCGTCGAGGACGGTATCCGGCAGGGACTCTATCCTGGGGCGGTCCTGGTGGTGGGACGCCGGGACACGATCCTCTTCGCCCGCGGGTTCGGAACCCTCACCTGGGACAAGCGGTCCGCCCGGCCGTCGGCCTGGACCACGTTCTGGGACCTGGCTTCCCTCACCAAAGTGGTTGCTACCACCGGCGCGCTGACGGTTCTCGTGGACCGCGGCTCCGTCGACCTGGACGCCCCGGTCTCCCGGTACCTCCCGAGGTTCAGCGGGCCGGGCAAGGAGCGCGTCACCGTCCGGATGCTCCTCGACCATACCAGCGGGCTCAGGGCGTACGTCCCGCTGCACCGGCTCGCGTCGACTCGGGCGCGAGCCATCGATCTCGTGTACGCGGAGCCGTTAACCCGCTTGCCGGGGACCCGGGCGGTGTACAGCGATCTCAACGCAATCCTCCTCGGCTGGCTGGTCGAGGCGGTGGCAGGGGTACCCCTCTCGAACGCCGCCCTGGAGCTGGTGTTCGACCCTCTGAAAATGGGGTTCACGGCCTTCGGTCCTCTCCTCCCGGAGCAGGCCGTCGCGGCCCCCAGCCGGCAGCTCGCCGGCCGCCCCAATCCCCGTGTGGTAGACGACGCCAACGCACGCCGTCTCGGTGGCGTGGCGGGACACGCCGGGCTTTTCTCCACGGGCCTCGATCTGGCCAAGTACGCCCAGACCTGGCTCCGTCGGGGTGCACTGCCCGGCGGTGCGTGGGCCTCGGAGCAGACCATTACCGCCTTTCTCGCCCGCTCGCCGTCCAGCGGGAGCCGGGTGCTCGGCTGGGATACTCCGGATCGGGAGATCGATGCCGTTTCGAGCTTCGGCACCCTGACGAGCGACGCCTCGTTCGGGCATACCGGGTGGACCGGAACACTCCTGTGGATCGACCCTGAGCGCGATCTGTTTCTGGTCTTCCTTTCCAATCGAAGCCTGGCCCCGCGGAACCGGAATTCACTTGCCGTGATGCGGACGGTTCGCGCTCAGGTTTCCGACCTGGCGACCCGGGCGGCGCTGGCGGAATGTTCGGTTGCGCGCACCGTCGTATGCTGACCCGGCCGGTGCTCGTGTACGACGGTCAATGCGGGTACTGCAGGGGTTGGGTGAGCCGCCTCGAGCGGTGGGGCCTCGCCGGAATCGACTTCGTGCCTTCGCAACGCCGGACGGAGCGCGCCGATCTCCCGTCCCTCACCGATGCACAGGTCGACCAGGAAATGGTGGTGGTACTTCCCGATCGGCGGGTGCTGGGCGGCGGGGCGGCCCTGAGCGAAGTCTGGGGCCGGGTGCCGCGCCTTCGATTGATTGCGCGGCTGCTGGCGCTTCCGGGAATCTCCGTGCTGCGGGACTTCGGATATCGGTGGGTTGCCGGGCGGCGAAAGCGCGACAGCTGCGAGCTGCCGGCTCGTTGACCCTGCCGCCGGGTCCTCCCTAGGTTCCCGGTGTCCTTCGAAACGAGCTGCCATGTCCGAAACACCTCCATCCGGTCCGACTCACGCCCCGCCAACTCCAGAGGTGGTCCGGAAGGCGCTTCGAGCCGTCAAGGATCCGGAGCTCGGCCTCAACATCATGGACATCGGGCTGGTCTACGAGGTCGAAGTCAGCCCCGAGGGCATGGTGAAGGTCCAGATGACCCTGACCTCTCCCGGATGTCCGGCGGGTCCCGAGATCCTGCACGACGCGAAGACGGTTGTGGAGGATGTCGAAGGCGTTACCGGGGCGGACATCGAGCTCGTCTGGGAACCCTACTGGACGCCGGAGCGAATGGATCCGAGAGTGCGGGCGTTCCTCGGGTGAGCGGTAAGCAGTGAAGGGTAAGCGGTAACAGCTGTCACCGCTCACCGCTCACCGCTTACCGCTTACCGCTCACCGCTCACCGCCTACCGCTCCACCAACTCCTTCAGCATATCCCGGACGCGGGGATCTTCCGACCTTCCGAGCCGGTTGATCACCGAGCGCCGCACGCTCATATCCGTCTCCGTGCGGGCGATCTGTACCAGCCGGTCCATTGCGTCACGATCGCCGGAGCGGAACAGCGCGTTCACCGCCGCTTCCTTGGCGCGTCGGTCGACCGCCGTCTCGTAGAGCTTGTACAGCTGCGCCGTGGTCGCGCCGGCCTTCTGAGCCGCTGCCGCTGCCTGGGAACGGAGCTCCGCGGGGGTGTCGGGATCCGTCGCGACGCCCAGGGTCCACTGCAGGTTGGTCGTGCCGCCCATCTCGCCGAGCACCGAGAGGACGGCGCGCTTCGACCCGACCGAGGTGAGGCTCGCGTAGCGGGTGCGCAGCAGCTCCGCGTCGCGCGGGGTGGCATACTCCCGCCCGATACCTCGGATCACGGTCACTCGAAGTTTCTCCGGAAGGTTCGCGTCCGCCAGCTGAGCGCGCAGGAAATCACGCGCGCGAGGGTCGCCGGAGCTCGCGAGCGCCTGGAGCGCGGCCTCTCGCAGCCAGGGATCGTCGCCGGTAGCCATGCGGGTGAGCGCGGCGAGATCGGCCTGCTCGGTTCGGGCGAGCACCGACACGGCGGACTGACGGACCTGAATCGGCTCCGCCGCGTCGGCGGCAATCGCTACCACCGCGGCCGACACCCGTCGCGATTCCGTCGCGTCGAGCGTTTCCATCTCCCGGCCAAGCCACGAGAGCGCGCTCCGGCGGATCGCCCGGGCGAGCTCCCGATTCTGCGCCAGTCGAAGCAACCCCGCGGAGACCTGCGCGCTGTCGGCCAGGACTGCCGGAAGAATGGCCTCGCGTGCGGGCCGGCCCTCGGCGCGAGCGGCAAGGTCCAGGAGGTAGGCCGCGGCCGCGGCGGCGCCCACCCGGCCGATGTCGGTGGCTCCCTCCACCGTCCCTTCGGGTGCCACTTCGACATCGATGTCCACCAGCGTTCCGGACGCGCGAACCATCCGCACCACCACGGGTCCGCGCCGGCAGTCGGCGCGGTTGTCGCTGCGGTAGCCGACGTTGCCGGTGGAGATGTACGTCGAGTTCCCGATACTGATCGAACGTCCCCATCCGCAAACGTCCGCGCGCGCCGCAAAGCTGAACTGCACGGTGCCGTCGGCGCGCTCCAGCCGCTCGCGCAGCCCGGCCTGCCCGTGGGCCGAAGTCATCAGGCCGGCGGCGATCGCCCCGGCCGCGGGAATCCACCGCGTCATGTTCGTGATCATGGCTTTTCCACCATTTCCAGGAGGAGCTTGGTGCTGCGGGGATCGTTCTTGCGCGCGAGCGCCTGGATGGCCATCCGGCGCAGCTCGGGATCCGTGCCGGTCCGCGCGATCTCGATGAGCTTGTCGGTCGCCGCCGGGTCGTCGCGGTTCGCCAGCTGATTCACCAATCCGCCGCGGAGCTGCCGCTCGGCCAGGGCATCGAACAGCCGGCTGATCTCCTCCACCGGCAGGGCCGCGGGACGGAGCCGCGAAATGGCCTCCCGGCGGTGCGACATCTGCTCGTCGCGGTTCCGCACGATTCCCATCAGCCACTGGTCGTTGGTCCGGCCGCCGATCCGTCCCACCGCGGAGATGATCGCGGACTTGACGGCGCGGGAGGTGGCCTTGGGGTACGCATTACGCAGGTAGGCGGCGTCCTCCTCCGCCTCCGGCGTGAGCGCGCGGGCCGAATCCCGTGCCGCGGCGACTCGCCGTCCCGCGACCGTCACGGCCCTGCTCGGAGCGGCCACCCATGCTTCGCCACCGCTCCATCCGCGGGAGAGGGCGGAAATCGCGTCGGAACGGAGACGATCGGAGAGATCCTCGCGCTCGATGAAGGACCGAAGCAGCCGGCGGGCCTCGGGGCTGCCGTTCGAGCGGAGGGCGTTGATGACACTGCGCCGGGTCGCTTCATCGGTCGCGGCGGAGAACAGCTGCTCCAGCGTGCGCACCGTGGCGGTACCGGGCGAGCGCGCCACCATCCCGATCGCGTCGCTCCGCACGCTGGGGTCCGGATCGTTCTTGGCAACATTGAGAAGATCGTTCGCGGCCTCTTCGGTCCCCGCGCGGCCCAGCAGGTAGACTGCGCGCCGCCGCAGGGTCACGGAGCACTCGTCCTTCCGGGCGAGCACCTTCTGCAGCGTGGGACGGGTTTCCGCGGGGTCGACCTGCACCAGGGCACTGAGTGCCGAAGCCCTGACCTCCATCTCCTCCTTGTCGCAGGTCCCGCCCTGCGCGGTCGCCGCGCGGAGCTGGTTCGCGGCATCCTGATCGCCGCGGGCGGCGAGCGCCGCGTAGATCCGATTGCGCAGCGTCGCCGCTTCCGGATTCGCCGCGGCGGACGCGTACCGCTCCTGCTGGGCCCTCAAGCTCACCAGCGCGGCCCTGAGGTCGGCCGTCGCGCCGGCGCGATAGAGCGCAAAGGCGCGGTAGTACAATGCAGCGGGTGCGACCCGCGAGCGGGGGTACCGCTGCTCGAGCGACTGAAACAGCGTGGACGCCCGGGCGTATTCGCCTCGGCTGAGCGCCTCCCGCGCGGACCGGTAGAGCGAGTCCTCCGCGGTGCCCTGTTCCGGGCGCGCGCGGAGCCAGCTGCTCGCCGGCCGGTCGTCGTGAATGAAGGGCTCCGGAGTAGTGATCATCGAAAGGTCCTCGCCGAGCGACCAGGCGCCCGGCGCGAACTCGAATACGGGGGCAATCGCAGGCAATGCGACCGGAGCCATCGAGAACGAAAAGTCCGGCATCGCGATCATCGGCTCGAGCGGCGCCATCGGCTCGAGCGGTGGCATCGGGACGGTCACCATCAGGTCCGGAAAGTCCACCTCGAACTCGAAGAGCCCGGGTGCCGGCGCGACGAACGCGCGCGGCTTCGGAGTCGGCGCCCGGCTGGGCGGCTTGGCGCGCGGCGGCACAGCCGGCACCGGAGGCGCCGGTGTCTGGGCCGCGAGGGTGCCGGCGCTCAGGAGCAGGGTCAGGATCATGGCGATACGCATCGGGTGTGCTCCGGGAATCACGGCTGAGAAGTGGTATGCTCGGCAAGCATCACGCGGAGCCGCGGGAGCACTTCCCGCTGGTCCACCGCATGGTCGATGAGCAAGACGTCGGGGGCGCTGGGTCGAGCCGGCAGCTGAACGATCTGCGCGAGCACCAGCTCGAGATCTTCGAGCAGCAAACGGAGCCGCGGCTCGATCGGGTCGGCGGCGTCCATCATGAGGCGCGTCGTGGCGAGCAGGTCGCGCGCCTGCGTCGTCGTGTAATCCACCGAGGGCCGCGCACTCGGCTCGGCCGCCAGGGTCACCAGGAGGGCGGTCACCCGGGCCAGATAGTCGGTGGCCACGCCCACGAACGGCGCCGTGCTCGAGGCCGGCCGCACAGGGACCTCGAAAGGCTCCGGCTCCACGGCGAGAGTCGTCGGCACTCGAGCGGCCGGCGAGCGGAGGAACGGCGGCGCCACCTGTCCAATGCCGATGCCGAGGACCAGTGTCGCCGCGAGCGGAAGGACGGTCCGCGTCCATCGCCAGACCGGCTTGGGTGCGGCGACAAAGGCCTCCTGCTCGATCCGGCCCCACATTCGGTCCAGGGGCGGCTCCGGCGGCACCCGCCAGCGCTGCCCGAGCTCCTTGAGCTGTTCCTGCAGTTCTTTCTCGTCCATCATGACTGACTCCTGCTTATCGTTCCGCGGCGACGCCGGCGAGCGCCGTGCGCAACCGCGCCCGTCCTTCCGAAAGCCGCGCCTTGCTGGTCCCTTCGGGGACACCGAGCATTTCGGCGATCTCCCGGTGGGTAAGCCCTTCCACGTCGTGCAACACCACGGGCATCCGGAGCCGGACCGGCAGCCGTTCGAGCTCTGTTTGCAGTCGTTCGCGAAGGTGCGGGTCTCCGCTCGAGGGCCTCGCCGCCACGCTCGATGCTTCGGCGAGCTCGGTTTCCCTCGCCCGCAGCCGTCGCAGCTTCCGCATCCCCGAGAGCACCGACGACATCGCAACCGAGTGCAACCAGGTCGTGAACGCCGCGTCGCCGCGGAACTGCGCCAACCGCCGAAACACCTTCACGAAGGTGTCCTGGGTGTACTCCTCCGCCAGCTCGGGCTTCCCGATCACCCGATAGATGAGTCGGTACACCCGAGGGGCGTGTCGTTCGTAGAGGTGGCGCGCCGCCTCCCTCTCGCCCGCCAGGACGGCGGCGATCAGCTCTCTATCGTCCACACCTTCCCCTGCGGCCGCATGGGAGTGAGTGCCACCTCATCCTCCTCTGACGCACCGATCCCCCAAGTGGTTGTGCCGGATGTGGGAAGGCGGTACGGGGGAGGATGCCCGCAAGGACTATCCGTGATACTTAGGGGTGTGATATACAACTACTATTTGGGCGGGGAGGCCAAGGCCGCGATCAGCTCATCTCCCACGGTTTCCACCTGCCAGCGGCGCACCCCCTCGATTCTGGCGAGGTCATTCCGGTTCGAGGGAGCCGCTCTGGCCACGGCCTCCAGCATCCAGTTGGGAGCGAGAACGCCTGGCTGCAGGTCCAGTCTGGCAGCGAGGGTGGCCCGCGTGGCTTTGAGCCGCTCGAGGCGGCCGTCGAAGGCCGGATCGGGGCGATACCTGGGGCTGCGCTCGAAACGCGGCAGGGCCGACTCGGGCACTTCGAGTCCGCGGCGCACCGCAGCCAGGATCTCCGCCCCGCGCCGCTCCATGGTCTCTTTCCCGATTCCGGGGATGGCGCTGAGCTCGGCGGCGGTGGCGGGCTGGCGCCCGGCGACTGAGAAGATCACGTCGGTTCCCATGACCCGAAAGGGGGCGCGATCCATCGCCTCGGCGGTGCGGTCTCGCCAAACGTATACCTCGCGGAAGACGGCCAGCGCTCTTGGCTTGAGGGTTCGAATCCCCTTCGCCGCCATCGCCGCCGCCTCGGGAGCCACCGGTTCGGGCCACCGCACCCGGGTGAGCAGGTCACACTCTTCCTCAACCCAGGTCAAGCGGCCGCGGCGGTCGAGGGCCTCGCGCAGCAAGTCGCGCAGGGCAGGAAGCGACCGGGTATCCTCAGCCGCATAGGCCAGCATCGGCGGGGAGATCGGGCGGGCCGACCAGTCCGCCCGCTGAAACCGCTTATCCAGCTTGACCCCGAAGTATTTCTCCAGGAGCGCCGCCAGCCCGATGCCGGGCTCGTTCAGGAACTGCGCGGCGATCCGGGTGTCGAAGAGCCGAGACGCGCGGAAGTCGAATTCACGCTGCAGAAGGCGCAGATCGTAGTCCGCGTCGTGGAAGACGACTTCGACTTCCGGATTGGCCAGCACAAGGCCCAGCCCGGGCAGGTCCGGCACGGCGAGGGGGTCAACGAGGTAGGTGTCGTTTCGGGAAGAGATTTGCAGGAGGTAGACCCGGTCGCGGTACCGATGAAAGCTGGCCGCCTCGGTGTCCAGCGCGATGAGCGGTTCGGTCTCGAGCCGACTCATGAGGGCGCGAAAGCTGGCTGGGTCGCTGATCAGGGGTGGTGGCGCGGACCGGCTCGGCGGGGGAGAAGCTGGACTGGATGACATGGACGGCCTCCCCCGCGGAAGGGAATAGTAGCGGGTCTACCACGCCCCCGCGTACCTTTCGCCAGGTTCACCAGCTTCACCTCATGAAACGTGCATGAGCCTCACGGACGTCGATCAGGTAGTCTACCCTGATGACTGTGATGTCTTCGGTCATCTGAATCAGGCGTCGTTCCTGCGCGTCTTCGAACGGGCGCGCTGGGACATGCTGGGCCGCGGGCCCGGGATCGACGTGTTCGTCCGGAACGGCGCCTGGCCGGCGGTCCGGAAGACCGTCATCGACTATCACACCCCGGCCTTCGCGGGCGACCTTCTCAGGCTCCACCACGCCCTCCTGCATCTGGGGCGGACCAGCTTCACCATGCGCCAGACGGCGCGCCGCGAGCGGGACGGCACCCTGATCGCCACGGCGGAGTTCGTCTTCGTCTGTATCGACCGGGAAGGGAAGCCGGTGCCGGTTCCGCCCGAGTTCGGCGATTTCTTTCACGCCCGGCCGTCGGACGGGCCGGCCGATCGCTGCACCGTGAACGGCGTGACCCTCGCCGTGGAGCACCGCGGCAGCGGGCCCGCCGTGGTCTTCCTGCACGCGTTTCCCCTCGACCGCACCACCTGGCAGCACCAGCTCGACACGCTCACCGGATATCGCCGGATCGCACCGGATCTGCGCGGGATGGGGCAGTCCGACGCCCCGGATCTGGGCTACTCCATGGCGACGTACGCCGAGGACCTGAGCGCCCTGCTCGATGCGCTGGGCGAGCGGGAGGTCGTGCTCTGCGGACATTCGCTGGGCGGCTACGTCTGCTTCGAGTTTTTGCGGCGATGGCGGTCGCGGGTACGGGGCCTGATCCTCATGGACACGCGCGCCGAAGCCGACAGCGCCGAAGGCCGGCGCGCCCGCGATGCGCTGATCGCGCGGGTACGGGAACAAGGCGCGATCGCGGCCGCGGAGGCGATGCTGCCGCGTTTCTTCACGCCGCAGGTGCCTTCCGAGATCATCGAGCGGGTCCGCACGATGATCCTCCGCACGCCGGTCTCGGGACTGGTCGGCGCCTTGTCCGCGATGCGCGAGCGGCCCGACAGCACCCCGCTGCTGTCCACGCTGACCGGCCTGCCGACCCTGATCCTGGTCGGCGCGGAAGACGCGATCACTCCACCCGCAATTGCGCAGGGCATGGCCGGGATGATTCCGGGAGCTCGGCTGTTCGAGGTCCCCAACTCCGGACACCTGCCATGCCTGGAACAGCCGGTTCCAACGACGCGGGCGGTCCTCAAGTTCCTGCAGGCGCTGGGATGAAACCATTCGGCGAAGCCGGGCGTCTATAGGAAAGGCGGGTCGAGCGCGCGGTCCATGCGAGCACACCGCCTTGCCTCATGCAGTCCCTCCATCCCCACGCCCCGGGGGCCGGCGAAACAACGGCGGCCTCGCGGGGTGCCTTCCTAGGGAGCTGGGGAGCTAAGAGTAGAGTAAGAACGTGGACTGAAAAGCGGTGCGCGAGAGAATTCGCTGCACCGCTCATTGCTTCTCGCTCCCTTGCTGCCTTGCTCCCTAACTCACCGCGTCGGCCTCGCCGGCGGGGCATCGGAGTTGAAGATCTCTTTGTTCTTCTCGATGAACCCAGCCAGGTTCGCCGGCACGTCCTCCTCAGGGAAGATCGCCGTAACGGGGCATTCGGGTTCGCAGGCTCCGCAATCGATGCACTCGTCCGGATGGATGTAGAGCTGATCCTCACCTTCGTAAATGCAGTCGACCGGACACACGTCTACGCAGGAGCGGTCCTTCACGCCGATGCACGGCTCGGTAATCACATACGCCATACCTGCGCGTCTCCATGAAGCGGTAGGGCCGGCACGGGCGCGCCGGGGTGGGTTCGGGACAGAGATAAGGAAGCGTGCGGCCCTCCGCAAGGGGACCGGGGCGTTAGCTTTTCCCCATGCCGAGACTCGTTGGAATCGTCCTTGCCGCGGGCCTCGCGTGGACTTCGATCGCGCATGCGCAGCATTGTCCCGAGGGGCCGGTGGCGCTCGTGCTTTCCGGAGGGGGTGCCAAGGGTTACGCCCACGTGGGTGTCCTGCACACCCTCGACAGCATGCAGATCCGGCCGGACCTGATCGTCGGCACCAGCATGGGCGCCGTTCTCGGTGCGCTCTACGCGAGCGGGTACACCGCCAACGAGATCGACTCGCTAATCTCCGGCATCGGCACGCAGGATCCGTTCCGACGAATAGGCCCGCGCGTGCCGCGCGGGTGGGGCGCGCTGCTTCCGCTGCTCAGCTGGGAGCAAGGCGATCGCGGCGGCGGCGTGCACCTGCGCAATCCCGCCGTCCGCGAGGCCTCCATCAACGCGTACCTGAGCGCGCTGCTCCTTCGCGGCAACCTGCTTGCGCGCGGCACCTTCGACAGTCTCCCCATTCCATTCCGCGCCGTGGCCACGGACCTCGGCAGCAGAGCCGCCGTGGCGCTCTCGGAGGGTGACCTCGCCCGCAGCGTCCGCGCGAGCGTGGCGATTCCGCTGGTGTTCTCGCCCATTCGAGTGTCCGGCCGGGTGCTCTCCGACGGGGGGCTGTCCGCAAACGTTCCGGTCGAGATCGCGCGGGAGCTCGGCGCCCGCCGGCTGATCGTCTCGGATGTGACCGAACGCCGGGCGGACACCCTGCCCGGCCTGAGCCCGCTCGCCGTGGCCGATCGGCTCATGGGCTTCCTGTTCACCCAGCCACTCGATTCGCTGCGGTGGCCGGACGTCTACATCCGGCCGGATATTCGAGGCTTCCGCGCGCTCGACTTCACACCCGGCACGCTGGCGCGACTCGACCGGGCCGGCCAGCGTGCCGCCGACTCGGTGCTTGCGGCCACCGCGTGCTTCGCGCCGGCGCTGCCGCTGGAGCCGCCCCGCCTGCCGTCGGTCATCGCGAGCGCGGAGGTCACCGGCGGGCATCCCGGGGACCAGCGCATGCTGACCCGCACGCTCGGACTCGATCGCGATACGCTCGATATCGAGGCGCTGCGCGAGCGTCTCATCTCGATCGGCGTCGGGGATCCGTTCGAGGAGGTCTGGCTGACGCCGGGCGGTCGGGGGGACAGTGTCCGCTTCGACATCCGCCTGGAGAGGGTGCCCCGCCGGGTTGGTGCTGCGGGACTGGCGTACGATTCCGACCTCTCCGGCCGATTCTGGGCAGGGCTGCTCGACCGGCGCCTGGCCGGCTCAGGGGTCGAGCTGAGCCTGATCGCGAGCGTCGGTCGTTTCCGCGATGATGCGAGCCTCGCCCTGCGGAGGACGTCCGCCAACGCCGGACGGGGCCGCACTCCCCTCCTGCGCCTCTTCGGCGGTCATGAAAGAGTTCGCGCCTTCGATTCAATGGCGCGCGAGCTCTCCACGCTGCCGACCGACCAGGCGAGGATCTTCCTCGGCCTCGAGCAACGGCTCGGCGGAGCGTGGTTGCTCGAGCTGGGCGGCGAAGGCATGACCTGGGAGAACCCTGACGGCACCGAGCGCTCGACGCTCGGGGCGGCATTTCGAGCGGCGTTCCAGCCTGACGGTGCGCACCGTCTGGTCAGCGCCGAAGCGGCATACACCGGGCTGTGGCGGCGAGTGCACGTCGCCGTCGGTCATCCATTCGAGGTGAAGCGAATCCGGCTGGAGCCGATGGTCCGGATCGGATGGGGCCGACATCTGCCGGTTCACGAACGGTTCGTTCTCGGAGGCGAGGCTCCCGGCTTCCCGGGCCTGCGTTCCGGCGAGCGGCGCGGAGATCGCGAAGTGTTCGCCGCCGTCTTGGGCTCGTGGGTGGTCGCGCTCCCGGTTTCAATACGCTTCATGGCCGCGGCCGGCCGTTCGGCCGATGGCGGGTCGCTCCTCGATACCGATCAATGGCTCGCGGGAGGAAGGGCGGGAATGGGCTTGGACACCCCGCTCGGGCCCATCGCCCTGGAGTATGGGGTCGCGTCGGACGGATCCGGGGCGTTGTACTTTCGCGCGGGGAGATGGTTCTAGAGGGAACCGGTCGCTAGTGGGAGAGATGCCGCCGCAGGAAGCCCAGGGTCCGCTCCCACGCCAGCTTCGCCGAGGCCTCGTCGTAGGCGGTCGGGCGAGCATCGTTGAAGAAGGCGTGGCCCGCCTCATAGAAGTGTGCCTCGATGCTGCCACCCGCCGCCCGGATCTGCTCGACCAGAGGACGGGCGACCGACTCGGGAGTGCTCGGGTCCCGGGTACCGAAATGGGCCAGGATCGGCACTTTCACCCGGGCCGGCTCGATGCGCACCCTGGGATGAACGCCGTAGAAGTTGACTCCGCAGGTGAGCCGATCCGGATGCTCGGTGGCCGCGTAGAGTGCCAGCTGGCCACCCATACAGAATCCGAGAACACCGATTCGCTTCGGCTCCACGTCGCCCCGGTGAATCAGCGCGTCCGCCGCGCCTCGGAGGTCCGCGCTCGCCCGGGCGATGTTGAGCGCCATGAAGAGCTTCCCCGCCTCATCGGGGCTCTTGGCCTGGGTGCCGTGATACAGATCGGGCGCCAGTGCGACAAAGCCCTCGGCAGCAAAGCGATCGCAAACCTGGGTGATGTGCTCCACCAGTCCCCACCATTCCTGAAGAACCAGGAGCCCCGGACCCTGGCCGCCCGCCGGAACCGCAAGGTAGCCCGTGCAGGTGTGGCCGTTGGCCGGGAACTCGATCATCTCACCCATGAGCAGGTTCCGGTGAGCGCGAGGGGTCCAGGAGAAGGGTGCTTTCGGGCGGACTGGTCCGGCTGGCGGGTCAGAGCAGGGCGGAAAGCGGGCTCGACAAGTGTTCGCTCCGCTGCTCGGGCTCCCCATATCGATCGTTTGCGGTATACAGGCGATTCCACTCCTCCCGCAGGCAGAAAGGGTCCGATCCCCAGGCCCGGTCTACCGCCAGCACCCCGTCGAGGTGATCGATCTCGTGCTGGAGCAGCTCGGCAAGAGCCCCCTCACATTCGAGCTCGTGGGATTCTCCCTTGAGATCCTGATAACGAACCCGGATGTGCCAGGCCCGCTGGACCCGGACAAGCAGGTTGGGGAACGAGAAGCAGTCGTCCCAGACGGAGAAATCCTCCATGCCGATGTCGACTATTTCCGGGTTGATCAGGGTCCAGGGCCGGTCCATCTCCACATGAACCATTCGAACCGGAGCTCCGATTTGCGGTGCCGCAATGGCGCGCCCGCTCCCAAACCTGGACTGCCAGTCACGGAGAGTCTCGCGGAGGTCGTCGGCTATGACCCGCACCCCCGTGGATTTCGGCCGGGTGATCGGCTCGCAGCGGGCGCGCAGAACCGGGTCGCCCAGGAGGCGGATGCGATGGATGGTCATACGCCAATTCTCCCCTCGGGACGGGAAAAGACAAGACCCAAAGGTCCCGACGCGGGCTGTGACCGAAATTGAGACTAACGAGATTGCCAGAATAGTAGTATTTTATACAACTACTAACATGGTGCCTAGTACCTCATGTGTGGGCCGGTCGTAACGGGTCCGCCCCCTCCCGGAATCGTCCCAAGATATTATCCTGCAGTGGGTTGTTGAATCTTTGACAATCCCGACTAATTCACTTAGGATTCGCGATTCGGGCCGGGCGGAACTGCGGGGAGGCCCAGGCTGGCACGAGCAAAGAGAACGAGGAGAGGATGACCGACTCGGTCGAGTCCCTGGTCAATCGAGAGTACAAGTGGGGCTTCGTCACCGAGATTGAATCCGATGCGGTGCCGAAGGGTCTCTCCGAAGAGGTCATTCGGACCATCTCGGCCAAGAAGGGCGAGCCCGGGTTCATGCTCGATTGGCGGCTCAAGGCCTATCGCGGCTGGCTCAAGATGCGCGAGCCCCACTGGCCGAACGTCAGCTATCCGCCGATCGACTACCAGAGCATCATCTACTACTCGGCGCCCAAGACCACCACGCCGCTGGGCTCGCTCGATGAGGCGGATCCCAAGCTCATAGAAGCCTATCAGAAGCTGGGTATCCCGCTCACCGAGCAGAAGATCCTCGCGGGCGTCGCGGTGGACGCGATCTTCGATTCGGTCTCGGTCGGAACGTCCTACAAGAAGCAGCTCGGCGCGATGGGGATCATCTTCTGCTCCTTCTCGGAGGCGGTCCAGGAGCACCCGGAGCTGGTCCAGAAGTATCTGGGCTCGGTGGTGCCGCAGAGCGATAATTTCTTCGCGGCCCTCAACTCCGCAGTGTTCACGGACGGCTCCTTCGTGTACGTGCCGAAGGGCGTTCGCTGCCCCATGGATCTGTCGACGTACTTCCGCATCAACGCCCAGAACACCGGTCAGTTCGAGCGCACGCTTATCATCGCCGACGAGGGCGCGTGGGTGAGCTATCTCGAAGGCTGCACGGCTCCGAAGCGCGACGAGAACCAGCTGCACGCCGCGGTCGTGGAGCTGGTCGCGCTCCCCGGCGCGACGATCAAGTACAGCACGGTGCAGAACTGGTACGCGGGTGACGAGGAGGGCCGCGGGGGGATCTACAACTTCGTGACCAAGCGCGGGAAGGCCCTCGAGAACGCGAAGATCAGCTGGACCCAGGTCGAAACCGGGTCGGCGATCACCTGGAAGTACCCGAGCGTCATTCTCCAGGGCGACAACTCGGTGGGTGAGTTCTACTCGGTGGCGGTGGTGAACGGCCGGCAGCAGGCCGATACCGGCACCAAGATGATCCACACCGGGAAGAACACGCGGAGCACCATCGTCTCGAAGGGCATTTCGGCCGGGCGGGGGAACAACAGCTACCGAGGGCTCGTGAAGGTGCTCCCGAAGGCCAGCGGCGCCCGCAACTACACCCAGTGCGACTCCATGCTCATCGGGAACCGCTGTGGAGCGCACACGTTCCCGTACATCGACGTGCAGAATCCCACGGCGTCGGTGGAGCACGAGGCGAGCACGTCCAAGATCGGCGAGGACCAGATCTTCTACTGCAAGCAGCGCGGGCTCAACACCGAGAACGCCATCTCCATGATCGTGAACGGTTTCTGCAAGGAGGTCTTCAAGGAGCTGCCGATGGAGTTCGCGGTGGAAGCGCAGAAGCTACTGGGCATTTCGCTCGAGGGGAGCGTCGGCTGATGCTGGAGATCAGAGGGCTGCGCGCCGCGGCCGGGGAGAAGGAGATCCTCAAGGGCATCGACCTCACAGTGAAGGCCGGTGAGGTTCACGCCATCATGGGACCCAACGGCTCGGGCAAGAGCACGCTGGCGCAGGTGCTCGCGGGCCATCCCGCGTACGAGGTGACCGACGGCACCGTCACGCTCGAGGGGCAGGATCTTCTCGACATGGAACCGGAAGTGCGCGCCCAGGCGGGCGTCTTCATGGCGTTCCAGTATCCGGTGGAGATTCCCGGGGTCACCAACGCCTATTTTCTGCGCGCGGCCTACAACGAGATGCGGAAGGCCCGCGGCCAGGAAGAGCTTGATCCGATCGACTTCCTCGACGTTCTCGAGCAGAAGCTCGAGCTGGTCGAATGGGGGCCGGAGATCATGCAGCGCGCGGTGAACTCGGGGTTCTCCGGCGGCGAGAAGAAGCGCAACGAGATCATGCAGATGGCGGTGCTGGAGCCGAAGCTCGCCATTCTCGACGAGACCGATTCGGGGCTGGATATCGACGCGCTGCGCATCGTCGCGAACGGGGTCAACGCGCTCCGGAAGCCCGAGAACGCCACGATCATCGTCACCCACTACCAGCGCCTGCTCAACTACATCATTCCGGACTTCGTGCACGTGCTCGTCGACGGACAGATCGTCAAGTCCGGCGGGAAGGAGCTGGCACACGAGCTGGAGGCGAAGGGCTACGAGTGGCTCACCGGAGTGCCGGAGGGAGCGACCGCGTGACCACGCCGCTGGTCGAGTCGTTCGAAGCGTTCGCGAACAACGGCGGCGGAGCCGGGCCCGCGTGGCTGG
>Ga0256867_10000249_pt1 | contig 20447 bp, 20 predicted proteins | sample RVTome_15_FD_185939 | JGI IMG/M metagenome (GOLD analysis project Ga0256867, IMG submission 185939) | Soil microbial communities from uranium-contaminated site in the Upper Colorado River Basin, Wyoming, United States - RVT150D86 (HiSeq) ... | reverse complement strand
CAGCCGTGGTGTACCCGAGACCTTCGAGTGCCTGTCTCACCCCGCCCATGGAGGCGCTTCCCACCACGTCGGTATCCCTGCCGGCCAGCTTGGGCCCTAGCTCGAGGACGATCTTCTGTGCTCCCCGCTTCCCCACCCCCGGGGCGATGGTCAATGCGTCGGGGTCCTCGCTGGTGATCGCTCTGACGATCTCCTCCGCCCTCATCGAGGCCAACATCGCCATGGCCACCTTGGGACCCACTCCACTCGCGGTAAGCAGGACACGGAAGAGCTCTCGATCGGATTCGGAGGCGAATCCGTAGAGGGTGATCTCGTCTTCGCGCACGTGGGTGTGGGTGTGGACCACGATCTCCTCTGAGATTCCGGGCAGCGCGGCCAGGTCTCTGGTGGTCATCGCCACCTCATAGCCCACTCCCCCAACGTCGATGACGATGCCTGACTCCCGGGTGGCGACGAGGACACCACGCAGTCGGCCGATCATCGGCTCGCCTCCAGCGGGGCCGCTCGCAAATGGCAGAGGGCGAGGGCGAGGGCATCAGCGGCGTCGGCCGGCCGGGGAGCGTCTTTGAGCCGAAGCAGTCGGGCCACCATTCTCTGCACCTGGTCCTTGTTAGCCGATCCGTCCCCGGTGACGGCTGCTTTCACCACCGTCGGCACATATTCGTACACCGCCACACCAGCATCGGCTGCGGCGAGGAGGACGACCCCCGAGGCCCGCCCCACCGACATCGCCGTCTGCAGATTGCGATTGGTGAACACGGTCTCGATGGCGATGGCGTCTGGTTCGGTATCGGCGATGACCTGGGTCAACCCGCGATGGAGCTCGGCGAGTCGCTTCGGGGTGGGGATGTCCTTGTCGGTGCGGATTACCCCGGCTCGATGGGCCGTGGGCGGGTGAGAGCCCTCGACCAGGCCGTAGCCGGTGGTCGAGAGGCCAGGATCGATGCCCAGGACGAACATATGTTCTAGACGGTAATGGGCTTGAAGATGGTTGACGGGTTTCTGTGGGGAATTTGCGAGGGAGGGGGCGGTGTGCCCCTAGCTAGTTCGGATGAATTGTTTGAGTCGGTGGTCTAGTTGTGGTGGGGGATGGGGGTGTGGGGTCGAGTCGGGTCGGCGGAACACCCGGTTGTGGGGTGGTCCGGTGATGTGCCAGCCGTGTTCGTGGAGGAACCGGTGATGGAACCCGCATAAGAGGATGAGGTTGTCTAGGTCGGTGTGCCCGCCTTGGGCCCAGGAGATGATGTGGTGGATTTGCAGCCAGCGGGTGTGTCTGCATCCGGGGTGTTGACACCGGTAGCCGTCCCGCTGGTAGACCAGGTCTCTCAACCACTTGGGGATCTGTCGGCTGGCCCGGCCGATGCCGATGACTTGTTGGCCGTCTCGGATGATGGTGCGGATCACCGGATCACAGCAGAGCCGTTGCGCGGTGGTGTTGGGGATCATGACCCCATTGTCCAATTCGGCGGTCCCGTCGTCGGGGGTGGTGAGGGATTCGAGGTCGGCGAACAGGTCCACCTGATTGGGCCCGCCGTTGTGGTCTCCGCTGGTGGCGGCGAGCTCGGTGGGGGGTCGGCGGCCCGAGTCTCATAGGCGTCGAACATTCCGGTCTCCGGGTTGGGAGGTATGCCGTCGAGGCGGGTGTCGATGGCCTCGTCGAACAGCTTCCCGGCTTCGGCGGGGAGATTGCCTCGAAATCGGAGCTCTGATGCGTCGAGGTTCCATTGCCGAACAAGTCTGCGTCGCTCCCACACCGACCGGGCCTCGGATTCGGTGATGCCTCTATGTCGGCGGGCCATCTGATCCAGGGCGGCATTGGACCAACCCAGTGTCTGTTCGATCAGGTCGGCTTCATCCTCGGGGGTGGCCATCCGGGAGACCGCATCCACCTGATCCAATGACAACCCACCAGACCCAAACCTCTCCGAGAGAACCGGAAGATCAACCAGCCGGCGGGCGACCCCGACCAGCTGCACCGCGGTTTCATGTCTGACCCGCAGCCGGGCCGCCACCCAGTCGACCAGACTCCGAGCCCCATCGCCCATCCACGACTGACGCTGGTCCACCACCCCGATCAGCTCACACACTCTTGCCAGCCCGGCCGATGCCAGACCGGCGAAATGGTCCACCGTCTGGTCGATCTGGTCGTTGGTTGCCTCTTCCCATCCCATACCCCGAACATACGTTCGAGCTCCGACAAATTCAAGAGGGTCGATGGCGATTCCTGAAAAGATCTCGGCGCTCGATATTTAGCTCCTCTCTGTCAACCCTTGGGACTGTGGCGTTGTGATGGATCTCAACCGGGGAAGTTGGCCAGGATCAACCGGGCATAGACAGGATGCTTCCTCGGCGATGAGTTCCCTAAGCTCCCGTTCGGCTATGGAAGGGCAGCGACCGGTCGGCTGGACATCACGACCGAGACTGATCATCGTCGCAGGCATCTTGTCGGTGATGGTCGCCGCATGTGTCGACCAAAGTCAGGTCACGACATCATCGATCACGACCCCAGCGTCCCCAACAGACCCACAGTCTCCAGACCAGGACACCACGACGATCCCCTCCGGCGCATCATCCATCGAAGCGACTCGAGAGGACTTCCCCGAAGCGACAATCATCGGTGTCCTGGCGGCTGAGGTCGCTTCGAAACGTTCCTGAGCCTTCTGGAGGAGTACTCGCCCATTCAGCTGCGACTCATAGGTAGCCCTACCTTCAATCACAGCCTCCTTGCCCCTACCGACGACGCATTCGCCGCTCTCGACTCCGAGCGCCTGCAGGTGATACTGGGCGACGAAACGCAGACGCAGACGAGAGATCTGTTTCACCGGCACATCATCAACGGATCCGCAAAGACGGCAGAGGACCTGATGGCAGATGTCCGGTCGTCTGATGGGTTTGTGTCGGTGATCGCGAATGCGGGGTTTCTGAGGTTCACCATCGTCGATGACGCCGAGTTGCACGTAGTGCTTTGTGAGGTGAGCGGCAAGTGAGTGCCGGCCTCTCCCCGGCATGTCAGAGGTGGCCATCGTCGAGGCCGACATCGAAGCCTCCAACGGCCTCATCCATATCATCGATGGAGTGTTGACACCGCCCGAAAACTGACCCACCGACCCGACGATCATGTGTGCATCGGCCACAGATGTACACGCTGGCACTCGGTGCCATATGGGGTCTCCTGGGTGGGCTGCTCCTGATTGGGTCCGTGGTCATTCGACGGTTTCGTTCGATGGACGGGTTGTGGTTGTGCTCGCCGTTGCCTAATAGCTGGGCGCGCACATAGCGACACAAGTGCCTATGGGTGTACGCCCGTCGTTAACGACGTCGCGCTTCAACACCTTGGCGTTGTCGAGCCCACTTGACGACCTTGACGAGCAACTCACCGGCAAACCAAACGCCGAAGATGGCAAAGATCAGGATGATCCCCCATCCGATCAGCCACGAAGATGGATCGAACGACGCCAAGGTCATATTCTCAGACTCTAGGGATCGATTCGGAAGGCCTCCGGCCGATGCCAAGGCCGGCCGCTACGACTCGATCGAGATCAGTCGCCCAGATCACTGAATCTCGTGCGAAGCTCGCCTCGCTCGACTCATCCACCACAGATCGGAACTCATCGAGCGCCCAACGAGAACCGCTCCGCCAGCCTCGCGAACTGATCCCGAAACGTCCGCCGCGCCAGCATTGGGTAGAGCCATTTCGCCAAGCCTGGCTTGCGTTTGAAGGTGGCAGTGCTCTCTTGGGTCACCGTCGATCCCCCATCGGCGGGCTCCACCCGCAGCACCACATGCCGCACCTGGAAGCGATCCTCGACCTCCCACGCGATGCTGTTCTCTCCCACCGATAACACCCCGACCTCGACGTCCGAGTCGAGGCGGCGAGACCGCATCTCCACCGACTGGTGAAAGCGGAATCGGGACCCGACACCCACCCCGTTACCGGCGACCTGCTCGACATCGGTGACATTCGGACACCACTCGGGATCGTTCCTCGTGTCGGAGACGTAGGCGAACACCTCATAAGGTTGAGCCGGGACGAACACGGAGACGGTGACCGGTCGCACCTGATAGCTCACGGCAACTCCTCCGGCATCACGTAGCTCGACGTAGCGTTCGCCCCAGACGCTGGGAAGTCCCGTCAAGATGCTCGTCGAAGAAGTCCCGACCTTCTCGAAGACTGGCGCTCACGCCTCGGCCAGGACTTTCTCCATCACCGAGTCGTCGATGTCGTAGTTGGAGAAGACAGCCTGCACGTCGTCGAGATCGTCGAGGGCATCGATCAAGCGCAACACCTGCTTGGCCGCACCCTCCTCCACGGGCACCAGGTTGGAGGGCAACTGGGTGACGTCGGCAGACTCCACCTCGATTCCCCCACCGACCAGCGCATCCTTGACCGCCCGCATATCCCCTGCCTCGGTAACCACCTCGAACAGCCCCTCACCGGCCTCCCTGACATCCTCGGCGCCGGCCTCGAGGGCAGCCAGCAGAACTTCGTCCTCGTCGCCGGTGGCGAGGATCAGGCCCTTCTGCTCAAACAGGTAGCCGACCGAGCCGGGCTCCCCCAGGTTGCCGTTGTGACGGGTGAAGGTGGATCGGACATCGGAGGCGGCACGGTTGCGGTTGTCGGTGAGCACCTGCACATAGAGGGCGACCCCGCCAGGGCCGTACCCCTCGTAGTAGTACTCCTCATAGGTGGCCCCCTCGACCTCACCAGTGCCGCGCTTGATCGCTCGCTCGATGTTGTCGTTGGGCATCGACGCCGTTTTCGCCTTGTCGACGGCGGTGGCAAGGGTCGGGTTGAACTCGACGCTCCCTCCCCCTTCACGCGCCGCCACCTCGATGGCCTTGGCCAGCTTGCCGAACAGCTTGCCCCGGGCCGCGTCCTGACGGCCCTTGCGATGCTTGATGTTGGCCCATTTGGAGTGTCCGGACATCACAAACCTCAGATCAGATCGAGCAGCATCCGGTGAAGTCGGTCATCGCCGGTGAGCTCGGGATGAAACGATGTAGCCAGTATCCGGTCCTGACGGACCATGACCGGATGCTCCTGGATCGTCGACAGTACCTCCACCTCGGAGCCGACCTTCTCGATCCACGGCGCCCGGATGAACACGGCGTGGAAAGGGGATTCCAGACCTTCGATGTCGAGGTCGGCCTCGAACGACTCGTTCTGCCGTCCGAACGCGTTGCGCTTGACAACCACGTCGAGGGCTCCGATCAGAGGTTGATCGCCTTCGGTCACCGCACCGGCGAGGAGGATCATCCCGGCACAAGTCCCGTAGACCGGCAAACCGGAGTCGACCGTCTCACGCAAGGGCTCGAGGAGTCCGAATCTGGCGGCCATCTTCCCGATGGTCGTCGATTCACCGCCAGGCAGGACGAGGGCGTCGACCGACTCCAGGTGCTCGGGCTTGTTGATCGCAAGTGTCTCGACACCGAGCGACTCGAGGATCCTCATGTGCTCTCGCACATCCCCCTGCAGGGCGAGGACCCCGACCCGGCTCATCTCACCAACCTCTTCGGGCGAGTTGCTCGGCCTCCGGGAGGGTTTCCATCTCCAACCCGGGCATGGCCGCGCCCAGCCCACGGGAGACCTTGGCGACCACGTCTGGCTCATTCCAGAAGGTGGTGGCCTCGACGATGGCCCGGGCATAACCCTCCGGGTCCGAACTCTTGAAGATCCCGGAGCCGACGAACACGCCGTCGACGCCGAGCCCCATCATCAGGGCGGCATCGGCAGGGGTGGCGATCCCACCGGCGGCGAAGTTGACCACGGGCAGCTTGCCGGTCTGGGAGACCTCCCGCACCAGTTCGTAGGGCGCCCCCATGTCACGTGCGGCTGACATCAGCTGCTCGGGACCCATGGCGACGACGGCATGCATCTCGTTGGTGAGCGTCCTCATGTGACGGACCGCCTCGACGACGTTGCCGGTCCCGGCTTCACCCTTGGTGCGGATCATCGCAGCCCCCTCGCCGATCCGGCGGAGCGCTTCACCGAGGTTGCGCGCCCCGCAGACGAACGGGGTGGTGAAAGCCCATTTGTCGACGTGGTGCTCTTCGTCAGCCGGGGTCAGGACCTCGGACTCGTCGATGTAGTCGATGCCGAGGGACTGGAGCACGGCGGCCTCGGCGAAGTGGCCGATGCGGCATTTGGCCATGACCGGGATGCTCACTGAGTTCTGGATCTCGGTGATCATGGCGGGGTCGGACATCCGGGCGACGCCGCCCTCCTTCCGAATGTCGGCGGGGACGCGCTCCAGCGCCATCACCGAGACCGCGCCCGCCTCCTCGGCGATCTTGGCCTGCTCGGCGTCGACGACGTCCATGATGACGCCGCCCTTCAACATCTCGGCCAGACCACGTTTGACCCGGTCAGTACCTGTCTCCACGAACTGTTGCTCCTTTGGGAAGACTCGAATTGTACTGCCCCGGGAGACTCTCTCCTAGGCGAGCGCCGCCAGGTAGACGTCTCGATAGTTCTCGGCCACGGTCGACCAGTCATATCGGGCCGCCCGAGCCGGTCCGGCCTCGGACAGGGCCCGACGCCGCTCCTCGTCGCGGAGAAGTTCGATCAGCTTCCAGGAGAGGTCGTCTGCGTTGCCTCTCTCGAAAAACACCGCCGACTCTCCGGCGACCTCCTTGAACGATGCCAGATCCGAGGCGACCACCGCCGCACCAGCAGCCATCGCCTCGACGAGGACGATGCCAAACGACTCCCTCCCGGTGTTGGGGGCCACGTAGATCGCCGCCGAGCCGAGCATCGATGTCTTGGTGGCGTCGTCGACAGTGCCCAGCCAGTTCACGCCCTCCGTCTCCCGGTGGGCGCCCATGACAACCAGCTCGGCATCCGGGACAGATTTCACCACGTCTTCCCAGGCCTCCAGGAGCAGGTCGAGGCCCTTGCGCGGCTCGTCGCGGCCTAGAAAGACCACACGTCGCGGCCGGCGCTCGGCCCCGACCCTGAAGGCACCGACGTCCACGCCGTTGGGGATGATGGACACCTCCACGTCATCGGGCAGAGGGTCGCGGGCCGAGGATGACACCGCAGTCAACCTCTTCACATTGGGGCCGAGGACCTTCCCCAGCCGTGACCCGATGAGGCCGTAGAGGCCGAGACCGAACAGACCGGGTGCGGCGTGGAACGTCGCCACGACCGACGGGCCCGCGCGCAGCGCTCTCAGCGACACGAACGGCATGAGCGGCTCGTGCACGTGGAGCAGGTCGAGGCCGTGCGCCGCCTCCTCGATCAGCCCAGCCACCCGGGGATCGGCCGACAGCGGAACGACCGAGCGGTTTCCCCGCAGTGAAATGGTGGAGCCCAGGTTCACCCCGGCGACGCCATCGGGAAGACCGGGCCCGATGACGCTCGTCTCCTCACCCAACTCACGGAGAGCCCGGGACAGACCCATGACCTGTGCCTGCACCCCGCCAGGCCTGGACAGGTCGTATGGGCAGACGACCCCGACGCGCATCTCAGCCCGACCCGGTGTCCGAGGGCCAGTTGGGGACAACCAGATGCCATTGCTGGGGAGCCTCGCTGATGATCTCCTCGAGCTCCTTGGCGAGGGTCTGGGTCATCGCCGCCACCTTCTCCGTCCTGTTCCCCTCTTCGGGGACGGGCAGGGCTTCGTGGACCACCACCCGGTAACCGCCGTCCCTGAAGTAGCAACCCACTGGGAAGAGCGGGGCGCCCGTCCTCACCGCGAGGGTGGCCGGACCAGGTGGGAGAGTCGTCGTCTCCCCGAAGAACTCCACGGCAACACCCTTGCCCTTCAGATCGCGATCCGAGAGCAGCGCCACCGCCTTGTTGTCGGCGATCGCCTGCTCCAGCTGCCTCATCACCTCAACCCTCCCGGTGGCGAGGACGATCTCGATGCCGAACTCAGCCCTCATCTCGGTAAACCAATCCGTGATCCGACGATTGGGGAGCACCTCGGCCACGGCCACGATCGGAACTCCCTCACTGACCGCGACCGGCGCCGCCGCTTCCCAATTGCCCATGTGGGGCAGGGCGACGATCATCCCGGTCCCGGCGTCGCGGGCGTCGAGGAGACGCTGCAGCCCTACGACCTCGGTCTCGGCCAACATGCCCTCGACTCGTTTCGCACGGGCCCAGATAGCCTCGGCGTAGTAGCGACCGTAGGCCCGCATCATCTCGGCCGAGGCCGTCTCGACGTCTGCGCCGTCACCGAGCACCCGGCTCATGTGTCGCCTCGCCATCGACCTTCGGGTGCGGTCGACCGCTCCCCAGACGGTGCCGAACCCTCGACCGAGACTGCGGATCATCGGACCGGGCAGGGCACCGATCACACCCACCCCGGCTCGGAGACCGAGATATGCCAGAAGCTCCTTCATGAGATGGAGCGATAAGACCGTATGAACCGTATGAGAGCCGTCAGCCAGACGAGCACCACGAAGATCCAGAGCATCGGCTCGACGAATCCAAAGAAGAGACCGGCGCAGAAGAGTATGAGACGCTCGGTCCTCCCCATGAGACCACCCTGGCCCTCCAAACCCTCGGCTTCGGCGCGGGCTCGCATGTACGGGACCAACATCGCCCCACCCACGGCGAGCACGATGAGCAAGAGAAGCCTGGCTCGACCTTCCATGGCGAACGCCAGACCGGCAAACGCCGCGATCTCCCCCACCCGGTCGAATGCCGAATCGAGAAATGCACCTCGCGCCGAGACCATGTCCGAGGCCCGGGCGACGGCGCCATCGAGGCCGTCGAGCGCAGATCCCACTGCAATCACCCATGCGCCCGAGACCAGCCGGTCGGTGGCCACCATGACCGAGCCAGCCACCACCATGGCCAGGCCAAGGGTTGTCATCGCCGCCGGGGTCATCCCTATGGCGGCCAGTGCCCTACCCACGGAATCCAGGTAGCGGGTCACATGGGGACGGACCCGGGAGTCGATCACGGCCGAAAAAGTAGCACCCCTCTGGAAACGTCGTATCCAACCAGCGTTAGGATCGGATTTTTACCCGAGGAGGTCCCGTGGTTCCCGAGAAGGTCCGAAACATCGCCCTGGTCGGTCACGGGGGCAGCGGGAAAACCACACTGGCCGAGGCCTTGCTCTTCGTGGGAGAGGCGACCAAGCGCATGGGCTCGGTGGGACAGGGGACCACGACCTTCGACTACGAGCCGGAAGAGATCGACCGCGGTATCTCGCTCGGCCTCGCTGTGGCCACCGTCGATTGGAAGGGCACCCGGGTCAACATCATCGACTCCCCGGGTGCGAGCGAGTTCAGCGGAGATGCCCGCACCGCACTGCGCGCCGCCGACCTGGCCCTGTTCCTCGTCTCTGCGGTTGACGGGGTCGAGGTGCAGACCGAGGCGATGTGGCGGGCAGCTGAAGAAGAGGGAATTCCCAGGGCCATCGTCATAACCAAGCTCGACCGGGAAAGGGCCTCGTATGAGCGTGTCCTGGCCGAGCTCAGAGAGAGTTTCGGCAACTCGGTGGCGCCGATCCAGGTCCCCATCGGTGCCGAAGACGACCTGCGTGGAGTGGTGAGGGTCGCCACCGAGCGCGCCTACGAGTACGAACAGGGCTCGTCCACAGGCAAGCAGATCGACCTGCCAGACGAGGTGGCCAATCTGGTGCATTCGGCCCACACCGGGCTCATCGAGACAGTCGTCGAGACCGACGACGAGATGATGGAGGCCTACTTCGAGGGCAAAGAGCCCAGCCGCGAACAGTTCGTCGAGACGATCCATCACGGGATAGTCAATGGTGCAATCCACCCTGTGTTGGTGACCTCCGCGGAAAGACTCATCGGCATCGACCTCCTTCTCGAGTTCATCGCCGACTACGGGCCCAACCCCCTGGAGCGCGCCATCCCGCCACTCAGCCAAGGCGAGCCGCTCCAGCCCTCCGCTGACGGTCCCGTCCTGGCATATGTTTTCAAGACGTTCTCCGACCCGTTCGTCGGCAGGATCTCGCTGTTCCGCATCTACTCGGGCACCGCCAAGGCGGACCAGGAGCTCGAGCTGGCCCGCGGTGGGAAGGTCCGGCTGCACAATCTCTTCAAACTCCAGGGCAAGGAGCACCACGATGTCGCCGACCTTCCGGTCGGCGGAATCGGAGCGGTGGCCAAGGTCGAAGACCTGCACCCGGGTGACACGCTGCGCACTCCCGGGCTAGCCGCGGTGATCCAACCGGTGACCTACCCACAACCCGTCGCAGAATTGGCGATCAGCCCCCACTCCCATCACGACGACGAGAAGATGTCGACGGCGTTGCACCGGATAGAGGAGAGCGACCCGACCATCAGGGTGGAGCGCCGTGCCGAGACCGGCGAGACCATCCTCTCGGGGCTCGGCGACACCCACCTAGAGGTCACCCTGGCGAGGATCAAGCGGATGTTCGGTGTCCAGATCGACGCCACCATCCCCAAGGTTCCCTATCGAGAGTCGATCATGGCCACTGCCGAGGCCGAGGGGAAGCACAAGAAACAGTCGGGCGGCCGGGGACAATTCGGGGTGGCACTGGTCCGATTCTCTCCGCGTCCGAGGGGAAGCGGCTACGAGTTCATCGACTCGATCAAGGGAGGTTCCATCCCGAGAGGGCTGATCCCCGCGGTCGACAAGGGGATCCGGGAGGCTTTGGACCGGGGAATCCTGGCCGGATTTCCGGTGGTAGACGTCGCCGCCGAGGTGTACGACGGCAAGTACCACGCGGTGGACTCCGACGAGATGTCGTTTCGGATGGCGGGGATACAAGCGGTCCGTTCCGCCGGTGACAAGCTGCGTCCGGTGCTCTTGGAGCCGATCATGAGGATTGCTGTCACGGTTCCCGAAGACCACCTCGGAGACGTCATGGGCGATCTCAACTCGAAGCGGGGGAAGGTGCTCGGCCTGGAAGGCGAGGGAAACCTCCGGACCGTCAACGCCGAGGTGCCCATGGCCGAGATGCAGCAGTATGCAGCCGAACTGCGATCCTTGACCTCCGGTCGCGGCACGTTCGAGATGCAGTTCGACCACTACGAAGAGGTCCCACACAATGAGGCTCAAGCCGTAATCGCCGCCCGCACCAACGACGAATAGCCGCCAGGGAAAGGATTGGAATGCCCGACGCAGTCTTTCGATATGAGGACGATGAGCTGACACTCCCCGTCAGCGACGGCACGGAGGGCGACTTCGGGGTGGACATCTCCAATCTGCGCTCATCGCTGGGGGTGGTCACCCTCGACCGTGGTTTCGCCAACACCGCCGAGGGCACTTCCAAAATCACCCACATAGACGGTGAGGAGGGGATTCTCCGCTACCGGGGATATCCCATCGAGCAGCTCGCTGAGAAAGCCTCGTTCCTCGAGGTCGCCTACCTCCTCCAATACGGGGAGCTGCCCACCAAGAATGAGCTGGAGGCCTACGAGGAGTCGATCACCTATCACACCATGCTGCGCGAGGACATGAAACACCTCTTCGAGGCGTTCCCCCACAATGCTCACCCCATGCAGATCCTGGCATCGGCCACCTCGGCCCTTGCCACCTACTACCCCGACGCCCTCGACCCATTGGACGCCGAAGCCGTCGACGTCAGCTCGCGGCGTCTCATCGCCAAGACGCCGACCATGATCGCCTGGTCCTACAAATACTCGGTCCACCAGCCTTACGTCTTCCCGGACAACACCCTGGACTACTCGTCGAATTTCCTCAAGATGATGTTCTCGGTCCCGGCAGAGGACTACGAGACCGATCCTGTGGTGGCCAAGGCACTGAACCTCCTGCTGGTCCTCCACGCCGACCACGGGCAGAACTGCTCGTCATCGGCGGTACGTCTGGTGGGCTCGGGCCACGCCAACATCTTCAGCTCCATCGCTGCAGGCATCGGTGCGCTGTCAGGGCCCCTCCACGGCGGGGCCAACGAGGTGGTGTTGGAGATGCTCGACCAGATCGTGGCCTCGGGGGACGACCTCGACACCGTCATCAGGCGCGCCAAGGACAAAGACGACCCCTTCCGCCTCATGGGTTTCGGTCACCGGGTCTACAAGAACTTCGACCCCAGGGCCACGATCATCAAGGCCTCGGCAGAAGAGGTGCTCGAATCGATGGGCATCGACGACCCGATTCTCGACCTGGCCCAACAGCTCGAGGAGGTAGCCCTCTCCGACGACTACTTCGTCGAGCGCAAGCTCTACCCCAACGTCGACTTCTACTCGGGGATCATCTACCGGGCCATGGGATTCCCGAGGGACATGTTCACCGTCCTGTTCGCCCTGGGGAGGCTCCCCGGATGGCTGGCACAGTGGCGAGAGCTGGCCGCAGATCCATCATCACGCATCTTCCGCCCCCGCCAGCTCTACACCGGGCATCCGGTCCGCGACATGGTTCCCCTCGACCAGCGGTAATGACGGGCTAGGCCCCCGCTTCGTCACGGGTGGCGAGCGCCTCCCATCTCTCCCCGGCACTGTCGAAACCCTCGATCGAGGCCTGATATGCCGCCGCGGCATCCTCAGCGCGCCCCAGTTGTGACAACGCCCGGGCCCGCTCCCGATGCCACTCGGCCAGATCGGTGCCGTCCAGCCGATCACGCAGCGCAGCTAGCCCGTCCAGAGCCTGCTGGGGCAGCCCTCTCAGCCTCTTGATGCTCACCTCGAGCAGACGCTTGTGCGCCACGAGGGGCAGATCGTCGGGGGCATCCGCCAACAGATGCTCCGTTGCCCGGAATGCGATCTCGGCCGTGTCGACATTGCCGATCTCGGCGAGAACCCGACCGATTTCTTGGAAGGCGCCGGCCACATCCCAGACGTGGTCATGGGGGTCGATCGGGGCATGCAACTCGTCTTGGACGCGTCGGATCACACCGTCGATGTCACCCCGCCGGAAGGCCAGCTTGGTCGCCAGGACACGATCCATCCGGGCTGCCTCCGGTGAGTCGATGATGAACCGGGAGGCCTCGTCGAGGCGGCCTCGGGCCAGTTCGACCTGGGCTAGCGCCCGCCGCACGTGGTCGGCGCCGGGGATGTCGGCCTCGACCAGCCGGAGTGCCGCCCCCGCTCCCTCTACATCACCGGTCATGAGACGCCCGATACCGACGATGTAGGCGACATCGATCCTTCGATCTTGGAGACCCTGGATATTCCGCCACAGATCCGCTGACTCGACGAACGGCTCGAGTATCTCTGCCGCCGTGGCATGGTCCCCATGGCCAAACGACTCGATGCCCCGATCGACTTCGGCCACCAACTGGAACAGGTCCCCGGCCCCGGGCTCGACCTCGCCCCACCAGTTGGGGTGAAGCCTGGCCGCCAAGACCGGAAAGCGGTCCGTGAGCTCATATTCCTCCCACTCATGGCCCGCCGGCTCGACGGGCATTGGGCGCGACCTGACAGGAAGCCAGTGACCCGTCAGCTCCTCATGGGCCCTCCCCGCGGCGTAGAGGATCGGCTCGCCCGCATAAATGCCAAGCTCAGCCCATCTCGTCTCCGGATCCGTCGCTCCCTCGAGTAGCTGGACGAACAACTGTTGGGGATCATCACGGCTGAGCGCCCAGGTGACCTCTCCCGCTCCGATGACCCAAGCCCTCAGATACTCGAAGGCGTCGTCGCTGCACCCGCCGAGAGCCAGGTAGGCCGCACCCCACAAGTCCCAGTGGTAGAGCGTGTCGAGCGCCTCGTCGAAGGAGCCGGCGAAACGGAGGGTGGCGTCGGTGCCGGAGGCAACGAGGTGCTGGGTTATGGCTCGGGCGTGGTGCTCCGGATCCCCGAATTCGGGAGTGGTGCGTGCGATGATCGGCCAGAAATCGGTGTCCATGGCTGGTGATTATCGGTATCCGACCGCGGTTACCTCAGCCTAGACGCCGGCGATGTCCTCCACATAGGGCGTCTCCACGATGCGGCCGTCGACGGCGTCGACGACCACCAGGGCACGCTGATCGGGCGGAGCCGCTGCCGAGTAGAGCATGACCGACCACCGGGGCCGGGACCGCCAGCCGTGGAACCTGACCGACGCCGAGGAGTGGCCGATCGGGAAGTCGACAGTGGACGCAGCCCTGGTCATTGCCTGATGCTCGTCGATCTCGAGCGGCCACGAGCTGGCGAATTGCCAGACTGCCAATAGCCAGAGCCCGAGACCCACCATCCAGCCCGAATCGATCACCAGCGCCGCGGCCACCCCGGCAGCCAGGTAGACCCACCCAGCGATTCGTCTCCGTGTGGCCGGGGGGAATCGGTAGACGCCTAAGACGTTGGCATCGAGCTCCTCTTCGATCGAGACCTGGTCGGCCAGGTCACGGTCGATGTGAATGCCCTCACGGTCGAGGCGGCGTTCCGAATCGTCGCTCATGAGGGACGCCGTGCCATCTCCACCAGGCGATTGGCCGCCTCGAGCAACGGGACCCCCCTGGTGTCGCGATCTTCGCCGTAGAGACGGAGCCCCACCGTCGAGTTCTCGACATCGTCGTCACCCACCACGATGACGGCAGGATGCTTCTGGGTGAGCGCCTTGCGGATCTTCTCCCCCACCGTCTCGTTGGAGAGGTCGACCTCCACCCGAAGACCGGCGTCGACGAGGCGTTTTCGCACCTGGTGTGCGTAGTCGTCGTGACGGTCCGCCACCGGGATGATCGAAATCTGCACCGGCGCCAGCCACATGGGGAAGGCACCCGCGTAGTGCTCGACGAGGATTCCGGTGAAGCGCTCGATGGAGCCCGCCTTGGCACAATGGATCATGTACGGCCTCTGTGCGGTGTTGTCGGGGCCGGTGTACTCCAACGCGAACCTCTCGGGGAGGGTGATGTCGAGTTGGATGGTGGAGCACTGCCAGCGGCGTCCGATGGCGTCCTTGATGTGGATGTCGATCTTCGGCCCGTAGAAGGCCCCTTCCCCGGGAGCCACCTCATAGGGAACGCCATGGGCTTCTAGGGCCTCTTCCAAGGCCTTCTCGGCCAGGTCCCAACGGTCCTCGTCGTGGAGGAGCCCTTTCTCGGGACGGGTGCTCAGATCCGCTTCGAAGTCGTGGAAGCCGAAGTCCCTGAGCCAGGTGAGCACGAAGTCGAGATGCATCTTCAGCTCGTCCTGAACCTGATCCTCGGTGCAGAAGGTGTGCGAGTCGTCCTGGGTGAAGCCCCTGGCTCTGAGGATGCCGTGGACCACACCCGACTGCTCATAGCGATAGACGCCACCCAGCTCACCCAGCCTGAGCGGAAGCTCCCTGTAGGAGCGGCCCCGGCTGCGGTAGATCAAGACGTGGAAGGGGCAATTCATCGGCTTGAGGCGGTACTCGGGATCACCCTCGTACTGGATGCCGGGGTACATGTTCTCGGCGTAGTAGTCGAGGTGGCCCGAGGTCTCCCACAACTCCGATTTCCCGATGTGAGGGCTGTACACGTAGTCGAAGCCGAAGCGATGGTGCAGCTCGCGACTGTGATCCTCGATCAGCTTGCGGAGCATGCCTCCATTGGGGTGCCAGACGGCCAGACCCGACCCGATCTCCGGGGGGAAGCTGTAGAGATCGAGCTCGGTGCCGAGACGACGGTGATCTCTCCTCTCGGCTTCCTCGAGACCGTGGAGATATTCGTCGAGGGCGGTCTTCGAGGGCCAGGCCGTCCCATAGATCCTCTGCAATTGCTCACGGTCCTGGTCTCCTCGCCAGTAGGCACCCGAGCTGCGGAGCACCTTGAAGGCGGGGATGCGCCCTGTGGAGGGGACATGTGGGCCCCGGCACAGGTCGGCGAAGTCGCGGTTGCGATAGACGGTCACCTCGTCACCGGCCGACACCTCCCCCGGGTCGACATTCTCGATGATCTCGACCTTGAACTTGTGCTGGGAGAAGAGCTCCAGGGCCTCGTCACGTCCCATGGCCTCCCGTTCGAAGGGCTGATCCTCGGCGATGATCTCGCCCATCCTGCCCTCGATCTTCTCCAGGTCCTCGGGGGTGAACGGATCCTCGACGTCGAAGTCGTAGTAGAAGCCATCCTCGATAGGGGGCCCTATTGCGAAGGTGGACCCGGGGAACAGGTCGAGTACGGCCTGGGCCATCACATGAGCCGAGGAGTGGCGAAGTATGTTCAGACCCTCGTCGCTGTCGAGGGTGACCACCTCGAAGTCACCACCACTCTCGATCGGTCTCGATAGGTCCCGTTGTTCACCGTTCACCTTCACCGCAACGGCGGCCCGGGCGAGACCGGGCCCGACCCCCCGGGCAACCTCGAGCCCGGTGACTCCCTCGGGGTGGGAGAGCACGGTTTGGTCGGGGAGTCGAAGATCCACAGATTGCCTCGTTGTCGCTAGCCTGCGGCAGGGTAATTCGGTGACCAGGGATAGTCGCCGCCTTAGACCGACAGGGGTTAACAACCGAATGACAGAACGGGGACTCGTCGAATCTCTCTACCCCAACGCCCGTATCCGCGAGTTGGCCGCGGGGGCGAACAAGATCTTCCGGATAACCGAGAACGAATCCGAGACGGCGATCATCAAGGTGTACCCGGTGGCATCCCGCGAGAAGAGGGAGCGCCACGCCCTGGAGGCCCTGTCCGGGGTCGAGGGCGTGCCCAAGATCCACAACCACGGTGTCGACGGTGATCGCGCCTGGCTGAAGATGAGCGATGGGGGGAACTGGAATCTGTCGAGTCTCCCCAAGAACCTGGGGGTGGTCGAGGCGGCGGGCCGGACTCTTCGCAACGTCCACGACGCGACCGCTGAGATAACCAACCTGGTAGCGGGGATCGACCGCGATTACGTGAAGAGCCATTACCGCTCGACGATCGAGAGACTCGGGCGTTTCCGGCGGCGGTTCGGGATGGCACAGGTGGTGCTCGACCGTGCCCTCGACATCGAGCCTCCGCTGGCAACCGACCCGGTCCCGTCGCACACCAGACCGACTCCGTCGAAGTTCATCGTCAGTGAAGCCGGGGAGGTGATACTCGTCGATTGGGAGTGGGCGACGCTGGGTCCCCCGGAATGGGACCTCACCCTGGCCGTGTGGCAGTTCGCGGTCAACCATGGTGAGGACTCGGCTGCCGCCTTTCGCCGGGGATACGCCGCCGAGCTCCCCGAGAGCCGCTACCGCTCGTGGGTTGCCTATCACTCCGCGATGATGATGCTCGACGCCGCCGAGGTGCGCGAGGGCCGGCTGGGTGACCTCCACTATCTGGTGAGCGATTTGACCGAAGCGGTCATGGGCGGCTGAAGCCGGCCCCTGTGGAAATCCACTGAAATCAGGGCAATCTCTCTTAGCCTCTAGCTGTTTCGGCAAGGAGAACGGACGATGTTGGAAGCTCTGGTGGTGGCCACGGCAACGACGGGTCTGTTCGCTCTCGCCCGGGGGGTGCGGGGCAACGAGCGGTTCAAGGCCGATCCGCGGCTGGTGGTCCCGGTGAGATCGGAGCGTGATGACGACCTCCCGTGTCCTTGGTGTAACGCGCCCACGGACGAAGCGGACCACCGCTGCGGGGGATGTGGCAGGACGTTCGGCTGAGCCCCGGCGTCGTCGACGATCGAGGCCTGTTATAGCACCCGCCCACCTCCTAATCTGGGCGATGTGAGCAGGGTAGGACTGGTCCTTGGGGGTGGGGGCATTACCGGTGCCGCCTATGAGATCGCCGCCCTCATGGCCATCCGCATGGCAACCGAGTGGGACCCCAATCAGGCCGATGTGGTCGTGGGCACCTCCTCGGGCGCCTTCGTCTCGGCACTGGTTCGCCACCGGGCGCTCACCCTCGACTCTCTCGTCCTCCCCACCGACGACCGCGAGGATGTCGCCGAGCGAATCAGGTCACACGTTTACTTCAAGGACAGCTCCACCAGTGTCGGCAAGTGGGTCAGGTACGGGCTCGTCCCCGGGGTGAGGAAACCCGGCCTCACCATGTTCCTCGGCTCGCCCGCCCGGTACAGCGCGGCAGGCATCGGCGACTGGGTCACCTCGCACATCGGTGAGCCGGCGGCCAGCTCATGGCCGACGGCGCCCACGGCGATCGTCGCCTACGAGCTCGAAAAACGCAGGCGAACCGCGTTTGGGACCGACGATGCACCAGATGTGGGATTGTCCGATGCCGTTGCCGCATCCTCGGCCGTCCCACTGGTCTTTCGCCCCTATCCCATCGACGGCCGACTCTACGTCGACGGTGGGGTGTCGTCCGGGACCCATGCCGACATCTTGTTGGGCCATGATGAGCCCCTCGACCTGGTCCTGGTCATCGCCCCGATGGCCGCCGAGGTTCAGCGGCGAAGGGCCCTCTTCCACGAGAAGATGTTCGATCGGGTGGGGATGCGCTCGCTGGCCCAGGAGATCGCAATGATCAAGGGGGCGTGGCCCGACTGCGACGTGGTCACCCTCAGCCCCTCTCCCTCGGTCCAGAATGCGATGCGGCCCAACCCCCTCGATGCCTCCCGGGCGGTGGCGACGTTCATGAGGACCTTGATCTCGAAGAAGCGGGCTCTGGCTCAGTCAGAGGTCTGGGAGACCCTGGAACACCATCTCGTCGGACCCGGGGTCAAGCGGCCGGCGGCCGCTCGCTGACTTCGTCGTCCTTGGCGGCGGCGAGCCGGGCGATCAGGTAGACCGCTGCCAGACCTATCACCGCGGCGAGCATTACAAAGGCCCAGTCGTCACCCACCGCACCCAAGTCCGAGCTGTCCACCCCCTCGGGCCAGGGCCAGAGCACACGGAGAGAGCCGGCCATCAAACCGATGAGGGCAGCGAGGATGACGTCATGGTGTCTTCTCAGAGCCCAGGCCAGGAGCTGTGAGAACAAGGCCAGGCCGATGATCGTCCCCAACGTGAAGATCCCGACAGACGACAGATCGCGGTCGTTGACCGCACCCAGCACTACGGGGTACATCCCGATCAGCACCAGGATCAGGGAGCCCGATATCCCGGGCAGGATCATGGCGCATATGGCGAGGGCGCCCGATCCGAAGAAGACGAGCAGCGAAGGGTCACGGACCACGACCTCCTCCCCCACCCCCAACAGGATGAACAAGACGAGCCCAACCAGCCCGGCAACCACGATTTGGTTGCCGGCCGGACGACGGATCAGTCTCCACGCGATCAGCACAGACCCGACGACCAGGCCGAAGAACGCACCGGCCAGGATCGTCGGACTCTCCTCGAGTTGGTGCTCGAGAAAGCTCGAAAGGGTGACCACGGCGAGGAGGATCCCAGCGAGGAGAGGAACGAGGAACATCCATTCGACTCGACCGAGATGGGCGCGACTATCCCCCATGTCTGCCTTGATAAGGGCAGCGAGTGCCGAGCTCCCCTCCCGAATCGAGTTGACCAGGCGCTCGTAGATCCCAAGTACCAAGGCGATGGTGCCACCCGACACTCCGGGGACGATGTCGGCGCTGCCCATCAAGAAGCCACCGACCAATGAACGGACGATCTGGATCACAAGTGTGGCGAGTATGGCGAGACCCTGTCGTTGGGCCAAGGACTAGACGACGGTGGCAGGGTCGACGTTCCCTCCCGACAGGACCGCAACCACCCGGGCGCCTTTGGCCGGGGTGAAAGCCCCGGTGCGCAAGGCGGCGACCGGGGTGGCCGCCGCCGGCTCGACCGCCAGCCTCAGTCGTGACCACAGCCAGTGCTGGGCGTCGACGATTGCGTCGTCGGTGACCAATACCGAGTCGGCGATCCAGCCCCTGGTGCTCCAGGCGTGGTCACCGACCGAACGTGATCCGAGCGAGGAGGCGGCCACCCCGGAGACTTCCACCTCGACCTGCTCACCGGCCTCGAGGGACGCATTGAGGCTGCGACACTGCTCGGGCTCCGCGGCTACCACCTCGACCCGGTCACGGAACCAACTGGCGATTCCCCCGATGAGGCCCCCGCCTCCCACGGCCGTGACGATGACGTCGAGCTCGGTCTGCTCGGCGACCTCCCGCGCCAGGGTCCCCTGGCCGGCCATGACCTGATGCTGGTCGTAGGCATGGGCTTCGAAGGCCCCCGTCGCGGCGGCGAAGTCCCGGGACGTAGCCAGTGCCTCGTCGTAGTAGCCGGTGACTGTCCGCACGTCGGCGCCATAGGATCCGATCCGATCGACCTTTTCGGCGGGGGATGTCTCGGGGACGAAGACGGTGGCGGTGTGCCCAAGCCGGTGGGCGGCATAGGCGATCGCAATCCCGAAGTTCCCTCCTGAGGCGGCGACCACTCCCGAGGACGGCATCTCAACTGCGGTGAGGACGGAGACGGCCCCTCGCGGCTTGAACGACCCGGTCACCTGGAGATGTTCCAGCTTCAGGACGAGAGAGAAGTCATCGGAGATGGGGTTGCCGACCTCGATGACCGGGGTGCGACGGGTGAAGGGCTCGATTCTTGCCGCCGCGGCCACGATGTCGTCCCTGGTGACTTCGGTAACCATCTCCTGACCTTACGTTGAGCGTCGACGGTGGCTTCAGACGATTCGGCGCTTGCTCGCCCATCTGGCGAGCTCGTGACGGCTGGAGAGCTGGAGCTTGCGCAACACCGACGAGACGTGGGTTTCGACCGTTTTGACCGAGATGTTCAGTTT
>Ga0256867_10000248_pt1 | contig 20468 bp, 5 predicted proteins | sample RVTome_15_FD_185939 | JGI IMG/M metagenome (GOLD analysis project Ga0256867, IMG submission 185939) | Soil microbial communities from uranium-contaminated site in the Upper Colorado River Basin, Wyoming, United States - RVT150D86 (HiSeq) ... | reverse complement strand
CGTTACTGTGCGCTCGAAAGCGGTGCTGAGTGGACTGCATCATGAGTATTTATTGGCGCCGAGCGGCGCCTGATTCAAAGTGACATCAACCGAAATCAGTACGGCACGAATATTTGCGGAGGACAGCTGGGCAATAGGCTGATCCGAGCGGATCTGATCCCTGTTGAGGATAGCGGGATCGTCCGGCGCCGCACGCGACTTGGTGGAATGCTCAATTTCTACTACCGAAAGGCGGCGTGAGCAGAACCGGTCGCATTTCTGGACACTACGGCGATGGCAGAGATGTGCCGGACGTATTGCGCGCCGTCCTGGGTCCGCCAGACAGCAGCGCCTATGCCGCCCACGCACTACTGACAATCGCTATCCCGCTCAGCATGTTGTTAACTGGTATTCAAGCAACTTGGTGAGATTACTCCGCGCTCTACATGCAAAGAAGGTTTTGCAAACCTCACAAATTGTGAGATTTCACGTGTTACAACAACAATTTTCTTGCAGATATCTATATTGTCCAGTGCTGCGCATGTCGCTAGCATTTGCTCATCGTGAATTGCACCACGATTTCACATCGGCTGGTTGCGCATCTCGCACGGGGTCAACCCTGGGAGCAACGAGCTCATGACCCTACTTCAAAACGGAAACGTAGGCGTCGGACTCACCAATCCTGGGGTGAAGCTTCACGTCGTCGGCAATTGAAAGCATCACTCGGCAGATTCTCGTCATGGTCGTTCCCGGTGCACCGAACAACGCAGGGGTTTTTGACGCCACGCTTGTATAGATAGAGCGGCCGCATGGCGCTACCACTCCTGCTGGCGGGACCCATTGTTCGGCGTGTTGAGCCGACGCTCGCATCCGTATGGGTCGCGCTGAGTGAACCCGCGACCGTTACCCTGAAACTCTGGGAGGGTCGCGTCACGGCCGGTAGCGGCAACGTTTTGCTCAGCTCCGACCCGCCGGGCAGCAGAACACTGCGCGTCGGCGAGAAGCTCCACATCGCGCTGGCCGTCATCAAGATCCTGCCGACTTCGCCGCGGCTGCTGCAGCCGGGAAAGATCTACGCCTATGATCTCGAGATCAAGACCGCGACCGAGACGCACACGCTCAAGTCGCTCGGCCTGCTGACCACAGGCACCGTGGACGGAAGGCGCGTCGAGGCGCTCGGCTTCGACGAGAACTTCCTGCCGAGCTTCGTGCTGCCGCCGGCGGAGATTACGGACTTGCACGTCATCTTCGGCTCGTGCCGCCGCGTCGAGAACGATCACCTCGACGGGATGGTATGGATCGACGACCTGATGCGCGAGAAGCCGGACGAGAACCCGTACTCATATAAGGAGGCGAACAAGCGCCCGCACCAGCTCTTCCTCGGCGGCGACCAGATCTACGCGGACGACGTCGGTCGTTGCCACATGCACATGCTGATCGACCTCAGCAAGCGGCTGATCGGCGACCACCCGCCTGAGGCACTGGAGAACGTCGGCGAAGCGCGCGAGCTCCTCCCAGTGGGCAGCATCCGCAAAAAGCAGGTCGATCAACCAACTAAGTTCGAGGACTACGGCGCGGAGCTCAAGCCCGGCGCGGCGAACACTTCGCCGAGCGACTTCATGCTGCCTGCCGATCACCCCTGGTTCCCGGCAGGGCGGCGCTACCTGCAATCCATCGTCGATGCGCAGATGACTTCCACCGACGGCACGAGCCACCTGTTCGCGTTCGGCGAGTTCGCGGCCATGTATCTCTCCGTGTGGAGCAACGCGGTCTGGACGCCGCTGCGGGATCCGCGCGAGCCGGAGCTGCTCGACCTGCCGACGATCGAGGAGGTGATGGAGCGCGCGAAGTGGCCCGACATTATTTCTACCTACGTCGGCACGCCGCTCAACGTGGAGGAGACGCGGGACGCGATTGCCGAGGACGATAAACCCGAGGTCAAGGAGAAGAAGAAGCTCTCGCCGTTCCGCGACAAGGGCTACGTCGGCTACACCAGGAAGGACAACGGCAAGTACACGGGCGACGACGGCAAACCGCTCACCGCCGAGGAGCACTTCGCGAAGCGTGTCGAAGAGCTCAAAGTAGCCGTGCGCAAGGAGCGGAGGCGCCTCACGCTGTTCCACGACGGCCTCGCGAAAGTGCGTCGCGTACTCGCGAACATCCCGACCTACATGATGTTCGACGATCACGATTTCACGGACGACTGGAACCTCAATCCGCTATGGTACGACCGCGTGTACACCACGGATCTCGGCGTCACGTCGGCTCGCAACGCGCTCGCGAGCTACGCGGTGTTCCAGGACTGGGGCAACGATCCCATCAGGTACGAGACGCGCGACGACTACAAGGAGCTTCTCGCGAGGATTGCCCAGTTGTTTCCGACGGGAGAGCCGGGACCGGTCGCCGAAGCGGCGAATCGTCTCGATGCGCTGTTCGGTTTCAAAGAGCAGGTTGTATCGGATCCGGTCACGGGCAGGTTCCCGGCGCGCAATCCGATCATCAAGTGGCATTACTCCGTGCCCGGGCCGAAGCACCTCGCCGTTGCGATCGACAATCGCACGCGCCGCAGCTTCGTGTCGCGCCTCGGTCCGCCGGGCAACGTCGAGGGTAGCTTCGATCCGAACGCAGTTGCGGCGCAGACGGAGCAGATTCCCGCCGGGCCGTTCACGGACGGCAAGGAGGTCCTGCTCGTCATCGCGCCGCTGCAGGTGATCGGTCCGCCGCTGCTCGACGAACTGGTCGCGCCCGCGGCGTTTCGCGTCTTCGACATGATTGCGTACAAGTCGAAGCTCGACCCGAACCGCAAGTTCGGCTCGCGTGGCATGAGCGGCACGAATCCGGACGCAATCGAGGCCTGGGCGTTCGATCCGCTGACGCTCGAAGCCTTCCTCCAGCGTTTGAAACCCTACGGCAGCGTCGTGCTGCTCTCCGGTGACGTGCACTACAGCGCGAGCACTGTAATGAGCTACTTCACCAAGGACGAAGCCGATCCCGCGCGGTTCGTGCAATTCACCAGCAGCGGCTTCAAGAACGTGATGCCGTCGTACATCACGGTGGTAGACCGCAGCCTGGCGCTCGCACACCTGATCGTGCGTCAGCCGCTCGGGGCGGAGCGCATGGGCTGGTTGCGCCGGCCGTCTAATCCCATCGTGCTGGAGGCAGGCACGAGCGAAGCGGAGATTCCGCGCGAGTATCGCGCGAAGCTCAAGCAGGAGCCGACGCTGCTGCCGACCCTCGGCTGGCCCGATGACACGACCGTCAACCCGGCGCAGCGGCCGGACTGGTCATGGCGAGTGGAGCCGATCTTCGACCTGCGCGCGGACGAGGCGCGTCCTGCGCCCATCCAACAGCTCAAGCTCACCGACGCATCCGGTGTGCAAGTCGCGCTGACGGAAGCGGGTGGGCCGAATTCGATCAAAGGTTTCCACGCGGTCGCCGCGCGGCAGCAGCACGCGCTCGAAACGTTGAAGAATTCCCGCCAGATCCTGTTCCGGAGCAACTTCGGTCTCGTGCGCTTCGAGCGTCGCGAAGGTGTGCTGCACGCGATTCATGAGATGTACACGGCGGCGCGACGTCCAGAGGAAACAGGCACCGAGCCGCTGCTACCGCAGTTGTTCGTGCTGCACGAAGCGGCGTTGTCGGCGCCGGGCGCGCCGCGGCCGGAAGACGGGCTGGTCGTCGACGAAGACGCGCCGGATCCGGCATGAGCGCGAACTCGTTGCTGCAAGGCCTGTTCGGCGAGCTCGCGGAGCTGCACGAAGCAGCGCGCGACATCCTTGCCGACGACGATGCGCGCAAGTCGATCATCCGCGATCTCGGCGGAGATCCGGCGTCAGCAGCGCAGTTCCCGCCGACCACGCTGGACAGCGTCAATGCTTATCGAGACGCGTCCGAGCCGGGCCTCGAGGCGCTGCTCGCCGCAATCCAGGACTTCCGCTCCTTCCACGAGTCGCTGAGCGCATTCGCCGAGTCGCTCAATCTCGGCACCAACGCGGCGGTGGAAGAGGGCTACCGGCTCGTCCTCGACGTGCTCGGCTTCAATCTAATCCGCCAGCGCTATCCGAAGCTGTACTTCCTCATGCAGGTGTTCAGCTTCGCCGAGGACATCACCTCGCCGTTCGCAGGCGCAGCCGAGAAGGAGTGGCGTCCGTGGGGACATCAGTTGCCGCTGCCGACCACGATCGACCGGCTGCTCAGCGCCGCCGGAGCCGAACTGCCGGGCTACCTGGCCGGCGGCGCGGACAGTGAAGAGACAACGCGTCGAGTCACCGATTCCATCGTGCTCACTGCTCTGACGGGCCTGAAGATCACAGGGCTGATGAGCAAGATCCCCGGCGACAACATCATCTACGGCATGGACATCGTTCCGGGCGTAGCGCCCTCGGACCCGCCCACACCCGCTGCAGACGAAGCGCAGCAGCGGATGTTCACGATCAACTTCGTCGACACCAACCAGAAGGCGATCGACGAAGGCACGGAATCGGATTCGCGGCAGAACAATCTGGTCGCCTCGCTCGCGATGGTGCCGAAGGCGCAGGGCGGTCCGGGGCTGTTCGTCTCATTCGGCGGCGGTGTGGAGCGCTCCTGGAAGCTGTCCGCTCACTGGTACCTGACCGCCGAGTTGCAGTCCAACGGTGCAGTGAGCGCGCTGATCGGGCGCGACTTCCAGTTCCACGGTCCCGATGAGTCGGGCGATTTCCGCGCAGCGTTCGCATTCGAAGGGCGCGTGGACTCCGACGGCAGCAAGCCCTTCAACCTCGAGATCGCCACGAACACCGCCATCAAGGCCGACCTGCTGCGCATCGAAGGTGTGCTCACGCCCAAGGAGGCGCAGTTTCGGTTCCAGATGCTCGGTGCGACCGCGACGCTCAGCCCCGACTCGTTCGACAACTTCATCGCGAAGATCCTGCCGAAGGATGGGCTGCGCGTGGACTTCGATGCCGGCGTGGGCTTCGGAGTCAAGCGCGGCAGGTTCTTCGAAGGCCAGATTCGCTCCGCGGGCACGGGCAGTACGCCGAAGCCGACGACATCGCCAATGCCCGGCGTGCAACCGCCGCCGCTGCCGCCGTTGCCGCCTGAGACTGGACCGGGCTTCGGACTGACGATCCCGATCGGCAAGTCGCTCGGTCCGCTGACCATCCACAATCTGCAGCTGCGCTTCGGCGCCGAAGATGTCGACGGCAAGAAGACGTACCTGATCCAGGCAGCAAGCTCGATCAGCACCAAGCTCGGTCCGGTGATGGCGCGCGTCGATCGCGCGGGCCTGAAGTTCGGCGTGCGGATTCCCGACCAGGAGGCAGGGGAGCCGAAGGGCAATCTCGGCTTCGCAGACGTCGACGTCGGTGCTGTGCTGCCCAACGGCGTCTCGCTGGCGATCGATGTGAAGGGGTACGTGAGCGGCGGCGGCTTCCTGTTCCACGACAAGGGCCAGCAGGTCTACGCGGGCGTCATGCAGCTGTCGGTCAAGGAGACCATCACCGTCAAGGCATTCGGGCTCATCGCCACGAAGATGCCCGACGGCAGCAAGGGCTACTCGCTCATCGTCTTCATCACCGCTGAGGATTTCCAGCCGATCCCGATCGGTATGGCGTGCGTTCTCACAGGCCTCGGCGGCATGGTTGCGATCAACCGCACGTTCGACGAAGAGGCGATGCGCGCAGGCCTGCGAAACAAGACGCTCGGCAGTCTGCTGTTCCCCAAGGACCCGATTCGCAACGCGCCGGAGATCATCCGCAACCTCATCACGACGTTCCCGGCCGAAGACGGTGCCTACCTGTTCGGCCTGTTGATGAAGATCACCTGGTTCCAGCCGACGCTCGTCCATCTCGATGTCGCGATCATGGTCGAGGTCGGCAAGCGCATGCGCGTGATCGTGCTGGGCATGATCAGCGCGCTGCTGCCGACGAAGGAGAACGACCTGGTGCGTCTCCACATGGACGCGCTGGGCCTGCTCAACATGGGCCAGATGTCCGTCGCGATCGATGCGGTGCTCGTCGACTCGCGGCTCGCGAAGAAGTTCGTGCTCACCGGCGAGATGGCGCTGCGCGCGAGCATGGCGCCCGGCCGGCGCAACTTCGTGATGGCCGTCGGCGGGTGCAATCCGCGGTTCGCGCCGCCGGAGAACTTCCCGACGCTCAAGCGGATCACCATCGCGCTGGCCTCCGGGAACAACCCACGACTGACGTGCGAAGCCTATTTCGCGATCACGTCGAACACGATCCAGTTCGGCGCCCGAGCGGAGCTGTACGCCGCGGCGTTCGGGTTCAGCATCGAGGGCGACGTCGGCTTCGATGTGCTGATCCACTTGCTGCCGTTCCACCTGATCGCGGACTTCAAGGCCTCCGTCCAGCTCAAGCGCGGCTCGCGCAACCTCTTCAAACTGTCGGTCTCAGGCACGCTGGAAGGGCCGCGGCCGCTGCGTATCAGCGGCAAGGCGTCGTTCGAGATCTTCTGGTGCGACTTCACGATCCGCTTCGACAAGACGCTCATCTCCGGCGAGAAACCGCCACTGCCGCCGGCCGTGGACGTGTTCGCCGAGCTGCGGCGCGCGTTGACGGCGCCGAATGCGTGGAGCACTCAGGTCGCGCAGAACCGACAGCATGGTGTCTCACTGCGCAAGATCGCGCCGGGCACGACGCTCGTGCTCGATCCGCTCGGCAACCTGGTCGTCAAACAGCAGATCGTGCCGCTCAACACCTCCCGCGACCTGGACACGTTTGGCGGCGCGCCGATCGCCGGCGCGAAGCGCTTCAATCTGGAAGCGAAGATCGAGGGCGTCACGCAGGACGTCAACAACGTTCAGGACGCGTTCGCGCCCGGGCAGTTCTTCGCAATGACCGACGACGAGAAACTCGCGAGCCCGTCGTTCGAAGACATGGACGCGGGCGCGATCTTTGGCAGCGATGCGATTGCCATCGACGACGGCGCCAGCCTCTTCGCACCGCTGGAGTACGAGACAATCATCATCGACGAGGAAGGGCAGGCGACGAAGAAGGAAGAGGACCGCTACGTCCTGGTGGCGCATCGCTTCTTCGAGCAGGTCCGCTTCAGTGCCGTGGGGATGGCGCCGATCCGCAGCATCGGCATCGCGCGGTTCCGCAATCTGGAGCTGCCGCCAGCTGTGGCAATGAGGACGGGACAGTTCGTGGTTGCGTCCGTCGCGGACGGCATCGCGGCGCCCACGGCCAAGCCTGCGACATTCGCGGAGACGCAGGCCACGTTGAGCCGACTCAATCGTGGCGTCGCTGGCGAAGCGCTGTGGCAGATCCTTCCGGTGCACGAGACGGCGGGGTAGCACGAGATGTCAGCCGTTCCGAATGCCAGTGTCGTGTTCCTGCCGTGGGTGCGCCAGGGCGCTGCCGCCGCGATCAATGTGGCGGATACGCTCGGTTCGAACATGCGCGGCGCGGTCGATCTCAAGGCGACGCTCGCGATCAACAACGTGCCTGGCGATCCGATCACCGTGCGCTTGCGCGGTCCTGCGGACGTCGTCGGCATCGATCCGCACGAGATCGTGCGCGTCGACCCGAAGCCGAACACCACCGACTTCGAGCCGAACTATTTCCCGGGCATCGAGTTCGACCGTCCCGACTTCCCGTGGCTGTTCACGCCGGCGAAGGCGGGCGCGAACGCGAAGCTCCGGCCGTGGCTGTGCCTGGTCGTGGTGCGCCAGCAGGAAGGCGTGCTGCTGAGCAGCTCCGCCGATGCGCCGCTGCCGATCCTGAATATCAGCGGACCCGCGACGCCGGCGGAGGAACTGCCGGATCTCGTCGACTCGTGGGCGTGGGTGCACGCGCAGGTCGCGGCATCGAGTCTCGCCGAGACGGACCCGAATCTCCTGAAGAACGACATGCGGACGCGTCCGGAGCGTTCGCTCTCGCGCCTGCTGTGCCCGCGAATCCTGCACCCGAACACCGACTATGTCGCGTGCGTCGTGCCGGCGTTCGAGCTGGGCCGCAAGGCCGGGCTTGGCGAGGAGATCAAGGACGCTGAGCTGACGGCCGCGAATGCGCTGAAGCCTGCGTGGTCGTTCGCGCCGACGCCGCCGACGAGCGTGCGCCTGCCGGTCTACTACCACTGGCGATTCCGGACAGGCGAGGGCGGCGACTTCGAGTCGCTCGTTCGCCTGCTTCGTGCTGTCCCCGCGTCGGATGGGCTTGGCAAGCGACCGATGGACATCAGTGAGCCGGGCTTCGAGCTGCCGGCAACGTTCCCGGACGATGCGCAGCTTTCGCTCGAAGGCGCGCTGCGGGCACTCGAGAACCGCGACTTCGAGCCGTGGCCCGACAATGCACAGGAGCCGTTCCAGACCGAGCTTGCGAAGATCATCAATGCGCCGGGTGAAGCGCTGATCATCGATCCGGATTCCGATCCGCTGTTCGCGCCGCCGTTGTATGGGCAGTGGCACGCGGCACGGTCGACCATTACGCGCGGTGCGGCGCCATGGTTCGATGAGCTGAACCTCGATCCGCGACATCGCGGTGTCTCGGCGTTCGGCACGCGTGTCTTGCAAGAGCATCAGGAAGCGCTGATGGCGTCTGCGTGGGAGCAGGCGGGCGATCTGCAACGCGCGAATCAGCGCATGCGGCAGTTGCAGCTCAGCCTCGCGGCAGGCACGAGCTTGCACGCACGTCACTTCAAGAGCCTGAGCGACGACGCGATGCTTCGCGTGAGCGCGCCCGCGCTGGCACGACTGCGCGCCGTCGGTGCCATGGGCGATACCGGAACACTCGCGGGGGCCGTGGCCTCCAAGGCGCTGCCACTGATGGCGGCGAGCACGGCGATGCGGCGTATCGCACGCGAGCGCGGCCCGATCACGCGGCGAATCGCTGCGCAGGGGCTCACGCGGTCCGCGAGTCCGAGCTGGATGATGGCACTCAACACCACCGTGGCGTTCGACTTCATCACGCCGGTGCTGCCGGACATGGCGACGTTCGGCGTCGTGCGCGAGCGTGTGCCGCAGCCAGCCATTCTTTCGCAGTTCCGCGAGGTGACGGCCGAGACTGTCGGGAGCGGGAACACGGCCGGCCGGCCGCACTTCCGCATCGCGCCTGAAGGACAGCCGGTGTTTCATGCCGGTCGCTATCAGCCCGTGCCGCTGGTCGACAATCCGACGTCGAGGAACTTTCGCATGGCGGCGCAGGCGCATCTCGCGTGCGTGAATCCGGGTCGCATCGGCATCATCTTCTCGCCGCCGCCGCCGCTCGCGATGCAGGACGTCCGTGATGCGCTGGTGATGCAGATGGAGCCGCGGCGCACGCTCGTGCCGCTCGCGCAGGCCGTGATCGCGATGAGCGACACCGCGACTGCCACGCGGCCGACCAATACGGGAATCGTGCCGATCGAGCCGATCATGGCAGCACCGAAGTTCCCGCAGCCGATGTACGAATCGCTGCGCGACCTGTCGCAGCAGCTGCTGTTGCCCGGGCTCGAAACGGTCGAACCCAACAGTGTGCTCGGGCTCGAGACGAACTCGCGCTTCGTCGAGGCGTACATGGTCGGCCTCAACTTCGAGATGGGGCGCGAGCTGTTGTGGCGCGGCTATCCGACCGATCAGCGCGGGACGTACTTCGACCGCTTCTGGGATTCGCGCTCGTCGGGCGGCGGTGCCGATGTGCATCCGATTCACGGCTGGCAGGATCGGCCGCTCGGCGATCCGCAAACCGCGCCGGCGGGCGATCGCTTCGTGATGCTGATCCGCAGCTCGCTGCTGCGGCGCTATCCGTCGGCGGTGATCTACGCCGCGAAAGCGATCAAGCCCAACGGCGTGCGCAAACCGACCAAGTCGCCGGACGACGAGGAACATCCGGTGTTCCGCGGCTCGATGCAGCCGGACGTGACGTTCTTCGGCTTCCATCTCACCGTCGACCAGGTGGTCGGCACCGGCGTCGGCGACGATCACGGGTACTTCATCGTGATCCAGGAGCAGCCGGGCGAGCCGCGCTTCGGCTTCGATGTCGACACGCCGCTGAACGAAGGCACGCATCTCAAAGTCAGCTTTGGTGCGCCTGCCGGTTCGACGACGGGACCGAATCTGCATTGGGGCGAGAACGGCGCGCACATCGCCGCAATGCTTCGGCAGCAGCCGGTGCGCATAGCGATCCACGCGTCGCAGTTCCTGAAGAAGAAGACCTGATCGGAGGACTTGATCGCGATGTCTGCTCTCGCTCCGCACTTCGCCTTCCGGACCGCAACGCTGCTTCCCGCCGCGGTGGCGGCGCCGCAGTTGCCGCCGGAGATGCTCGCCGAGCTGTGCAAGGCGGATCGCCCGCTGGCGCTGTTCCCGGTGCGGCTCGAAACGCGTTTCTTCGCACAGCCGGACGGCAGCAGCGAGCTGCGTGTTCGCGTATATCCGGACAGGATTCATATCGACTCGCACGAGGCTGAGCTGACGCAAGCGGAGAAGACTTGGGGCCAGCACTACTGGACGCAGATATTCCGCGCAGGCGATGACGCTCAGGGGCAGCAGAAGGCGTGGCGGCAGCTGGCGGATCGCTATGATCCGCAGCGAGCTGCGTGGATCGCGCGCCTGCTGCGTCCGACGAATTTCGACTCGCGCATCGCATCGACGGATCCGGAGTTCCCGCGTGTTGACGTCGTGGAAGAGGGCAAGGACGCGGCGTGGCGAAGCGCACCGAAGGCGCGGCTGCTGCCTGATCGCTGGGTGGCAATCGTCCAGGCCGGCGGTCTGCCCGTGGTTGCCGCTGCCGGCCGGCCCATCAGGCCGGATCTCGCCGTGGGTCCTGATCCGCAGGTCGATGGTGAGACGCCGCCCGAGATTCCGGGCGACCAGGCTGCCGTCGACGCAGGCATGCGCTGGATGGTCGACTTCGACGAGGCGGAAGCCGCCGGCATGGGCCTGCGCATTCCGATCAGTGCAGCGACACTGGCAGCAGGTATCGAAAGCTTGTTCGTGCTCGGTGCAGCCGCAAGCGCGACTGCGAATGAAAGCACGAAGCAACTCGGCGAGCAGCTCGACGCGCAACACTACACGGACGGCCTGGAGTTCCTGCGCTTCGGCACGCCCTCGAGCAACACGTCGGCCGAGCGCTCGGGCTACGGCGCTGAGGACACGGGACACGAGCGGAGTTTCACGACTGAGTCCGGTGCGGTCGAAGTGACGTTCGACGAGCAGTCCAACGCGCAGCGCCTCGGCACTGCGCTGGGTCTGCCGGGCGCCGACATTGCGCCGGTGCTCGCGAACGTTGGCGGCGGCAGCAACCGGCACGAAGTCGATTCGCGCAGCATGAACACTGCGCTGTGGCAGACGACGTGGGGTTACTTCCTCACCAACATGATCGGCATGGAAGGCACGGGCCTCACGCCGGAGACCCTTGCGTGGGCGCGCGAGCACTTCATTACGCACGTTCGCAGCGGCGGACCGTTCCCGCCGTTGCGCTGTGGCAAGCAGCCATATGGCGTCCTGCCGGTCACGTCTCTCGACTTCTGGCGTCCGCGTGCCGGCGAGGAGGCTGTGAACGCGCCCGACATGTGGCTCAGGAACTTCCTCGTCAGCCTGCGCGACAACGTGTGGCGCCCACGGCTGGCTGAGGTCGCAAGGCTTGGCCGCCGCACGAGCCCGCCGAATCCGGACGCGGACCTCGCTGACGTGATGCGAACGGATGCGCTGTCACATGGTTACAGCGCGCGCTCGCTGTTCGGGCGTCATTACCTGGAGCACTTACGCGAGTTCATCGGGCAGAACCTCGATCTCGCCGGCTTCACTCCGATCCAGGACGCCGTCACCGGCGGCATCCTGCAGCGCGTTGGCTTGCCGTGGCGCTCGCGCTTGTCGCACGCGACCTATGCGGATGCGATGTGGCGCGTGTCAGCGCCGCTCATTCAGGAGGGAGAGGTGTCGCGTTGGCGCAAGCTCGAACCGAACTACATCGCCGCTCTGCTCGCAGATTCCAGCATCGCTACGCTGGTCGCCAACCAGCCGGGCGACCGGACGAGTCTCCTGCAGGCGTTGCTGCGACACTCGATGCTGCTGGAGTACGCGAGTGCGACTGCGGCAATCGCTGGCACGGAACCGGGTGCGAGTCTTGCCGCGTTGCTCCGCGATCCGGAGCTGATCGATCTCGTCAATGGCGTTCCCCTCAGCACGACCTGGAAACGCCTGCTCGACCGCAAGGTCGCCGCGATCACGGGGACGAAGACGATCCGCGAGCATCTGGACAGCCTGCGGGCATTCGATGCGCCGCAGGTCGCAGCGCTCGGCGCGTTCCGTGAGAGCCTCGAACATCTGCAGGGTCTCGACAGCGAGGCCTTGCAGTTCCTGATGCAAGGGACGATCGATCTCGCGTCGTATCGCCTCGACGCCTGGATCACCTCGTTTGCGACCAAGCGCCTGGCAAACATGCGCGCCGCGCAGCCGCAGGGCGTCTATGTCGGCGGCTACGGCTGGGTCGAGAATCTGAAGCCCGAGGTAACGACGCGGACCGAAGACACGCCGCCGCCGGGGGAAACGGGGCCGATATTCGCGCACGTCAACGACACGGGCTTCATCCACGCGCCATCGATGACGCACGCGGCAACCGCTGCGCTCCTGCGAAATGCGCAGTTGGGCAGCGCCGGCTTGGCGGCAGCGGACGGACCGTTTGCGATCGACTTGTCCTCTCGCCGCGTGCGAGAAGCGAGCTGGCTGCTCGACGGCGTGCGACAGGGGCAACCGCTGGCGGCGCTGCTCGGCTATCGATTCGAACGACGCCTGCACGACCTGCGCAAGGATCAGTTCATCGCGCCGCTGCGTGAGCTTGCGCCATTGACAGCGCGCAAGCTGGAGAACACCGATCTGCCGGTCCAAAGCATCGCGGCGAACAACGTCGTCGACGGCCTGGTGCTGAATCAGAAGTGGCAGGATGAGAAGCAGACGGTGACGAACCGCTTGCAGAGCGCCGGTGCGACTGCCGACGATCTGACCAAGGTGGGTCGCGAGCTGGATGGACTCGCGGACTCGATCGATGCTGTCAGCGACGCGCTCACTGCGGAGACGGCGTATCAGATGGTTCGCGGCAACACGTCCCGCCTCGCGAGCACGCTCAATGCAATCGCGACCGGTGATGCGCCGGCGCCCGAGCTGGAAGTCGCCCGCACACCGCGGTCTGGTATCCCGCTGACGCACCGAGTGCTGCAGCTCTTCAGCGGCAAGCCGCCAGTTGCCACAGGCTGGGCGGCAGCGAGCACGTCGGCGCGGGCGGCCGCCGAGCCGATGCTCAATGGCTGGCTGGCGAAGGTCCTTGGCAACCCGAAGAAGGTCCGCTGCACGGTGGAAATGCTGGACGGCGCCGGTGCGGTGCTCGACACACGCAAGCTGCCGTTGAGCGACCTGAAGCTCGTGCCGCTCGACATCGTGTATGGCGTCGAACCGCAATCAAGTGCCGGACAGGTGAGCGAGATCGAGCAGCGCGTTCTGTACCAGGTGCGCCGCGGGGCCGGTGGCTTCCCGCAGCAGGCGCGCTTGCGCATCCAGCATGCGCGGCCGGCCGATCTCGCTGCGCAGGAACTGACTTTGCTCGACGTAGTCGAGCAGGCGCGCAGACTACGTCGGCTGTTGATCACCGCCCGGGCCGCTGATTCGGAGGATCTGAACCCGCCGGAACGCGGCGAGGCGGGAGATGCGAATCTCACGGAGCTCAGTGCTCGTGTCGTCAGGGCCGAGAAGGGGCTGAAGGCTGCTCACAAAGCGCTGGATACCCTGGTGAGAAAGGGCGCCGCGGCGGAGAGCGAAGCGCTGCGGACAGCGCTGTTGAAGCTCGGCGGCTACGGTTTCCAGGCGGCGGTGCCGGTGATTGCAGCGGGCGACGACGCGATGGCGCGCGCGGGCCTCAACACGCAGGGCATTGCCCTGCTGAAGGAAGGCAAAGCGCGCATCGCTCAGTGCGATGCACTGATCGCCGGGGCTGCCGCTGCCGAACCTCGCGGCCGCCGCGACCAGCTGTTGGAACGAATGCGCACGGTGTTCGGCTCATCGTTTGTCGCCATGCCGCTCTTCACGTGCGCTCACGCCGACGAGCTGAGCGGCGCACTGGGTGCGAGCGAGCAATTGCAGGGCGGCGATCCGCTGAGCGTGTACACGTGGTTCACACGAAGCGCGCGTGTACGCGATCCGGTTGCGCGCTGGAGTGCGCCGTTGCGTGGTGCGGAAGTGCTCGGAACGGGCGAGAGTCTCAGGCTCAAGGTCGCGCAGTTGCCGTTCAAGTCGACCGATCGCTGGGTCGGATTGCCGCCGCAGCCGGGCAAGGAAGTGCAGCCCGGCAAGCTCTCGCTCGTCGTGCAGTCGGCGTCGACGCTGAAAGTTGATCAGCCGCTGTCTGGACTGCTCGTCGATGAGTGGGTGGAGGTCGTGCCGAGTTCCACCGAGACGACCGCGATCGCGCTCCAATTCAATCCGCCGGACGCGTGTGCGCCGCAGAGCGTGCTGCTCGCCGTGCCACCTGTTCCCGACCAGCCATGGACTGTCGCGAGCCTGCATCGTGTGCTCGTCGAGACGCTCGACCTAGCGAAGCTCCGCGCCGTCGATGCGGAGGCGCTCGGCGAGATCGGGCACTACATGCCGGCGCTGTTCTTTGCATTCAACACGAACGACGAAGTCGTCTCGACCGACTTCGCGCAGCTGACGAGATAGCGGCATGGCCAGACGACGTCCCGGCGACCCGACCGACCCCGGCCCGCTGGATCCTGGCGACCCGCCGGACCGGCCGCCGCGACCGGAGCTTCCGCCACCCCCGCCGCCGCCGCCACTGCCGCCGGAGGGTGCCAACCCTTCGATCACGAGTTGGACGCGCCTCGAAGTGCGCTCACGTCAGGCCGACATGCGCGTGAGTTTGAGTGCCCGCGTGTTCGATCCGCTGTGGCTGATGGCGCGACAGTGGCAGGTCGGTGAGTTCCAAGGCGAGGATGCCGGCATGCCGGTGCTCGCGCGCGTGCGCGCGCAGACGACGATGTTGTCGCGCATCCATCTCGGAGAGCTGCCGGCGAATACCATCACACAGGCCGCCGCGTACGATCCGCAGCAGATGCCGCTCGAAGTGATGGTCGAACGTCAGCGGACACGACCGGCGAACGCCGATGACGCGCGCATGCTGCGTTTGAGCGTGGAAGCGGGCCTGCACTTCCTGCTGATGCTCGATCAGCAGCCGCTTTCGAAGAAGTACCGGCCTGCGTTCATTGCGCGCTTCGCGCTGCAGACGCCAGCGCAGTCGGTTCGGGATACCGCTGACGAGGAAACGAAGCGGTTCGTCAGCACGATGGTCGGCCGAGCGCCTGATGCGCGCCGCCTTGCAGAGTTGTTGCGCACGAGCGGTACGAGCGCACTCATCGCGGATACGACGCTGAAGATCGCGGTCGGCGATCGCGCAGAAGTGCAGCAGACCGCGCGGAGCTGGCTGAAGTGGTACGACGAACTGTTCACCGAGCCCGCGACAGAGTCGGAGGACGCGTGGATTCCGCCGCGCATGGAGTACGCTATGACCGTCGCCGGCCAGTTGTCCGAGGATCGCTTCGACCAGCGGCCGCTCACCGCGACCGAATTCAGCGACGGTCATCTCGACTGGAGCAGCTTCGATCTCAACTTCGAGGTGAACCTCGGCACCGAGCGCGATCGCAAATTCGGCGTGATCACGGAGACGACGGTTCCTGCGCCGGTCGTTTTCCGCGGAGCGCCGGCGCCGCGCTATTGGGAGCTGGAAGACGCGCGCATTGAGTACGGCCTGATGCCGGTCGGCCCGACCGACCTCGCGCAACTGCTGATGATCGAGTACGCGAGCAGTTACGGCAACGACTGGTTCGTCGTGCCGCTCACGTTGCCGATCGGCTCGCTCACCGCCGTCAGCTCGCTCGTCGTTACGGACAGCTTCGGCGTGCGCTCCTTGCTGCGCCCGATCGGAGATCGTGCACTGCCGGCCCCCAATTGGAGCATGTACCAGCTCGCGCATATCAGGCGGCCGGGCGCGGAGCCGCTGATGAAGCCCGCGTCGAACCTGTTCTTCCTGCCGCCCGCGCTCGGACGAAGTCTGCAGAGCCCGGCGGTCGAAGACGTGCTGTTCATGCGCGACGAGATGGCGAACGTCGCGTGGGCGATCGAACGCAGCCTAGAAAGCCCGGTCGAGCAACCGGTTCCGCGCACCGACACGACGACGCCGGCAGACAGCGCAGGCGACACAGGAGCACCGCCGCCGGGCGATGCGGCGCTGCCGCGGTATCTGTTGTCGACGACGGTTCCGAACCATTGGATTCCGTTGCTGCCGGTGCAGCTGCGCGAGCCGCCGGACAAGGTTGTCTCGCGCCTGAAGCGCGGCGCCGTGTTGCAACCGGACGGCTCGCACAAGATTCACACTGCGCAGGGCAGGATTCTGAACAAGGACGCCCACCTGCTCATGTTCGACGAGGAAGTCCCGCGCGAAGGCATCCACGTCGCGCGCCACTACCAGCTCGCGCGCTGGATCGACGGCTCGACCTGGGTCTGGATAGCGTTGCGCAAGGAAGTGGGACGCGGGGAGGGATCCAGCGGGCTGCGATTCGATACTGTGCTGGCGCAGGAAGAACGGGTTCCATAACAGGAGGAGTAAGGGCGGCTTGTTTTTCCTGTTCGCCGCAGAGTATGCAATTCCTTCATCTTGGGGGATGATCATGAGCCATGGGATGCCTGTCATTGCCGAATACTCATATTTCAGTCGTCCGGGGTTTCAGATCGGCTCCACAGCCTGTGCCGCTATCCGTTCGTAATGGTGATGCAGATCACCGACCTCTGGGAATTCGACCACCGCACCTATGGTGGGTGGTTGCACAAGTCGTGATTCTGGCGCATCCATAGCCAACGACAGATGCGTGCGCCATCGATGGTAATAGCGAAAATAGCCGGCGAGAACGCCTCTCAGATGGCTCGCATTCAGGACGATAACGTGGTCAACACAGTCCCGTCGGACGGTTCCGATCAGCCGCTCGACATACGGGTTCTGCCAAGGACTGCGGGGCGCGCTCAGAACCTGTTCGATGCCCAAGCTCGCGACGCGCCTGCGAAATGTTTCCCCATAAATCATGTCGCGATCCCGCAGCAAGTATCTTGGAGCACCCTCCCACGGGAAAGCTTCCACGATCTGCTGTGCCGCCCACTGCGCCGTCGGATTCTCGGTCACATTGAAATGCACGACCTTTCGCCGGTGGTGTGCCAATACGACAAGGACAAATAGCACTCGAAAGTTGATCGTAGGCACAGTGAAGAAATCGATCGACACGAGATCGATAACGTGATTCTTCCGGAACGCCCGCCAAGTTGGGGCCGATCGAATTAAACGTTGAAGAAAAAGAAAGGGTGAATGTACCGGTTTGGGCTGGTCTTGGTGCAATCGCAGCTGGTGTAATCATGCTTTTAGCGAGCAGGAAGTAGCGTCGCTCCCTGGCTGATGATGCCACCTCACGGCGGTTTACAATGAGCCTGTGCTGTACCTTGTCCTCGCTGCAAACGGGTTTGTTATTAGCCGGTGGATTTTCAAGAGCATGTGCGGTTTGGATTGAGAGCGGATATTGATGACTCGGTAGCCGGCTGCCGATCGTCGATCCTGAGCGATTTTGAGAGGTCGATTTTTCTTCACGAGGTCTCACAAGTTGCAGCGATCGAGTTTTTCAACAAAATAGACCCAAAGCGGACAGCCATCCATCCAAAAAACAAACCCCGCCGAAGCGGGGTGTGTCTTAGCGCAAGTTTTGCACGACCTAACTTTTAGGTCTGGAGAGAGCGTGTCGCTGATTTGGTTCTATCGCTCATCCTGGTTCGGCGCAATCCCAATGTATGGGCCAACTGGTCAAGCCGTGAAGTAGGTTGCCGAACAAGCTGGATTTGTTCCAACGTAATGTAGTTGCGTTCTCTCATCGTCTCCCAGGCGATTGATTTGGAAAAATCGGAAGTACCGCGCTGCATCCGTCCGCAATATGTGCATACCCTCCAGGGAGCGACACACTGAGGATCGAATACCCCCCCAACGATCCACTTATGTTTAATACGACAGCGCATGGTCAGCCTCCGGTACGCCTATTGACCTAGTAGCGCCAAATTATCATAAGCATTACGTTAGTACTATCTCCTTAATGATTTGTTACACCAATGGGTAATCTGAAGGCATAGTCGTGTTGGTGATTTTGCAACAGCAGAAATGATTATAGCTCAGTTCATAATAGACTAGTTTGCCCGTAACTAATTTATATTAGGGATATACGAAGAATTCATGAAGTGAATTCTAGTTTTTTGCGGTCAGGCTGCTCGAATCCGCAAGGCAGCATTGCTAAACAAAAAACCCCGCCGAAGCGGGGTGTGTTACACGCAGTAACGTCTACGGCAGCTGACTTCAGGTAAGCACGGGCCGTCTTTCTGATCCCCTCTTATCGCTTGTCCTGCTGCGACGCAGCCGTAATGTATGGGCCAATCGCTCGAGACGAGATGAGGGTCCCCGGACAATTTTCATTTGCTGCGACCTGATGTAGCTGTGTTCTCTCATTGTCTCCCAAGCCATGTGGAACAAAAGACGATGGTAAATACCTCGCTGCATCGTTCCGCACCGTTTACAGATTCTGTAATAACGAACAGTCCTGACGTAACGAATAGAAGAGGTGATCGTAACCGCTTTTTCGTTACCCCACTTATGGGTGAGCAAACAACGCATGATCAGTTTCCCTTGATGCCATCAATGCACCAGCCATGAGAGCCGGAACAGCTAATCCCTTACGTCGATTACTATCGGCCGCACCTTGACTTTTGGGAACGGCAAAGTATCCCTTTTGTTATAGTGCAAATATCCCTTATTCGTGCACTTTCTCACGACGAAAACACCCCCCGACGCAGTCGGTGAAAGTGCCACACAGAAGCGTTTGCAACACCAAACAAAAACCCCGCCAAAGCGGGGTGGTATCAACGTCCAACAGCTTGGATTTGGCCTGACCAGCAATGTCCGTTCTTGGCTATTCTGTTGAAAAACTCCCCGTGCCAACTTTTCGGTCGAATACAGAGGGTCGTCCACCCCTTAACTCACCGACGATCGTCGATTGTGGGCCATTCTGAGAGGTCGATTTTTCTTCACGACGTATTGCCGGCTAGGGTGAGCGAGTTTTTCAACAGAATAGGCCGTAAGCGGACAATCGTGATCGTTTAACACGCCAGGCGGGAATGTGACCGCAACGCGACAGACTCGGCGGTATTTGACGGGTGAAGACGAATGAGGGCGGGCACGTTACGATTAAAAACAGCTTCCTAGACCCCCTGAAAATCCTTGTGTCGGCGGTTCAATTCCGTCCCTGCCACCATTCCCTATTTCCTCAACTGAGCTACCCGGCCATCTGCTTCCGTCCCTGGCCACCATCTCCCTCCATTTGAGCAACTGAGCCATCCGGCGTCCCGCGCCTTCCCACGCGCGGGCGGGCCCCGCTCACAGCACGCGGTTGAACCAGAGGAGCGAGAAGAACGCCGAGATCGCGAGCAGCAGCGCGCCGATGCCGACGAAAATGGCGGTGACCTCGGCGGCGCGCTTCTGCGAGACCACCATGCGCGTGCTCAGCTGCTCGTAGATTTTCTTCAGGTCCGGCGCGCTCGACGCGGCGTAGTACTCGCCATGGGTGGTTGCCGCGATTCTCTTCAGGGCGACTTCATCGAGCCGCACGCGCATCGACCAGCCGCTGAATCCGAGCGAGGTGCCCTCCGGGCTCCCGATGCCCACGGTATAGACGCGAACCCCGTGGTCGGCTGCCATCCTGGCGGCCTCGAGCGGATCCGGACCATGGGTGTTCTCCCCGTCGGTGAGCAGCACGATCGCGACGGAACGGTTCGATCCGGGGGGCACCGGCTTCTTTTCCGGCTTAGCGCGGGCGGGCTCGGACCAGTAGCGCCAGTAACGATCGGGCCGCCCGTCCAGGAGGCGCTCCACGTCGATGCCCGCGTCCGGGAGCAGCGTCGAGAGAGCGATGTAGATGCCGCTGCCGATAGCGGTGCCGGGCTGCAGCTGCACGCGCTCGATCGCCTGCAGAAGGTCTTCGCGGTTCTCGGTCGGTGACTGTACGAGCGACGCGGTGGCGGCGATCGAGACGATTCCGATACGGGAGTTCCGCTGCTGGTTCTCGATGAACGCCCGCGCGGCGCTCTGCGCGGCCTCGAGCCGGTTCGGCTTGACATCGGTGGCGCGCATGCTGCCCGAGATATCGATCGCAAGGATGATGTTCTTGTGCAATGAAGGCAGCATCATGACCGCTTGCGGGCGCGACACGGCGCCGATCAGCGCGCAGAGACCGAGGATAAAGAGCAGAGGCGGAGCATGCCGGCGCAGCGAGCTGCGGACAGCGCCGGTCGTGTCAGGAACGGCGAGGTCCGCCAGCCTCGCGTAAGCCCGCCGGCGACGCGCGCCCAGCCGGAGGTAGGCCAGCGCGAGAAGCGGGACCAGCGCGAGCAGCCACAGCATGCGCGGCCACAGCACCGAGAACTCGCCCAGTTGCGCGAGCAGGTTCATTTC
>Ga0256867_10000247_pt1 | contig 20487 bp, 18 predicted proteins | sample RVTome_15_FD_185939 | JGI IMG/M metagenome (GOLD analysis project Ga0256867, IMG submission 185939) | Soil microbial communities from uranium-contaminated site in the Upper Colorado River Basin, Wyoming, United States - RVT150D86 (HiSeq) ... | reverse complement strand
GTCCCGTTCATCTGTCAGCGCTCAGGTACCTCAGGGGACCTGAGCGCTGACGAGCTGGCGTGAACCAGGCCCATAGCATGTTGGCATGAGCGACATACCCGACCTGGGACGACGCGCCAAGGCCGCCAGCCGGGTGCTGGCCACCGCCTCGACCGCCGCCAAGGACGCCGCCCTGCTCACCGCCGCCGAGCTGCTGGTCGAGCGGGCCGGCGACGTGATCGCGGCCAACGCCGACGACGTCGAACGGGCCCGGGCCGCCGGCGTGGACGCCACGGTCGTCGACCGCCTGCGACTCACCCCGGCACGGATCGAAGGCATGGCCGGCGGGCTGCGGCAGGTGGCCGGGCTGGCCGATCCGGTGGGCGAGATCACCCAAGGGTGGGTCCGGCCCAACGGGCTGCGGATTCACCGGGTCCGCGTGCCGCTGGGCGTGGTGGCGATCATCTACGAGAACCGCCCCAACGTCACCAGCGATGCCTTCGGGTTGTGCCTCAAGTCGGGCAACGCCGCGTTCCTCCGGGGCTCGTCGGGGGCCATCCGATCGAACGTCGCCATCGCCGGCGTGCTGCGCGAGGCGCTGGCCAAGGCCGGGCTCCCGGAGGATGCCCTGGCGCTGGTCGAGGACACGTCCCGCGATGCTGCCGCCGAGTTCATGCGGCAGCGCGACACGGTCGACTGCCTGATCCCGCGGGGCGGGCCGTCGCTGATCCGCTCGGTCCTCGACAACGCCACCGTCCCCTACGTGATCGACGGCGACGGCAACTGCCACGTCTATGTCGACGCCCACGCCGACCTGCCAATCGCCGCCGACATCGTGGTCAACGCCAAGACCCAGCGCCCGTCAGTCTGCAACGCCGCCGAGACGCTGCTGGTGCACGAGGCCGTGGCCGCCGACTTCCTGCCCCGGTTGGCGGCGCGGCTCGAGGGGGTCGAGCTGGTGGGCGACGACGCCAGCCGGCGCGCGGTCGGCACCGACCGCATCGGCAGCGCCACGGAGGACGACTGGGCGCGCGAGTTCCTGGCCCTCAAGCTTGCGGTGCGCGTCGTCCCCTCCCTCGACGGCGCGCTCGACCACATCGCCCGCTACGGCAGCGGCCACAGCGAGGCGATCGTCACCGGCGACCTGGAGGCCGCCGAGCGCTTCACGCGTGAGGTCGACGCGGCCGCCGTGCTGGTCAACGCGTCGACCCGGTTCGTCGACGGCGAGGAGTTCGGCTTCGGCGCTGAGATAGGCATCTCGACCCAGAAGCTCCACGCGCGGGGCCCCATGGGGCTACGCGAGCTCACCACCGAGAAGTACGTCGTCCACGGCGACGGCCACACGCGGGGCCGAAGCACATGAGCGAGCGTCCCGGAGGGCGAGAGAGCGAGCCCGGCCCGAGCAGCCGTGGGAGCGGGCAAGGAACGCGTCGGAGCCCGAGCGGCCCGCTGCGAAGCAGCAAGAGCGGGGAGCAATGAAGGCTGCGGTGTACGACCGGACGGGCGGACCCGAGGTGTTCCGCTACGACGAGGTCCCCGATCCCGAGCTGCGGCCGGGCGGCGTCATCGTCGAGGTCAAGGCGGTAGGCGTACAGGGGGGCGACCTGTTGCACCGCCAGAGGGGCGAGATCCCGTCGGCCCCGCACATCGTGGGCTACCAGGCGGCCGGCGTCGTGCGGGAGGTGGGCGAGGGGGTCGAGGGACTGGCCGTGGGACAACTGGTGGTGGCCACCATGCCCGCCGGGTCACACGCCGAGTTGGTGAGCCTGCCTGCGATATCCGTGTGGCCCCTGCCCGAGGGCCTCTCCGTCCGGGAGGCGGCCGCGGTGCCGATCGAGTTCGCCACGGCCCACGACTGCCTGTTCGAGTTCGGGCACCTCCGCGACGGCGAGACCGTACTGGTGCAGGCCGGGGCCGGAGGCGTCGGGGTGGCCGCCATCCAGCTCGCCAAGGCAGCCGGCGCCACCGTGGTGGCGACCGCCTCGAGCGACGAGCGCCTCGAGCGGCTCCGCGAGTTCGGCCTCGACCATCCGATCAACTACGCCTCCGCGGACGTCGCCCGCGAGGTGATGAACGTGACCGACGGCCGCGGCGTCGACCTGGTCGTCGACCCTGTCGGCGGGCGGGTGCTCGAGACCAGCATCGCCTCCCTGGCCTACCGCGGACGGGTCAGCTGGGTCGGACGGGCGGGACGCGACGACACCGTGCCCGACGTCTGGCCGCTCGCCCTGAAGAACGCCACCGTCACGGGTGTGTTCCTGGGGGCCGAGATGATGATGATGCCGGAGCGCACCCGACCGCTCGCGGCCGAGCTGCTCGAGCGGGTGGCGGGCGGCGAGTTGCGCGTGGTGATCGACCGCACCTTCCCGCTGGCCGCCGCGGCCGAGGCTCACCGCTACATCGAGAGCCGGCAGGCCTTCGGACGCGTGCTGCTCATCCCCTGAGCGAGGCCGGCGGGGCGGCGACCCGGCTACGGCGCGGGCCCGCCTATGTCAGAACCCGGTGGGCCGCCGCCAGGCGAGCCACAGCGGTGGGGAGGAGCAGATCGTTGGGGCGGGCGGACGCCACGGCCCGCTCCAGGACTTCGACGTCGAAGGGATGGATCTCGGCGTAACGCAACAGGGCGGCGGCCGACCCGTCGCGCAACAGTGCGGTGCGCAGAGCGACGTCGATGTGGTGCCGGCGCTCGACCACGAGCGGCGCGTCGCTGGCCGGAAGCAGCTGTCCGTCGTACAGCTCGCAGGCACCGTCGACGTCGCCGACATCGAGCCGCTCCAGCAGCCGCTGGGCGTCGGCCTGGCACGGGACGGCGAGCCGGTACGGCCGCGATGCGATGTGACCGCCGAGGACGCGACGCAGGCGCGAGACCTCGGCCTTGAGGGTCGTGGCCGCGACCGGTCGGTCGCCGTAGAGGAGCGCGTGGAGCTGATCGAGGGTGGCGGTGCCGACGACAGCCAGGATCGTGAGGATCTCGATCTGCCGCAGCGACAGGGCCAGCGGGATGTCGCCCAGCGTGGCTCGACCCCGCCCGAGGAGTCGGAGGTGGAGGACGGGCCCGCCGCCCGTCGCGGCCCAGTCTCGTTCGACGGCCCGGAGCTCGTGCTCGACCAGCCGGGCCATGGCCGTCACCGTGGTCAGCCCCAGCGGGTTGGCGTGGTCCCACCTGGTCGACAGGTTGAGGGCGCCCACCTGTGACCCGTCGGCGGCGTGCACCGGGGCGGCGTAGCACACCCAATCGCGAAAGGGGGTGAGCCAGTGCTCGGTGGCGAACACCGAGACGCCGAGGTCGGCGGCGAGCGCCGTGGCGACCCCGTTGGTGCCGGTGGTCGTCTCGTTCCAGACACCACCGGGGACAAGGCCGATGCGCTCGGCGCCACGACGCAGCCACTTCGGCGTCCAGCCCCACAGGAGGCGCCCCTGTGGATCGTTCACCGAGGTGATCAGGTCACCGTTGGCCGCCAGGGTCTCGAGCTGGACGGCCAGCGTGGGGACGGCCCGGCGGATCGGCGAGGCCTCCCAGCGCTCCCGCGCCTCGTCGGCCGGTTCGACCGGAGCCGATTCCCGCTCGGTGTCGAGCTCGTGCGCGCACCGCCGCCACGACGCCCTGATCACGGGGCTGACGACGGACCTGCTCTGCAGGCCGCCCGCGGTGCCGTCGGACGCGTCGTCGCCGGCATCCGGCAACTCGCCCCTCGCGCGCTCGATGGCACGGCGTCGCTGAACCAGGTCGCGGTCCACACCACCCCCAAACCCGCCCGTCCTTGGCAAGGGGAAGTCTACGCGCCGAACGCGCCGGTTAGGACCTGAACGGATAGGCACGTCCTGCGGTCCTGCGGTGGTCAGTGTTGCCGGGCGGCCCAGCTGTCGAGCTGCGGCCCAGCAACAAATTCCCACGCGGGGTGCGCTCCGGAGCGCCCTATCCGCTGGACCTCTTGACCGATCCCGATGCCCCGCAGCGGGGTCGGGAGCAGCGGGCGGGCGGACATGCCGCCCCCGACCCCGCGGCTGGGGTACCGGGGGAGACGCAGCGCTGCCTGGTGGCGCCGCAACCCCATCTTCGCTGATGCGGGGTTGGCGAAAGGTTGGTCACGCGTCGCAGCGGCGGCGACCGCAGCCCGCTTGTTCCTGATTGACCGTCTGGTCAAGGCGACCGGTAGCCTGGCGCGATGAGCGAGCGTCCCGGAGGGCGAGAGAGCGAGCGAGGCCCGAGTGGCCCGCTGCGAAGCAGCAAGAGCGGGGAGCAATGACCGAGGCCTACCGGTTCGAGTCCGTCGCCGCCGTACGCGCCTCGCTGGGGAAGGTGGACTACCTGGCCGACGAGGGCATCGCCGGTGTCGTGTACCTCGCCGATCGGCTCGGCAAGCCGGTCCTCGTCGAAGGCCCCGCCGGCACCGGCAAGACGCAGCTGGCCAAGTCGGTGGCCGAGATCACCGGCGCCCGCCTCATCCGGCTCCAGTGCTACGAGGGCCTCGACGAGTCCAAGGCCCTGTACGAGTGGAACTACAAGAAGCAGCTCCTGCGCATCCAGGCCGAGCGCAACGAGGGCACCACCTGGGAGGAGCTCGAGGACGACATCTTCTCCGAGGAGTTCCTGCTCACCCGTCCGCTGCTCGAGGCCATTCGGGCCGACCAGCCGGTCGTCCTGCTGATCGACGAGGTCGACCGGGTCGAGGTCGAGACCGAGGCGCTGCTGCTCGAGATCCTGTCCGACTATCAGGTGTCGATCCCCGAGCTGGGAACGGTCCGGGCGACGCAGGTCCCGCTCGTCTTCCTAACCTCCAACAACACCCGCGAGCTGTCGGAGGCGCTCAAGCGGCGTTGCCTGTTCCTGCACGTCGACTATCCCGACCTGGAGCGCGAGCGCGAGATCGTGCTGGCCAAGGTCCCGGGCATCACCGAGAGCCTGGCCGACCAGGTGGCGCGGATCGTTCGTTCGATCCGTCAGCTCGAGCTGAAGAAGCCGCCGTCGGTTTCCGAGTCGATCGACTGGGCGCGCACCTTGCTGTTGCTCGGTGTGGACCAGGTCGACGCGGCCACCGCCACCGGCACGGCCAACATCCTGCTCAAGTACCAGAGCGACATCGCCAAGGCCGCCAAGGAGTTCGAGCAGGACACGGCGCTGGGTGGTGGCGACGCTGCCGGGGCGAGCGCCGGTGCGGCCAAGCCCTGGCAACGGAATGCCTAGTCCGGCGGCGCCCCACGTCAACGTCGACGGGGCGAGGCACCGGCTGAGGGAGGTCGGCGCCGGGGCCGCTCTGACCGAGCTCCTGGCGGGGTTCATCAGCGAGCTGCGCGCCGCCGGCCTGCCGGTGAGCCTCACCGAGAACCTCGACGCCATGGCGGCGGTGCAGCACATCCCGCTCGAGGACCGCGATGCTTTCAAGTACGCCCTGGCCGCCACGCTGGTGAAGAACGCCGCCCATTGGCGCGTGTTCGAAACCGTTTTCGAGGTCTACTTCTCGCTGCGGGGACGGGAGTTCGCGCTCACCGACGAGCAGATAGCGGAGCTGCCTGACCTCGACGAGCTGATGGGCGAGCTGGCCGAGCAGCAGCAGGGCGAGCGGGGCGCCGGCGGCATGGGCGAGCAGCTGACGCCAGAGGAGCTGGCCGAGATGCTGTACAAGGCCCTGGCCCAGGGCAACGAGGCCATGCTCAAGGCCCTCGCCCGCCAGGCGGTGCGGCGCTACGCCGGCATGGAGCCCGGTCGGCCGGTCGGCGGCACCTACTACCTGTACCGCACCCTGCGAAACCTCGACCTCGACGGCGTGCTCGACCGTCTCATGGAGCAGGCCCGGGAGGACGCCTCCCAGCCGCTCACGCCGCTGGAGGAACGCCTGGAGCGTGACGAGTACGAGGCCCGCATCGACCGCCTGCGCAAGGAGATCGAGGCCGAGATCCGGAGGCGGCTGGTGGCCGACCGGGGCGTGGAGGCCATGGCGCGCACGCTGCGCAAGCCGCTGCCCGAGGACGTCGACTTCATGCACGCCAGCCGCGAGGAGATGGCCTCGCTGCGCAAGGCGATCTACCCGCTCACCCGCAAGCTGGCGGTGAGGCTGGCCCGTAAGCGCCGCCACGGTCGCAAGGGACCGCTCGACTTCCGCTCCACGATGCGGCACTCGTTGTCGACCGGCGGCGTGCCGGTGGACCCGCAGTTCCGCTACCCGCGGCCGTCGAAGCCGGAGATCTTCGTGGTGGCCGACATCTCGGGGTCGGTGGCAGCCTTCGCCCGCTTCACGTTGCACCTCGTCTACGCCATCAGCCACCAGTTCTCGAAGGTGCGCTCGTTCGTGTTCATCGACGGCATCGACGAGGTCACCGGCATGTTCGAGGGCGTGGAGGACATCGGCGAGGCCGTCCACCGGGTCAACACCGAGGCCGACGTCGTATGGGTGGACGGCCACAGCGACTACGGCCACGCCTTCGAGGTGTTCTGGCAGCGCTGGGGCAAGGAGGTCGGGCCCAAGACCACACTGCTGCTGCTGGGCGACGCCCGCAACAACTACCACGCCTCCCAGTCGTGGGTGGTCAAGGAGATGCAACACCGTGCCCGGCACGTCTACTGGCTGAACCCCGAGCCCCGCAGCTACTGGGACACCGGCGACTCGATCATGGGCGAGTACACGACCTTCTGCGACGGCGTGTTCGAATGCCGCAACCTCCGCCAGCTGGAGCGCTTCGTCGACAACCTGGTGTAGGTATCGATCCCGAAGCGGAGCTTCGGGATCGAGGAGTTGGTCGCCGCCTGGCGGCTGCTTGTCCGTCACCGTCGACTCGCCGCTGCCGACGGCGCGGTGCGGGGCGGAGCTACTCCACGGTGAGCTCGGCGAGCATGCCGTGCATGAAGTGGCTGTCCTCCTCGTCGAGGGGTGCGCCCGACTCGAGCGCCTCGGGCGTGGCGCCGACCGGGACGAAACAGATCGCCACGTAGCGACCCGGATCCAGCTCGGCGGTCACGTACGTTTGGGCCCCGGGTGGGGCGAGCACGAACGCCTTGTCCGTGGTCTCCGGCTGCTGGTCCTCGGGCAGGGAGAGCAGGTCGTCCAGCGACCGGTCTTCGCCCTCGGGGAGCTGCCCGAGATAGATCTCGTGGAACTCTGTCCCGTCATTGGTGAAGTTCAAGACGGTCGTCCCGGCGGGCGCCGTCTCGGGCAGGCCGTCGAATTGGTAGTTCGTAGCGGTGACGTCGAGGGTCTCGAAGCCGCAGTTGTCCGACAGGTAGCCGCCGACGTCGACCGACGCCGCAAAGAAGTCGTCGCTCGGGATCGGCGGAGGCCCTTCCTCCGACTGGCTCGCCTCGGCCTCCGCCATGAGCCTGCGAGCCTCGGCCGTCATGACGCCGATGGCGTCGGCGATGCTTGCCGGGGCGCTCTCCTCCGCCGCCTGCAACGCCTGTTCGAAGTCGTCGGGGGTGGCATCGCCACTCTCGAGCCCGATGCTGGCGGCATCGACCGCCACCGCGGCGTCGCAGAACTCGGAATCGGCCGGTGTCGCGCCGGCCGACGACAGCTGGTCGTCCGACTGGGAGGCCGACGTGTCGGCGTCGTCGTCGCCACAGCCGGCGGCGATCAGTGCCGCCGCCGCGATGAGCGCGGCCGCAGCGCGGCCAGGTCTGGTCAGCTTCATTTGCCCGTCCTCGGTCCTCAGGGGTGGATGCCCTACTGACCTTTCTGTGCTGTGCGGGGGTGGGTAGTGCCACGTGACACAGAACCGGGGTGGAATCCGGCACAGGGTCGCGAGCGACATCGCGTCATACAACTGTCATCGACTCATGGAACCGGTTCCATTGACAGTTGACCGAACCGGGCCTTACGTTGCTGCCAACCAGAGTGGAAGCGGTTCCACAGGCACTCTGATGGTCGACACCCGAGAGAGGGGGGTGGTGGTCACCATCGCCGACGTCGCAGCTCACGCCGGGGTGGGGGCGGGTACCGTGTCGCGGGTGCTCAACGACAGCCCACGGGTGAGCCAACACACGCGGGCGCGGGTGCTCGCCGCCATCGAACTGCTCGACTACCGCCCCAACCCCTTGGCCCGCGGCCTGTCGCGAGGCCGCTGCCAAACACTTGGCGTCGTCGTGCCGTTCTTCACCCACGCCTCGGCGGTGGAGCGATTGCGTGGCGTCGCCACCGCCCTCGACGGCAGCCGCTACGACCTGGTGCTGTTCAACGTCGAGTCGCCGGTGCACCGCGACGAGCACTTCGCGACGCTCACCCGCCGCGACCGCGCCGACGGCCTGTTGATCATGTCGCTGCCCCCGCCCGAACAGAGCCTGGCCAGGCTGGCGGATGCCGGGGTGCCGGTCGTGCTGCTCGACAGCTGCGGCCCCGGGGTTCCGGCGGTCGTCACCGACGACGTCGAGGGCGGACGCCTGGCGACCCATCATCTCCTCTCCTTGGGGCACGAGCGCATCGCCTTCATCGGGGACGATCCCGACAATCCGCTGGGCTTCAGGGCCGGCAGCAACCGCGAGGCGGGCTACCACCAGACGATGGCCGAGGCGGGCGTGAAAGTCCCGTCCGGCTACGTGCGCCATGGCCCCCACGTCCGCACGGTCGCCCGCCGGCTCACCGAGCAGCTGCTGGCCCGACGCGACCGGCCCACTGCCGTCTTCGCCTCGTCCGACACCCAAGCGCTCGGCGTGCTGGAGGCGGCTCGGGCCGCCAGCCTCGACGTGCCCGGCGACCTGTCGGTGGTCGGCTTCGACGACGTGGAGGTCTCGAGCTACGCGGGGCTCACCACGGTGCGCCAACCACTGTTCGAGAGCGGCCGGCTGGCGGCCCGAATCCTGCTCGACGCGCTCGACAACGGGCACTTACCTGAGCCCCGTGAGCATCGCCTCTCGCTCGACCTAGTCGAACGCTCGACGAGCGCGCCGCCGCCCTACAGGCGGGCGCGCCGGTTCTCGTCGACTGCCGAGCTCAACGCCCGCGCGGTGAAGGGGTTGAGAAAACCCGTCGGAGGGTGAACGGTAGGGACATGGCACAAATCGTTCTCGAAGATGTGTGGAAGGTGTTCCCCGACGGGACCGAGGCCGTGCGGTCGTTCGACCTCGACATCGCGGATGGGGAGTTCGTGGTCCTCGTCGGTCCCTCCGGCTGCGGCAAGACCACGGTGCTGCGCATGGTCGCCGGGCTGGAGACGATCTCGAAGGGGACCGCCACGATCGGCGACCGGGTCGTAAATGACCTACCTCCCAAGGAACGCGACATCGCCATGGTGTTCCAGAACTACGCGCTCTACCCGCACATGAGCGTGTACGACAACATGGCCTTCGGGCTGAAGCTCCAGAAGGTGCCGCGCCAGGAGATCGACGAGCGGGTCCGCGAGGCGGGGCGCATCCTGGGTCTCGGTGATCTCCTCAAGCGCAAGCCTGCCGCGCTCTCGGGGGGCCAGCGCCAACGGGTGGCGATGGGCCGGGCCATCGTCCGCTACCCCCAGGCGTTCCTCATGGACGAGCCGCTCTCCAACCTCGACGCCAAGCTGCGCGTGCAGACCCGGGCGGAGATCGCCCGGCTGCAGGACGAGCTCGGTGTTACCACCATCTACGTGACCCACGACCAGGTCGAGGCCATGACCATGGGCGACCGGGTGGCGGTGATGCGCAAGGGCGTGCTCCAGCAGGTCGACACCCCCCAGTCGCTGTACGAGCACCCGACCAACCTGTTCGTGGCGGGATTCATCGGTTCCCCGGCCATGAACCTGGTCGAGGGCAGCCTCGTGCCCGCCGACGGGGCGCTGGCGGTGAAGTTGGCCGGGTTCCAGCTCCCGGTGCCGGACGAGGTCATGGCCGAACGGCCCGATCTGCGCCAGTACGAGGGGCGCAAGATCATCATCGGCGTCCGCCCCGAGGATATGGAGGACGCCTCGCTGCTGTCGGACGCACCGGCCGAGCGCCGCATCTCGTCCACGGTGGAGCTGCGGGAGGCGCTGGGGTCCGACGTCGTCGTCCACTTCCCGATCGACGCCCCACCACCGGTGACCGAGGAGGCGATCGAGCTGCGAGCCGATGTGGGCCAAGAGGCGCTCGAAAGGCATCAGGAGACCGCGCAGGCCAGCCGATCGATCATCCTCGCCCGGCTGAACCCGCGGACCCGGGCCCGTCAAGGGGAACTGATCGAGCTGGTGGTCGACACGCACCGCCTGCACTTCTTCGATCCCGACACCGGTCTGGGCATCTACGGCCACGAGGAGTAGGCCGAGCCGTCTACGACAGCAAAGGAGAACCACATGCGAATGCGCCGGTTATTGGCGGTGCCAGCCGTCGCCATCCTCTTCCTCGCCGCCTGCGGCGACGACGACGATGACGAGGGTGCCGACACCGAGGAAGCGGGCGACGGGGCCGAGGAGGGCGGCGGTGAGGACACCGGCACGGTCAACGTGTTGAACGCCATGGAGCCGGAGGAGGCCGAGGTCGTTCAGGGCGTCGTCGACGAGCTGATCACGTCGGACGCGGACTACGAGGTCGAGATCGAGGCGTCGGGCGCCTTCGAGGAGGACTTCCAGATCCGATCCGAAGGCGGCACCCTCGACATCGCGCTGCTGCCCCAGCCCGGGGCGGTAGCAGACGCGGTCGATCAGGGCGCCGTGTCCCTCGAGGACATGGGCTTCGACATCGGCGAGCTCGAGAGCACCTTCAACGAGTACCTCATGTCGCTGGTCGAGGTCGAGGGCGAGCACTACGGCATACCCTCCAACATCAACCTCAAGAGCATGGTCTGGTACCCGGCTGACGACTTCGAGGAGGCTGGCTACGAGGTGCCGGCAACGTTCGACGACCTGATCGCCCTCAGCGAGCAGATCCGCGACGAGCAGGGCGTCCCGCCGTGGTGTGTCGGCTTCGAGAGTGAAGCCGCGACCGGGTGGCCGGCCACCGACTGGATGGAGGACATCATGCTCCGCACCGCGGGCACCGACGTCTATGACCAGTGGGTGAGCCACGAGATCCCGTTCAACGATCCGGCCGTCCAGAACGCGGCCGAGATCTTCGGGCAGGTCATGTTCGGAGACGGCTACGTGCTCGGCGGCGCCGACCAGACGCCGGCCATCGCCTTCGGCGACGCGCCCGGCCCGATGTTCCAGGACCCGCCCGGGTGCTGGCTGCACCGCCAGGCCACCTTCATCAACGCCTTCTTCCCCGAGGATGCGGAGGCGGGCACCGACTATGACTGGTTCCCCTTCCCGCCCATCGACCAGGAAGGCACCCTGTTCGCCGGTGAGTTCATGGTCACGTTCCGCGACGCTCCCGAGACCCGCGACTTCATCGAGAAGTTCATTTCCGAAGAAGTGCAATGCGCGCAGGGTGAAGACGTCGCGAGCTCGCGGATCTCGGCCAACGTCGACGTCGAGTCGGACTGCTACGCCAACGACGTCCTCGCTGACGCCTCGGAGGTCTTGACGACGTCGCTGGAGGAGGACACCGGTCGCTTCGACGCTTCCGATCAGATGCCCCCCGCGGTGGGATCCGGGAGCTTCTGGAACGAGATGATGACGTACATGCAGCAGGGTCCCGACTCGGTGACCACTGTCCTGGACGAAATCGAGTCCACCTGGCCGTAACAGGCGGGGGACATCACCGCAACCGACAGCCGGGAGGGAGTGGCCCAGCGGGCCGCTCCCTCCCGACCTACGCTCACACTCCACACCGGAAGGAGGGCACCGCGTGACCACCAAGGTCGAAGAGCCACCTGCTGCCCCGCCGCCCCCGCCCGAGGCCCCACCGGGGCGATCCCCCGGTCAGGCGGCGGGGCTGACGCTGCTGCGGCTGCTCGGCGCCGTCGTAGTTCCCATCGCCGCCTTCGCCTTGCTGTGGCTGACGTTCGACTTCCTGCGCGACGCCGACGCCAACCGCCTCGTGCTGGCGGGCGTGGCCATCGTGGTGGGCGGGGGCGGGGTCTTCTTGCTGTTCTGGGCGATGAACAGCACCGTCAACCACCTGCCCGAGCGCTTCCGCGAGGGGGTGCGTCCCTACGTGTTCGTGGGCCCCGCGCTGGTGATCCTGGCGGTCTTCCTCGTGTACCCGGTCATCAGTACGATCATCATCAGCTTCGGCGACAGCCGGGGGGAGGGCTTCGTCGGCCTCGACAACTACGATTTCGTGTTCAGCGACGAGAGCATGCTGCGCTCGATCCGCAACACGGCGGGCTGGATCGTGATCGTGCCGTTGGTAGCCGTCACCATCGGCCTCGCCTTCGCCACGCTCGCCGACCGGCTGCACCGGGGCGAGGCGGTGGCCAAGTCGCTGATCTTCATGCCGATGGCGATCTCGTTCGTCGGCGCCACCGTCACCTGGACGCTCATCTACAGCTTCCGCCCCGAGGGGTTCGGCACCAACATCGGCCTACTCAATGGCATCAAGCAGGGGCTCGGCCTGAGCCCGACGGCGTGGCTGCAGCAGACGCCGTGGAACAACCTGCTGCTCATGGTGATCATGATCTGGATTCAGACCGGGTTCGCGATGGTGGTCCTGTCCGCGGCCATCAAGTCCATCCCCGACGAGATCATCGAGGCGGCGCGCATCGACGGGGCGTCGGAGCTGCAGGTGTTCCGGCGCATCATCGTGCCCAGCATCGCCCCCACGATCGCAGTGGTGGTCACCTACATGGTCATCAATTCCATGAAGGTGTTCGACATCGTCTTCGTGATCGGGAACGCCGAGACCAACGAGACCGAGGTCATCGCCGAGCGCATGATCGAGTGGTTCTTCATCAGCAACCACGACGGCAGGGGTGCCGCCATCGCTGTCGTCCTGTTCGTCGCCGTCATACCCGTCATGGTCTGGAACATCCGCCGCTTCCGTGAGCAGGAGGCCCTCCGATGACGCTCACCGCCCCCCTGCCGGAGGAGGTCGAGACCGAGGCGCCGCCGCCGCCCGGGGAGGGCGAAGAGGTCCGGCGGGGTGGATGGTTCGTCCGCATCACCATCCTCGTCATCGTGGCGCTCTGGCTGATACCGACGCTGGGCGTGCTGGTCACGTCGTTCCGCCCCGAGTCGGTCGTGAACGAGACCGGGTGGTGGACGACCGTCGCCCACCTGTTCGACTCGGGGGAGTGGACCCTCCAGAACTACAGAGATGCCCTCGACACAGGCGGTTTCGAGAACGCCTTCCTCAACAGCCTGGCGGTGACCATCCCGGCGACGGTCATCCCCATCACGATCGCCGCGTTCGCGGCCTACGCCTTCTCCTGGATGGAGTTCCGGGGGCGTTACGTGATGTTCGTGGCGGTCGTTGGCCTGCTGGTGGTCCCGCTGCAGATGGCGCTCATCCCGATCCTGAAGCTCTACAGCGGTGGCGCCCGGCTCGGCGGGGTTCCGATCTTCCCCGATCTCGAACTCAACGGCACCTTCCTCGGCATCTGGCTCGCCCACACCGCGTTCGGCTTGCCGCTCGCGGTCTACCTGTTGCGGAACTTCATCGGCTCGCTGCCGTCGTCGATCATCGAGTCGGCCAGGGTCGACGGCGCCGACCACTTCACCATCTTCTGGCGCCTGGTGGTGCCGCTGTCGGTTCCCGCGCTGGCCGCCTTCGCCATCTTCCAGTTCCTGTGGGTGTGGAACGACCTGCTGGTCGCCCGCATCTTCCTCGGCGCCACCGAGGAGAACAGGGTGCTCACGATCGCGTTGCAAACCCTGGCCGGATCCCGCGCCCAGGATTGGCACCTCCTGACGTCGGCCGCGTTCATCACGATGATCCTGCCCCTCCTTGTGTTCTTCTCGCTGCAGCGCTACTTCATCCGTGGCCTCACCGCCGGGGCGGTCAAGGGCTGATGCCCGGGAGGGGGCCGTAGTGGTCATGGCCACGCGTCGCGCCGGGCGCGGGCGGGCCGAGATCGGGCAACTGCAGCCGCTGTCGCCCCAGCGCAAGTGGCGGGCCATCACGGTGGCGACGTTGCTGCTGGTGCCTGCCTTCTGGTCGCTGCTGGCCGGGCTGGTCGCCGACGCCTCCGACGAGCCCGGCGGCCCCAACCCCGCCGCCGCCATGGCATTCGGGCTGGCGCTGGTGCCGTTCGTCTTCATGGTGCTGGCGTTCATGTCCGAGCACCCGCGGGCGCCGGGCGCCGTGCTCCGCGCGATGGGATGGGCGCTGTTGGTGGGGATCCCGGTCTCCGCGCTCGTAGGCGACGCCGTCACCGGCATCGTCGCCGGCCTCGGTGCCGGGGGAATCAAGGCCCTGCGGATGGACTCCGACCACAACGTGCGGGCCCGGGCCTTGGCCGTGCTGGTCGCCTCCGCCTACACGCTCGTGCTCGTCGCGCTCACCGGGGCGCTGGCGCTGCTGCCGGCGCCGATCTTCCCGTTCACGGCCATCGGTGTCGCCGACCACCTGTCCGAGCGTCGCCGCGAACGCGAGCGGTCTAACCCCAAAGCAGGTGGGTGAGCCGCCGGACACCTGGATGGTCCAGCACTGACGGCGACGAGACACCGGCCGCCCGGTAGGCGCGCGGCGACACGCCATGGACCGCCGTGAATCGGTGTGAGAGGTGGCTCGCATCTGCGAACCCGCACTGGTTTGCGATCGACTCGACGGTGAGGTCGGTGCGCAGCAACAGCGACTCTGCCTGCGCACAGCGCGCCCGCTCGAGGGCGGAGGCGGCGCTCAGCCCGAACGCGGCACGGGACAACCGGTTGAGGTAGCCCTGGGACACGTGTGCGCGCCTGGCAAGCTCACCGACACCGACTCGGCGCAGCGGCATCCCTGACCACTCCCGCTGTAGCTGGCCGACGGCCGAGGCCAGCGCCTGCGGTAGCACGGGCACCGTCTCCGGCTGGGGCAGCGGGCCGGCGACGAACAGCCTCAGCATGAACGCCAGCGTCTCCCTCTCCTTCTCCCGCCCTTGCCAGCCTTCTGGCGCGGTGCCCGCCAGCCACAACAGGTAGGCGCACAGTCCGGCGAGCGGATCGTCCCGCGTCATCTGTCGTACCTGTACCTGCTCGGGCGGAGGGCGCGCGCTCTCGGGTCCGAAATGGACATAGCCGTGGCGACTGGGGCGGGCCTGGTCCCACACGAACCCGTGTCGCACGCCTGGCGGCAGCAAGAGCAGCTGGCCGGGGGACAGCGACAGCTCATCGTCCTCGAGCGTCACACATGCCTGGCCGCGCAGCATCCACACGAACTCGTAGTCGTCGAGGACACGCCAAGGCAGCTGCGCGCCCGGCGGATAGTCCGCGACGGCGGGGCGCTCCATCTTTCGCCTCCCTTGTGCACATTCGGACAAGTACTCGGTCATCGCGAGCATTCCCCAGACGCCCACGGTGACGCACGATGGACGACGGAACCAACGAGGGAGAGTCGATGTCGGCGATCGCAACCGCAGACCCACCCCGAGCGACCCGGCACCGGCAGGGCATCGCCGTCTCCGGGTACGACCGGGACGGCTACCTCGTCGTGCCGGGGGCGCTGCCGGCCGACCTGCGTGAGGTCGCACGCGGCGAGGCCACCGCCATCTGCCGCGGCCTGCGCGGCCGTATCGAAGGCGCCATGCCGGCCAACGAGCGAGACGACGATGCGACCGTCCTCAGCCGCTATCTGTGCATCCACTTCCCCCACAAGATCTCGGCGCTCATGAGGGATCTCGCGCGCCATCCCGCCGTCGTCGACGCGCTCGCCGACATCATCGGCCCCAACGTGAAGCTCATGCAGTCGATGCTCTTCATCAAGGCCGCAGGAAAGCCAGGCCAGGCGTGGCATCAGGACGAGTCCCACATCCCCACCCGCGACCGGTCGTTGACCGCCGCCTGGCTGGCGCTCGACGATGCCACGGTCGACAACGGCTGCCTGTGGGTGATCCCCGGGTCGCACCGGCGGGGCGCGCTGTACCCGACGCGCGACCAGGCCGACGCCCGCTTCGACGGCACCCCCGAGGCATACGGGTTCCCGCACGACGTCGACGAGGCCATAGCGGTCGAGCTGCCCGCGGGCTCGGCGCTGATCTTCGACGGCTACCTGCTGCACCGCTCGCTGCCCAACCGCAGCGCCGGGCTGCGGCGGGCGTTGGTGAACCACTACATGAGCGCCGAGTCGCTGCTGCCGTGGTTCCCCCCGTGCGACGGCGAACCCATGGGCACGCTGGACCACCGCGACGTCCTGCTCGTCGCCGGTGAGGACCCCTACGCGGCCAAGGGCACGGTCGACGTCGTGCGACCGCGGCTGCGGGCCGAGCCGCGCGATCTGACGCCGAGCGACACGCCACCAGTTCGGTCTCCGGGGTGATGCGCCGCGGCGAGGCGGCCCGCCGGCAATGAGCCGGGCGGTGGTGGGTGGTTTCGCTGGGCTCGCCTCAGTAGCTCATCGCCGGCTGGATGGTGGCGTCGGGAGCCTCGCGGCGGGGGCTCCGGCGGGCCAACGCCGCGTCAATTGCCGGGGCCAGGTTCTCGAGCTTGGCCTTCTCCCGCTCGGGCTCGTGCTCGGCGAAGTCGGGCATCACCTCCGTGGCGAAGAGCTCCAGCGACTCGCAGATGTGCTCATGCAGGTTGCGCCCGGCCTGCGACACGAAGATCACCTGGTCGACGCCGGCATCCTCGTAGCCGCGCAGGAGCTCTCGCACCTGGTCGGGCGTCCCGATGGCGCCCCGCAGCGCGCCGAGGCCCTGTTCGAAGAGCTGGGCGCCGAGGGTCTGGCCCGTTTGCGCCGCGGTCTGCCGCCGGAAGCCGAACAGGTCGCGCTTCTCCTCGAACTCGTCCCATACGTTGGTTCGACCCGGTCGATGGGTCCCGAACACGTAGTAGTGGCCGAGGCTGAACCCGAAGAAATGGGCGCCGTCGAGGCCCCGCGCGATCGCCGTCTCCTCGTCGGAGTGGCACATCATGGGTAGCACGACCGCCACGTTGGGGTTGACGGCGAAGCCGCCGGGCACGCACTCGCCCGACGCCAGCGTGGCGTAGTAGTTGTCGACCCACGCCTTGGCCTCGGCCGGCTCGATGAAGCTGAAGCTCAGCGCACCGATGCCCTTCGTGGCGGCCAGGTGGATCGTCTCGCGGCGGCTGCAGGCCACCCACAGGGGCGGGTGCGGTCGCTGCAGTGGCCTGGGCACCACCCCGCGCACCGGCATCTTGAAGAACTGGCCGTCGTAGCCGGCGAAGGGTGTCTCCACGAACATGCGGGTGACGGCGTCGAGGGCCTCGTCCCATTGAGCCCGCTTCTGCTCCCGGTCGACGAGGAAGCCGCCCAGCTCGGCCTCGGACGATGCCTCACCCGTCCCGAAATCGACCCGGCCGTCGGACACCAGGTCGAGGGTGGCGATGCGCTCGGCCACCCGAGCCGTGTGGTTGAAGTTGAACGGCAGCTGGACGATGCCGTGGCCCAGCCGGATGCGCGACGTGCGCTGGCTGGCGGCCGCCAGGAACACCTCCGGAGCTGAGGAGTGCGAATACTCCTCGAGGAAGTGGTGCTCGACTTCCCAGACATAGTCGATCCCGAGCCGGTCGGCCAGCTCGACCTGCTCGAGCGCGTCCTTGAGCAGCCGGTGCTCGCTGTCGTCGTCCCAGGGGCGGGGCAGTTGGTGCTCGTAGAAGATGCCGAACTTCATGGGTCCTCCTGTCGCCGGCTGCCTACGCCAGCGCGTCGATCAGATCGTCGAAGGAACGGAACAGGGCGGGTCGGTTGTGCTCGGCGCGGATCTCCAGCGCCAGCCGACGGCTCCGCACCAACAGCTCGCGGGCTGCCCCGCCCGGCCAGGGGTGGGGCAGCAGTTCCGGTGGCAGCAGGGGGTCGTCGTCGAAGCACGCTTGATACGCGAGGCCCATGGCCAGTGCACCCGGCAGGAACGCCGAGTCGGGCAGCGTCTGGTTGCGGCTGCGCATGTTGGCGAGGTCGGCAGGCACGTGCTGCCAGCGGTCGACGAAGGACTGGTAGCGGGCGGCCAGCCGTTCGATCGGCCACAGGCGGGCGGCCAGCGCCGTCGGTTCGGAAACGCCGCCAACGGCGAGGTCGTCGGTCGCCGCCAGGGTCACGTGCTCGGACACGCCGAGCCGCTCGGCCTCGTCGCCGACGTCCTTCTCCCAGGGGTGAGGGCTGGCGTAGAGGCCGTTGTGGATGGCGGCACCGCCCAGGCGGCCGAGATGGTCCCGCAGGGCATCGCGCGCCCCGCGCCGCACCTCGGGGATCGCGAAGGCCGCCAGGTGCCAGCGGCGGTCCCATACATGGGTGTCGTGTCTCGGGCCGGCCGCGGCGTCCTGCGCATGGGCCAGCCGGGCGCGGGCGGTGCTGGCCCCGAGCACCGCCAGGCCGTCCTGGGTGGCGCGGTAGACGGCCCGCTGGCCCTGGCCGTCACGGGTGAAGAGACCCTCGGCAAGGAGCCGCCGGAGACAGGAGCGGACCTGTTCGGGTGAGCGGCCGCAGGCGTCGGCGACGGGAAAGGCGTCGGCAGCGAGAATGGATCCGTCGTGGCGGGCCAGGCCGAGGACGAGCATGCGGGTGGGGAGGTCGCCCCCGTCGATTCCGTGGCTCGGAAGAGCGGGAACCGAATCGGTCGCAGTGGCCCCGGTCGTTTCAACCACGACCGACAGTCAACGCGACCGGCCGGGCCGATGTCAATCGTCGGCCGCGATGCCAAACAACACCGATCCCGCCGTCCTCGGGGGGTAGCTTCGGCAGGATGACCCGGCGACCGAGCCCCACGGCTGTCATCGCCCTGGGATGGCTGGCGGGATCCATCCCGTTCTCCAACATCGCGGCGCGGATCCGCGCCGGGGTGGACCTGCGGGACGTCGGCGGCGGCACCGTGTCGGGTACCGCACTGCACGGCGTCGCCGGGTTCGGGCCGCTGGCGGTCGCCGGGGTGTGCGACATCGCCAAGGGCGCCGTCGGCCCGGTGCTGGCCGGGCGGGACCGGCCGATGCTGGCGGCCACCGCCACCGTCGCAGCCGTGGCCGGCCACAACTGGTCCCCGTGGTTGGGCGGTGCCGGGGGGCGCGGCATCTCGGTCGCGATGGGTTCGCTGCTGGTCCAGGGCTGGCCGGGCACTGTGGTGCTGGCATCGGGATTGGCCGCCGGCCGCCTGTGTCGCCAGACCGGTCTCGGCGGCTTCGTCGCCGACGTTGCCCTGGTACCGGTGTTGGCCCGGACGCGTGGACGGGCCGGGCTGCTCGCCGGCGTCGGGGTCGCCGGTGTGATGCTGGCCAAGCGGCTGGCGGGCAATCGCCCCCCGACTCGGCCGGGCATCGAGGTGTACCTTCACCGGCTCCTGTACGACCGCGACCCGGGCGCCGAGGGCACCACGGCATGAAGGTCACCGTCGTCACCGACAGTGCCGCGGCGCTGCCTCCCGATCTCGTCGCCCACTACGACATCCGGGTTGTCCCGTTGGTGTTGCAGGTCGGCGCCGACCGCTACCACGACGGCGAGATCAGCCTCGACGAGCTGGTGCGCCGGTTCGACGAGCCGATCAGCACGGCGGCGCCTTCGCCGGGGGAGTTCGCCACGGTCATGGCCGACGCGTTGCGCTCCGGGCCGGTCGTCACCCTCACGCTCGCGGCCGGGATGTCCTCGACCCACGACTCGGCCAAGCTGGCCGCCAAGCTGATGACCGACAACGACCCCCGGGCTCCCGCCGACGGGGGACCCGATGTCGCGGTGCTCGACACGGGCACCGCCGCCGGGGCGCAGGCGCTCGTCGTGTTGGCCGCGGCCCAGGCTGCCGCCGAGGGTGCCGACCAGTACGAGGTCGTCGCCACCGCCGAGCGGGTGGCGGGACGGGTGCGCTTGGCGGCCAGCGTCGCCGACCTGGAACGGCTGGCGCGCTCGGGCCGGGTACCCGACGCCGCCCGCTGGATCGGCGACCGGCTCGGCGTCCGGCCGCTGTTCGAGTTCCGGGACGGCCGGGCACGGCCGCTGCGGCCCGCGTTCAGCACCGAGGCTGCCCTCGACCGCATCGTCCAGCGGTGCGCCGCCGGCGCCGGCAAGGGCGCACGCCTCCATGTGACCGTGCTGCACGCGCTCAACCCCGACGCCGCCGCGATCCTGGCCAAGCGTGTTCAGGCACTGGATCCGGTGTCGTTCCTGATCGGGCCGTTCAGCCCCGTGATGGTGGCCCACACGGGCCGAGGCCTCGCCGGCCTCGCCTGGTGGTGGGATGAGTGACATGGCGGGGGCGGCGACCAGCCTGGTGACGGCCGACGGCGTTCGGCTGGCCGCGCGCTGGCGGGAGCCGGCGTGGGCCAACGGCGACGCGGTTGTGGTCGTGCATGGTTTCGCCGCCTGCAAGGACCAGCCGGCGGTCGAGGAGCTGGCCCGGCACCTGGTGTCCGCGGGCCACGCGGTCCTGAGCTACGACAGCCGGGGCCACGGCGAGTCGGGGGGTCTGTGCACGCTGGGCGACCTCGAGCGCCTCGACGTCGACGCGGCCGTGAGCGCCGCCACCGCCCACGCCGACCGGGTGGTCGTCGTGGGCACGTCGATGGGCGGCGTGGCCGTCCTCAACCACATGGCCGCGGCAGCCGACGAGGTTGCCGATGGTGCCGGGGCCAGTGGGGCCGTGGTCGTGGCCACGCCGGCCCGCTGGCAGATCCCGCGCA
>Ga0256867_10000245_pt1 | contig 20642 bp, 24 predicted proteins | sample RVTome_15_FD_185939 | JGI IMG/M metagenome (GOLD analysis project Ga0256867, IMG submission 185939) | Soil microbial communities from uranium-contaminated site in the Upper Colorado River Basin, Wyoming, United States - RVT150D86 (HiSeq) ... | reverse complement strand
CATCAAAGGGTAGGCGAACGTATAGCCAATTCGGAAATACTCCTAAAGCGGCGCAGCAGACCGCGGCCATTCCCATGGCCAGAAGCATGTTGGAGCGGACGCGATGCGGTTGCAGACCCCGGTCGGACCCAAAGAACGTAAAATATGGCAATTTAAGGCCGATGGAGAGAAAGGTGCCGATGCTGGCTAACGTCAGCAACAGCTCGGCGATCGGGAGATGTTCTTTAGCCGCAGCCGAAATAATGATCGATTTGCTGATAAAGCCGTTAAAGAGCGGAAAGCCGGAAATCGATACCGCACCGACCATATAGAGCACGAGCACGAGAGGCATAGCCCTGGCAAGCCCCCCGAGTTCAGTTGATTTGCGTTTACCGGTGGCGTAGATCACGCTGCCGGCTCCCATGAACAAAAGGGCTTTATATAGAATGTGGCAGAAGGCGTGCGCCACTGATCCGTTGAGGGCAAACGCGTTTCCCATACCCACCCCGGCAACCATATAGCCTACCTGGCTGACAATGTGATAGGCCAAGAGGTTGCGGATATCATTGGCGAGCACTGCATAGACGACGCCATATAAGGTCATAATGACGCCGAACCAAAGCAGAATGGGAGCGCCGGGAAAAAGCCGAATGAGGACGTAGACGGCGGTTTTCGTGGTAAACGCACTGAGAAACACACTACCGCTGACCGATGCCTCCGGATAAGCGTCGGTGAGCCAGGCATGCAGGGGGGGAATTGCGGCGTTGATTGCCACTCCGATGAGGATGAGCCAGAACGCCGCCCCGTGAGTATTTGCGGTTAACGCCTGCACGGTGAGATCGCCGCCTGCTGCCACGTGAATTAACATACCGCAGAGCAGCAGGGAGCCGCCGAAGGTATGGACGAGAAGATAGCGCAGTCCTGCCGCCTGGGCGCGAGCGGTGTTGCCGTACCAGATGACGAATAGGGATGAGACCGCCATCAATTCCCAGAAGACAAACAGAGTGATCAGATCTCCGGCAAACACCACGCCCAGGGCGGCGCCAGCATAGATCAACGCCGCTGCATGTTCGCCGCCGTGGCGGACGTGCAAGGCATAGAGACATCCGATACCGGCTATGAGACTGAAAATAAGGCCAAAAACGTGACTAAGGGCATCCACACGTAGCAGCTCCAAGGTGTAGCCCGGAACGGCAAACGTCAACGTCGTATCGAATCCGAGATGCCAGGCGCTGTATAGGGCGAACGCTGTTCCTGCGAGTAATACCAATTGGCGCCATACCCCTCGGGTCAGCGCCACGAGGATAGCCGTGGCAAATAGGAGAAAGCCGGGGTGGAGAGGACTCATGGCTGCTCGTCTCCGTAATACGTCTCTTCGCGCTGCAGCCAGGCGTGACCGAGCCATTTTGAGACCCAAATAATGACGGCGCAGCCGATAAAGCCGAAGATCAGATCGAACAACGGCATGGCATGCCACATATAATACGGATGCGCCGCATGGCGATAAACGATCTCGATAGCCAGGGTCACGAGCCCTGCGATTGCTGCTGCGATGAACCCGGCACGTTGCATGAATGTTCTCCTATAACACATCCGCGAAATACTTTGTGATCCTGAGAGTGTCGTCGCGCCCTGCATGGAGCTCTTATTTTCCCGCTGCGAGTTGCGATGTCGTGTTGTTGAGAATGCTGGTTGCCGCCTGCCAAGCAAGCTCATACATGCCAGCGCCCGCATTGGGGTACACACCAAGGACGATCGAAATAAGGGCGGTGAGAGCCAGTGGAACCCATAACGAGGCCGGAGCTTCGCGGTAGGGAGAGGGCTGCTCCGAGTTGCCGAAAAACGCGCTATAGACAATGGGGAAAAAATAGGCGAAATTAAGCAAACCACTCACGATAAGAACCCCGAGAAAGAGGGGATGCCCGGCCTGCAGGGCGCCGAGTCCGAGATTCCATTTGCTCACAAAACCGATACACAAAGGCGTTCCTGCGAGACCCAGTGCCCCCACGGTAAACGCCCCAAAGGTGATTGGCATTTGGCGTCCCAAACCGGCCAGATCCGGAATTTCTACTTTATGGGTTTGGATATAAATCGCCCCAGCACAGAAAAATAGCGTGATCTTCATAAAGCCGTGCGCCACGATGTGAAACATGGCTCCCGCCAGAGCCGCTGAGGAACCCATCGCAGCTCCCAGAACAATGTAGGACAGTTGGCTCACCGTTGAATATGCCAGACGGCGTTTGAGGTTCTGTTCACCCAGGGCTCGAAGAGAAGCGGCTAGAATCGTGGCGCTAGCCGCGATCGCCAAGACGACGTCTGCATGCATGGACCGTAGGAGATCCATCCCGAAAACATAGTGTACGATGCGCACACAGCCGAAGGTGCCCGCTTTGACCACGGCCACGGCGTGCAGCAATGCGCTCACTGGAGTTGGTGCCACCATGGCGGCTGGCAGCCAGCTGTGCAGTGGCATGATGGCGGCTTTCACGCCAACGCCAGCGATGCTGAGGACCAAGAGCAGTGCGATGACCCCCGTCGACGCTTTGCCGCTCAGAAAGCCGCCCGGCTGGAACCCGACACCGGGGGCAATCAGGTAAATTCCTAATATGGCAATGAGTAATAGTTGTCCAGCGCTTAGCGTATAGGCAAGATATTTGCGCCCCCCGAAGATGGCATCGGCGTCACGATCGTGCGCCACCAGGGGATATGTGGCCAGCGTTAAAATTTCGTAAAACAGAAAAAAGGTGATGAGATTCGCGGCAAATGCAATGCCGAGAGCCGCAGAAACGCATACAGCGAAGCAGGCAAAATAGCCGGTTTGATGCCTGTAATGACCATGGCGCATGTAGCCGACGGAGTAAAGCGTGGTAATCAGCCATAGGCTCGACGCCAAGAGGGCAAAGATCAGGCCGAATAAATCCGCACGCAGGTGCAACGCCAGACCGGGCAGAAGTTCGACATAGGCCGCTTCCACAACTTGGCCAGCTAAGACATGTGGCAGCAAAGATAAGACCAATACGAACTTGATTCCGGCGGCGAGAAAGGACCAGGTTTCACGCCAATTTGGCCGTTTGCCCGAGAGCAAAATCGCGCCTGCCGCGAGCAACGAGACCAGAATGGCCATCAGAGGCCGATGATCCGGATGCAGCATGGTATTTAAAAACCTCCCTGCGGCAGGGCGTACTGAATGACGTGCGAGATCACCGTCTGATTAAATAGGCCCAAGAGCAGAATGCTAGTCGCCAACAACAGTATAGGCATGAGCATCTGCACGGGCAACTCCTGATGCCTGATAGCAGATGTTGCACTGCATTCTGGTGCACGTAGATAGGCCCATTCGATGACGCGAAAAAAGTACACGGCGCTCAGGAGGCTGCTGCCGATCAACACGGCCACGAAGACCCATGCGTGAACCTGGATAGCGCCCGTTACCAAATACCACTTACTAAAAAATCCGGCGGTGGGCGGCAACCCGATCATCGAGATGGCGGCGACGACGACCGCGGCCATCGTGAGGGGCATGTGGCGGCTGATGCCGGCAAAATCATCGAGGTTGCAGGAGCCAGTGCGCCACTGTACGCCGCCCGCCGCAAGGAACAGACAGCCTTTCATGATGGCGTGATTGAGCATGTGCAAAAGTGCCCCGATAAGGGCGGCACGCGTGCCGAGTGCGAAGCCGAGCATGATATAGCCCATCTGCCCAACACTCGAATACGCCAGCATCCGTCGAATGTCGCGTTGGGCCACGGCCAGCAGCGATCCCGCTAAAATGGCAATGGCTGCAGCCCAGCTCAGCACCGTCAGTGTCTGCTCCACGATCTCGGCAGGACGCAAGATGAAGTAGAGCACGCGAAACAAGGCATAAACGCTGACTTTGGCCATCACCGCCGAGATAAAACCGATGACGGTCGGCGGCGCATAGGCATAGGCGTCGGGTAACCAGCCATGCATGGGAAATAGGGCGGCTTTGATCGACAAGCCGACGGCAATGAAAATGACGGCGACGATAAAAGGGCTGGAGTCTGCTACCGCCGGAAGTCGTGCGGCCACATCGGCCATGTTGAGCGTGCCGGTGAGAGCGTAGAGATAGCCCACGCCGAGCAGATAGAACGTGGCCGCAATGGTGCCGATGATCAAATAGCGAAACGTGGCGACAGTCGCCTGGATCGTGCCGGAGGCCAGGAGGGCGTAGGCGGCCAGCGACGAGATTTCGAGAAAAACATATAGGTTGAAGAAATCCCCTGTGACCACCATGCCGAGCAGCCCGGTATTGAGCAGTAAAAACAGGCTCGAAAAAAGACCACTGCGGCTGGCTGCCCAACCGCTTAAGTGGGGACCGGCGTAAATGGCCACGAGGATGGCGACCGCACTGATCAACAGCGCCATGCCACTGGAGAGCGGATCCAGCACGTATTCAATGCCCCAGGGTGGTTCCCAGCCGCCGAGGTGGTAATGCCATGGGCCTGTGCTGAGCGTCTGCGCCAGGGCTATGGCGGCACACGTCATCGCGCCGAGCAGAGCCAGCAACACCAGGCTTCTGGCCCATTGATCTGAGCGCAGCGACACCAGGGGTACGAGCACTGCTATGGCTAATGGAATGACGACAATGAGCACGGGAGCGTGGGCCGTCATTCCTGCATCCTTTGCAAAAGTTCGGGCTCTTCTAGTGTGCCATAATACCGATAAATCCGAATCAGCAGGGCCAGTGCGACACCCGTCGTGCTGACGCCGACGACGATTGCGGTCAGCATCAGCGCATGCGGCAGTGGATTGATGTAAGCTGCCGCATGCGGCGTGGTGTGTCCATCGCCATGTAGTTCAATCGGTGCGGTGCCGCCCGTTTTCACCGCGAGGGAGATGAAGAACATGATGACGGCAACCTGCATCACGTTCATGGCCATTAATTTTTTCACCAAGTTGGGCCGGATCAGCATGCCGTGCAGCCCAATGAGCAAGAGCAGGGTGGCCAACCAGTAGTTGAGGTGACCCAGGATATCAGACATCATGTGGGTTCTCCGGGTTTATCGTCCTGGGAGTCCTCTTCGGTGAGCGCATCGAAAATGAGGACCAACACGCCGGTGACGCCCATGCTCACGCCGATTTCGATGCCAAACGATCCCATGAACCGAATTTTGCCAGCTTCCAAGGGCAGCGGGAAGACCCCATAGTCGAGATAGTTGCCCGCGAATAAGAAGCTGAGCAAACCGATACCGGTGTACAGGAGCAGCCCGCAGCAGGCGAGCACGAGCGCGCCGGTCCGATCGAGTCCCCACGGTTTGACGTCTTGCCGTATCATGCGGATGAGGATGAACGTGGCGGCTAGGATCGTGCCTCCCTGAAATCCGCCGCCGGGGCTATCGTGGCCATGCACGATGACATAGATGGCAAAGAGGATGATAAACGGCACGGATAGTCTGCAGGCGACATCGAGTACGACGCTGCCAAATAGCGGTTTCACGCGTTACCCCCCTCGCCGGAGCGTCCTAACCTAATGCCTAGAATCAGCGCACAGGCGAGACCCGCGGTGAAAATGACACTAGTTTCGCCCAATGTGTCATAGCCCCGGTAATCGGCCAGAACGGCGGTAACGAAATTTGGTGCGCCGGTTTCGTGGTGACCGCGTTCAATATAGCGGGGCGAGACATGGGTGGCGGCGGGTGCCTCGGGATCGCCGACGCGGGGCAGTTCGCGGCCCGCAATGATTAAAATAGCAGCCACAATCAGCATGACGAACCAGGAAAAATGCTTCACTCTTTGGTTCTCCGGATAGTGTGGAAAATCGCGGTGACGAAAAACACGGTGGTAATCACCGCTCCCACCGCCGCTTCCGTAAAGGCGACGTCGAGGGCGCCGAGTATGGCAAAGTACAGGGCCGAAAAAAAGCTAAACGCGCCGAAAATCACCACAGCAGCCAGCAGATCGCGCGTCATCAGGGCGGCGATGGCGCAAATCACAATCAGCACTAAAAAAAACGTGGACAGAGCTTCCATACGGTTAACGCTGCTCCTCGTCCCGTGTCCAAGGGGTTAGTCCGGCTTTCAGAGCCGCTCGGCCTAGCGCATGGGTGGCTGTGGGATTGGCGAGACCGATAATCGCTGCGATCAGCAGCAGTTTCAATGTGGTGAGTGACACTTCGGCGTAGAGGGCGAGAGCCAGTAAGGTGAGAGCGATGCCGAGCGTGTCACATTTGCCCATGGCGTGTAGGCGTGAGTAAAAATCCGGCAAGCGCAAGATGCCCACGACACCCAGGAGGATGAACAGTAGCCCTAGAATGAGAAGTATGGCGGCGAGTAGAATCACAGGTCTTCAGATTCCTTTTGTTCAAAATATTTGGCTAGAATCAGCGATCCCACAAGGCTGATCAGGGTGTATGACAAGGTAATGTCCACAAAAATGTCGACCCGACCGGTGTAAAACCCGAACACGATCAGCAATGCGACGGTTTTGGTGCCGATCAGTCCCAGCCCGGTTAAACGATCGAAGGCGGTGGGGCCACGCAACACGCGATAGAGGGATAAGAGCATGGCCGTCGCTAGGATGATAGCCGTGATGAGAAGCAGGGTGTGCATATTAGCCGTCCTCTGAGCGCGCTGTACGAGCCGTGTTGTACAGAGATAGGACTTGACTTTGCATGCTGCCTTCCTCCTCACTAGGTAGGAGGGACTGGGCGCTTTTTTCGGTCAGCGCGTGAACCAGAAACTCATCACCTTGCACATCCAGAGTGACCGTACCCGGGGTCATCGTAATGGATGTGGCAAGGGTTAGCCGGGCGAGATCGTGCGGCAATTGGGTGCGGAACCGCACCAAACGGGGCTGAATCGGCATCTTCGGGTGCACCACGACGACGGCGATGTGGAGGCTGGACAGGACGATTTGCCAGATGAGCCAGGGCACATAGAGCAGTAGATGGAGCCAGGGTATGGCATCTGCAGGATGGGTTTGCGCGGGCCCGATGGCAGGCGTTAAGAGCAGCAAGCGGCGAGTTCCCAGAGCAATGCACACGGCACTTACGGCACCGATGCCGAGGTGAAAGGCATCCAACTTGCCCGACAAAATAATCCAAAACGTGAACAGCATCAGGATTAGGGAGAGCATGGATAGAGATGGGCACCTTCATGCGAGGGACGATAAAATCCGCTGGCGGATTTTATCGTCAAATTTCTGTCTGGGTACTTAGTTGATGCGACGGAGACAGAGTTGATTTGTGCTACCCCACTGGTTGGCTGTAATTATCGACTACCGCTGGGTATCTTGCAACAGTATCGCACCCATTGGGTGGTGCTAGACGGTTGATGTTGAGCTTGAGGCATGGCGTGAATGAGAACTCTGCCGGCGGTAAAGTTCGAGCCGTGACAAGCTGGCCAAAGAGTGGATTCAATCAGGTCCAAAAAACGTACCCTCTGATTTTTTCGCGACTTGTGAGAAATGTCTTGACAGTCGCGAAGTCCTTTGGTAGAAGGGAGCGGCCACGGTCGAGCGTGCGTCAAAAACTCTCTGCGCTCCCCGCGGTTGAGTGACCACCGAGGGGGGTAAGAATGTGGGGGGAGCAGTGGCCCACATGCCCGCGCCGGTATGATTGTCCTGGAGGGATGGGAGAAAAAGGCGCTTTCTTGCCAGGAGTAAAGGAGGAGGATGTAGATGGCCGTTGGGAAGGTGAAATGGTTCAATGACAGTAAAGGCTTTGGCTTCATAGAACAGCCTACTGGTGAAGATGTTTTTGTGCATTTTTCCGTCATTGAAGGAGAGGGATTTAAGTCTCTCGACGAGGGGCAAGAAGTCGAGTACGAAGCCGTACAGGGTCCAAAAGGGCTCCAGGCGACGAAAGTTTCGAAGCTGTAACGCGTTGTCAACTGCCTGACATGCTGACGTCCCAGTGGCCGCCGCTGGGACGTTTTTTTTAGGCGAGGGGAGAGTGGCGGTCGAGGAGATCGAGAAATTGTTTGAGGATCTTCGCCGTAGCGCCCCAAATAATATGGCCCTTATAGTCAAAAAAGAAGCTTTGTACCGTGCGCCCGTCATGCTCGCGTGTCACTTGGTGGGGTGGATTGTGTTGGCGCAGAAATCGTAATGGTGCCTCGATGAGGTATGCCGTTTCGCGCCGATCCAGCTCGAATGGGTAGGGATATGGAATTACCCCGACAAACGGTCGCACGAGGTAATTGCTTCCAGTGGTTAATAAATCGTCGAGTTGCCCCAGAATCGTGACGTCTTCGGGGTGGAGCCCGATTTCTTCTTCGCTCTCGCGTAAGGCAGTCTCTTGCAAGGAAGTATCGCATAATTCGTAGCCACCGCCGGGAAATGAAATCTGACCGCGATGGTGATACATCCTCTCCGAGCGTTTGGTGAAAATCATGCGATATTCGCCGTCGTGAACATATAATGGCGCCAACACTGCCGCCGATTTGCGGCTCGGGACGGAGAGTTCACGCGGTGGATTGGCTTGCAAGACCTGCTGAATCAACGTTTCCATCTCTCCATTATCCACGCTTCCGAGTTGTTTCCTGCAAGAGGCCGCAATCGATTTAGCCGTGTTGGCCAATCTGGATAATCGCCCGCCGATGCGTGCCTTCTCCGACTTTTTTATCTTCGTCGTGCGCTTCGACCTTGAAGCGGAGTTTGCGTCCATCCACTTCGAGGAGCTCTGCACGGACGGTGACTTGCTTGCCTTTCGGCGTGGCTGCGAAGTGTTTCACATTCACTTCAAAGCCCACTGTGGTATGGTCCTCGCCGAGGACCGGTTGCACCGCCTGAATACCGGCTCGTTCCATCAAGCTAATCATCGATGGGGTCGAAAACACGCCTTCTCCCCCCGTGTGTTTGACCACGAGACTATCGTCTACGACCGTCGTGATTTCGGCCTGGAGTCCAGGTTTGAGACCTTCAAAGTCCATGTCATTTCTCCTTTTGGGTGACTTGTACCTGCGCCGCAGCCTAGGCCGCGCGGCGTTTCCGGTTACTGACATAATCCTCGATCACATAGCGGCCCAAGCGCTCGGGTGTCGTGTAAAACGCGCGTCCGTGGCTGACCGCCGTCAACTGTTGCACAAACTCGATCAGCGGCCCATCATCGGCCAGCATAAAAGTGTTGAGCGTGATGTGTTGCTGCCGACACCGTTTGGCCTCTTTAAACGTCTCATGCAGAATCACTGGGTGCAAGTCCCAGGTGTGGGCGTAAAGCTGCCCCTCGTGCTGGGCCGCGGTGGGACGTCCGTCGGTGATCAACACCATTTGTTTGCGTGCCGTATGTTGGCGTCCGAGAAGCCGCCGGGCTAGCTGCAGACCGGCCTGCGTGTTGGTATGTTTGTGGGCGACCGTGGCATAGGGTAAATCTGCGGTGCGGAGTTGCCGGGCCGTGTCGCTAAACCCGACGACATAGAGCAGATCGCGGGGAAAATGAGTCCGAATCAGTTGGGCCAATGCCAGGGCGACTTTTTTGGCGGCAGTAAATCGGTTCTGGCCAAAGCGTTCCATACTATGACTCATATCCAGGATCAGAACCGTGGCCTGTTGCGTCAGCAGTTCATGGCGATAGACTTCGAAGTCCTCCGAGTGCAAGTGGATTGGCAGACCGTCGCCGCGGCGCGTGGCATTGACCAGTGTTTGTTCCAAATCGAGGCACAGGTTGTCGCCGAATTCGTACGGTTTGGTCTCACCGGTGAGATCGGCTGTCTGCCGCAACGAAGCGTGCGGACGCTGTACGTGCGGGGAGTGCCGGAATATATCGTGCAACATGTTAGCGCCGATTTGGTGCAGCCCTCGGGTGGTGAGGTGGAGGCCGTTCGCCGTTTGCCGTACTAAGCCTGCCTGTTCTAACAACGCCTCGATCTGTTGCAACTGTGGCAACGGGGCAATGCCGGCCTGACGCAGAAGCTGCTGGAGTTGTGCAAGATTAAAGCCCGCCATCGAACCCGGACGCCAGCGCACGCGTTGCATCAGGCTGTCCAGATCGTGCAACTCTCGCAGCAGTCGTTCCGCCTCTGACAAACCCAACGGCTGAGCGCCGCAAAACGGAAAGTTGCCGAGTTGCCGGTCCACGCGTTCAACCCGGTCGAGATAGCGGTCGAGAGCATTTAAGTTGGCGTGCAGATGCCGCAGCAATTGCCCGCGATACTGCAGCAGAGCCGGGGCGCGTTGTGAGGGGGTTGCAGCCTGGCCAGAGGGGGGCCGGGCTTCCGGTTGCACCTGGGCGAGCAGGTGGGCGAGGTATTGGGACATCTCGGTCTCCCGGCCTTCGGGTGGCGTGCCCTGGCGTTCGGCGAGGCGATCCTGAATCATTTGATACCGATATTGTAAAGCGTCTTCTTGCACATGACGTTGCGGGCGCGCAGCAGGGAAGACGTCGTGAAACGGGTCGAGTTGCGTGGTGGCGGATTGGGCTGCTGTTTGCGCTTGTTCTTGCAAGTGCCGAACCTGCCGGTCCGACAGCCGGAAGGAGTCTGCTGCATAGCGCTGTAAACAGACTTCCCGCGCCGCTTCTAACTGACGCAGTAACGCGTCGAATCCCTGCCACGACCCCTCTCCATCGGGCGACGTATAACCCCGCCGCAGAAACTCTTCCAGAGCCCAACTGAGATCGCCATAGCGCAAGAGATCGTCCGTCAGGGCGTTGAGAATGTCGTCGGCGGAGGGAACGTTTGAAAGTTGGCATCCGTCCCAGGCTGAATACATGTACTGCGTCATGTCACAAGATCTCCGGGAACTCTGGCTGTCGCTGTGATCATCATGGTATCGGGCTGTACCGCGTAGAGCTTTCTATCATACCATAGGGAAGGCGTTGTAATCCCGGCGAAAATTCGCTAAGGCCGACTGTTGATTATAAGGAGCATAGCTGTGTTGACGGAATCACAGCAAACCCGGTTAGACGCGATTGTCCAGGGTGTGAACTCCCACCTGGAGGTCGAGGAAGCCCGGCTCGATGCGCAGCAGAGTCTCGAAGTTGTGCTGTGCCGGGAGTTTATCTGTTTTCGGCCCTTACACATTTCGGCCCAAGACGTCGATATCCCGGCTGCTCTAGACGGTGAGCCACAAGCCCAACAGGCGTTGCAGAGCTATCTCCGCACGGCGCTGCAAGGCTTAATCTAGAAAATGCGGTTTAGTTTTGCCGGATTGGGACTTGGCATCCACCGCGATATCCCCTACCATAGAAGCCTTCCCGAATGTGGCATAACGCAGTCAGGAGACAACTCGGCTAAGTGCTCGGACAGCAGTTTTATCCCCTCTCTCCAAAGGGGCGAGGGAGAACGCAAGGGGGCGATTTACATGACCGGAGAGCAATGGAAAGCGACTGAGGCCAAATACTACATGCAAGTGGTGCGCCGCATGCCCATGGTGTTGGAGCGCGCCGAAGGCACGTACGTCTACGATACCGAAGGCAATGCCTATCTGGACTTCACGGCGGGCTGGGCGGTGTTAAATATCGGGCACTCGCATCCTGAAGTGACGGCTGCAATTCAGGAACAGGCCGGGATGATTTTGCAGATGAGCAATCTGTTCTACACCATTCCGCAGCTCAAATTGGCGCAAATTTTAATTGATAATTCCTGCATGGATCGCGTCTTTTTCTGTAATTCCGGCGCCGAGGCTAATGAGGGCGTGTCCAAACTGGCCCGCAAGTATGGCAAGCTCCACCGCAATGGCGCTTACGATATCATCACCGCGAATAATTCCTTCCATGGCCGTACCATGGCGATGATGGCGGCGACCGGCCAGGCGCATTATCAGGACAATTGGCGGCCGCTGATGCCAGGATTTACCAATGTCGATTACAACGATGTTGAGGCGATTAAAAACGCCACCACGGACAACACGTGCGCCGTCATGCTCGAACCCGTGCAGGGCGAGGGTGGCGTGAATGTGCCAGATCCGGATTATTTCCCCAAAGTGCGGGAATGGTGCGATCAGAATAATTTGCTGCTCATTGCCGATGAAGTGCAGACGGGTATGGGCCGCCTGGGCACGCTGTTCGGATACGAGCAGTTCGGGTTTGAGCCGGATGCGCTGACCATGGCCAAGGCGCTTGGAGCGGGCGCGCCGCTCGGGGCCTTTCTCTGCAAAGAGTCGTGTGCCGTGCTGGAGCCGGGCGATCACGGCTCGACGTTTGGCGGCAATGCGCTCACCACGGCGGCAGGCGCAGCAGGTGCTAAAGTGTTGGTGGACGAAGGTTGGGCGGCCAAAGGCGCAGAGACCGGCGCTTACCTGAAGAGCAAGTTGGAAGAACTCAAAGCCAAGCACGATTTTGTCGTGGATGTGCGGGGTATGGGAATGTTGTTGGCGATCGAGATGACCGATAATCGCGCCAGCGCTGTGATTGCAGAGACGGTGGCGAATGGCTTACTGCTCAATGCGGTACGCCCGAATATGATTCGGTTTATGCCCCCGCTGACCACGAGCCGGGACGAGGTCGACAAGGCGATCGAGATTCTCGATGCAGCGTTGGCAAAAGTTCCGGCGCCGTAGAGTGGTTCCCTTGAGTTTACAATGCCCGAATGGCTTTCAGTAAGGGGCGTTGGAGATCGACTCCCAAATTCTTCGTCGCTTGTTCGGCTTCGGCTTCCAGGCGGGGTAATTCGGCGTGTAGTAGGGAGCGGCCCTCGTCGGGTCCGAGTGCGTCGAGGACGCCGGGTAACAGCGCCTCCTCGATGACCTCCTGGCGCAGACCATAGAGTGCGGTCAGGCGTTGGATGACGTACGACAAACCGACGTCTTCTTCCAGGCTGTGCAGATCGATAATCGTCGCCGTCGGCGGCGCGCCTTCGGATGCCTGCGGATGTACGAGGAGATTCCACGGACTCGGGTCGGACGTAAAGGTACAGCGGCCCAACACGTCCCACAGCCGGATAAACGTGGCGATGGCAAGGCGGTCGAGCTGAAGACGTTGTTGTTGATAGACGTCCTCGCTGAGTCCACCGGCTGTCCATTGCTGTTCGCAGGCATTGCGCAAGCGTTCGACGGAGAGACCGGGGATAAATTCTTCGACGAGAAGATGGCGCGTAACGCCGTCGACCGTGCGCCAATGCCACACCCCGCCGCTGCGGGGAAATAAGCCTGGCGCCCGCTGATGCAACTGATGCGCCAGTTCGGCTAGCCGATCCAGGAGTTGTTGCGTGGTTTCAATGGGGGTGTCCGGGCGGGTTCCCGATGCATAAACAATCTGTCGCTGGTGCGGGATCTTACACACCAGATGACGGGATTCGCCTTGGACGTCCTCGACCGTAAGTTTGTACACGGCCATAGCTCCACCCGTGGCTAGAGGAGCCAAAACCGCTTGGGCAAGAGGCGGTGCCATCTCAGACGGGGCATCGAGACGTCGTATGGACTGAGCGATGAAATCGTATTGGCGATGCGCCGTTTCGACCGTGTCCACGTGATACGGAAGCGCGTCCCCTTCCCATCGCAGGGGTATGGTCGCACTCATGTTCCGGCGCTATTCCTTGCTTTCCACTTTCTTCGGTGCGACTTCTTCATCGTCATCTGCCGTGGCGTTTTCGGTCGCCCGTTTAAACTCTCGAATGCCTTTGCCCAGGCCTTTGCCCATCTCCGGGAGTTTCTTGGCGCCGAATAGCACCATGATGATGACAAAGATAATCAACAATTCTTGTATGCCAAGACCAAACATAAGTCTTCCTCCTAACCATAACGTTATTGCGTTCCATTATACGCGGTTCTATGAGCCTTGGCCATTTTCTTTTTAGCCCGCGAGTGCGTGGCACACGATTTGCGCACCTGTCACCATGCACCGGGGTTTGCACACTGTCAACCAGCGCGGGAGCTGGAAAAAGCCGCAGTTTTGATCGGATGCTGCGCCACTCACTTTGCTTGCCAATTCGGCTTCCGCTTCTCAGCAAATGCCCGCGGCCCTTCTATCGTGTCCTCCGAAAACCGCATTCGCACCGCTTCGCTCACCTGCATCGTGAGCGCCGTTTCCAGCGGATGGCCGAGACCGGTGAGAGCGGCTTGCTTGGTGGCCCGGACGCAAATCGGAGCACACTCCAGAATATCATTCGCCCATTTTTCTACCGTCGGCATCAGGTCGGCTAGCGGCACCACTTCGTTCACGATGCCCCACCGGTGCGCTTCTTGCGCCGTCATGTGCCGGCCGGTGAGCATGTAGCCCATGGCAATTTTGTGCGGGATCATGCGCGGCAAGCGGTGCACCCCGCCCGCTCCCGCGATCAACCCCACGCGCGGTTCGGGCAAACCCAAGCGGGCGTGATCCGCCGCAATAATGATGTCACAGGCCAGCGCCATTTCAAACCCGCCGCCCAACGCAAAACCATTCACCGCCGCGATAATCGGCTTCCAGCAATCCGTCCGACTCGTAATTCCCCCAAATCCGCTATCCACCGGGCGCATCGTGCCCCGCCCGTGTTCGGCCGTATATTTGAGATCGTTCCCGGCCGAAAACGCCTTTTCCCCCGTCCCTGTCAAAATGCCAATCCACACTTCCGGATCCTGCGCGAAATCATTCCAAATTTCATCCAGCTCCACATGGGCCGGCGGATGCAAGGCATTCATCCGCTCCGGTCGATTCAGCGTCACCGTCGCAATGCGTCCCTTTTTCTCATACGTCGCAAATTCATACGCCATCCAACGTTCCCCTTCTGCCCTCTTTCTATCTTCTTCCGTCGTGGCTCCTTCGTGCCCGTCGCGGAGCCGTCTTAGTCTTATCTCCCTTCCCGGCTCGGCAATATTGCCTCCGCCTTGCCTTGCGCCGTGGTCTCGCCGCGCTGATTCTCCGCCCACAAATCACACGCCACGAGCTTTTTGCCGTCACGCTCGAAGCGATCCGTCACCGTACCCCGCACCCACGTCGTATCCCCAAGCAGATTAAACCGCCGCACCTGCACATCGAGCAGATTTAAAAAGCCATCGTCCCCGATCCAGTTCGTCATCACGTTGCCAAACCACGAGATGCGCTGCGGCCCGTAATCATACGCTCCCGGCACGCCCACCTCGCGGGCAAAATCCACATCCCAATGCACCCGCTCCGGCACATCCGGAACGCCGTAGCCATCCACGATGCCCGCCGCCGGATGCCGCCGCCGAAATTCCAGTCCGATCTTATGCGCCCGATTGAACAACCCACCCCAGCCAATCAGCCACGTGACAATATCCGTCACCGTCAGCGGCCCTTTTACTACTGGCGTGATCTCATCTCCCACTTGCACCTCTTCCCAATATCTCGGCGTGGCACCGCGCACGATTTCCGCATCGTACGCCGCTTCGATGCGCTCGATGTCCGCCGGGGTGTACCGCGCCCGCTCAATTCCGTCATATTTCCCCTGACGCTTGGCCGTATCCCGCTCCGCTCGCACGCCAAAGGCGCGCGTTTTGGCCACTACTACGCCCTCTTGGTTAGTAAACGTCGAATCGTAAGATTGCAAAATCGTGCGTCTGGCAAAGGCGCTTTGTTTTTCCTCCAGCGCGTGTAAAGCGCTCACGGCGGTGATCGTATCCCCCGCGTGAATTGGCTGGAACCACTCGAATCGCGTGCCGGCGAACATGTTGTGAATGCCCGCCAGACCGCCGAACTGACCGCTGCAGATATCGTCCATCGCATAGAGCATGCACGGCGGCGCAATAACGCTGCCGTAGCGTGTAGTGGCGGCATACTCGGGATCGGTCCACAACGGATTCGCATCGCCCATGCCATGGGCGAAATGCCGAATTGCGTCATGACTGGCCAATTGGACATGCGGATGGCGCCGTGAGACGGGCACCCCGACGCGTTGGCGGAGCCGTTCCAGTGCCTCTTCCGTAATCACCGCATGTCCGGCCATGAGTCCTCCCTGAAGATCGTGTTGTACAACGTTGCTATGGATACGATCTGAGCTGATAAAAGTGCAGGCATAGTATGCCGTTGATGCCTCTTGATCGCAAGGGCAAAACCGGTTGTGGGATTTGATATGGTTGGATGAACAGGATTCACTAGCAAGAATATGGAAGGTAGGATTCCGAGGCGTCGGGCAGGAGAGGCAATTTCTGTGCACCAACTACCATCATGCAGTCTTCTCTGTTACAATAGAGTGGTTTCCGATACAATACAAGAAGCTGTTCCGGCTCAGCCGGTCAGATGTAATGGTCGATGACATGGCCGGTGAAAACGAGTACTGGTGTGGTCGGGACAGTTATGGCGTCACCTTCATATAGCCGCATTAAGGATTGGCCGGAGAACGAGCGTCCTCGTGAACGCTTGTTGCAATTGGGTGAGGGGGCGCTGTCAGACGCCCAGTTGTTGGCGCTGTTGCTCCGCACCGGCGATCATGCCAGTGGAGCTACGGCGGTGGATGTGGCGCGCCACTTGCTGTCTCTGTTTAAGGACGATCTGGAGGCGATCAGTGCGGCCACGGTGAAAGAATTGTGTGAGACTCCTGGCATTGGCCTGGCTAAAGCGTGTGAGATCAAAGCCGCTTTCGAGATTGGCCGGCGCTGGTTTGCCCGTCAGAATGGTCCGCTGCGGCAGGTGCGCTCCAGCCGCGATGTGGCCAATCACTACATGCCGCTGCTGGCCGGAAAAAAACGTGAGCAGTTTCAAGTGCTGTTACTCGATCGCAAAAATCGGATTACCCGGGATGTGATGATTTCCCAAGGTTCGTTGACGGCCAGTGTGGTGCACCCTCGTGAGGTGTTTAATCCGGCCATCCGGGATTCTGCGGCAGCAGTGATTTTTGTGCACAATCATCCGAGCGGCGATCCGAAACCGAGTCCGGAAGATCACACCCTAACGTCTCGTCTGGTCGAAGCGGGTCAGGTGCTGGGCATTCCGGTGCTCGACCACATTATCGTCGGGCGGGAAACCTACATGAGTTTTGCCGATGAGGGCTTGCTAAACCATGGACGATGACAAGTTTCATGATGAATGCGCTGTCGTTGGTGTGTATGGGCATCCTGAAGCGGCGAATTTGGTGTATTTGGGATTGTATGCCCTGCAGCATCGCGGTCAAGAGAGTACGGGAATTGTGTCCTCCGACACCCGAGGGATTCATACCGAAATCGGCATGGGCCTCGTGAACGATTTTTTTAACGGAGAACGCCTGTCTCGTCTGCAGGGCCATCTGGCGATTGGGCACAATCGCTATTCCACCACCGGAAACTCGACGCTGCGCAATGCCCAGCCGCTAGCGGTGGACTATTCTCGTGGCTCGCTCGCCATTGCCCATAACGGCAATTTGGTAAATGCTCACCGGGTGCGGTCCGAACTCGAAGCCTATGGCTCAATCTTTCGCTCCACCTCGGATACGGAAGTCATTTTGCACTTGATTGCCCAGGCGCGCTCCAAGGACCTCGTCGATTGCACGGTCGAGGCGCTCCAACAGGTGCAAGGGGCCTATTCGCTCCTGCTCATGAGCCGTGACGAGCTGATTGCCGTGCGCGACCCCCACGGCTTCAGACCGTTGTGTTTGGGACAGTTGGGAGACGCCTACGTGTTGGCGTCGGAAACGTGTGCGCTCGATTTGATCGAGGCGGAATATCTGCGCGAGGTGATGCCGGGCGAGCTGCTCCGCATCTCTGCCGATGGTGTCCAATCCTATATGCCGTTTGCCCCCGCACCGTCGCGGCGTTGCGTGTTCGAGCTGATTTATTTCGCCCGCGCCGATAGCGATGTGTTTGGACACAACGTGTATATGATGCGCAAAGCGTTTGGCTCGCGGCTCGCCCGCGAAGCGCCGATTCAGGCCGATGTGGTCATTCCTGTGCCCGATTCCGGCATTCCGGCCGCGCTCGGTTTTGCTGAGGCGTCGGGCATCCCGTTTGATACCGGATTGATCCGCAATCACTATGTAGGACGCACGTTTATTGAGCCGCAGAGTTCCATCCGCCATTTTGGCGTCAAGATTAAGCTGAATGCAAATCGGCGGTTTCTGGAGGGAAAGCGGGTGGTGGTAGTGGATGATTCCATCGTGCGGGGCACGACGAGTAAAAAGCTGGTGCAGATGATCCGCCAGGCTGGAGCGAAGGAAGTGCATATGCGCGTCAGCTCGCCGCCGATCACGCATCCGTGTTTATACGGGATTGATATCTCCACATCTGATGAGCTGATTGCCTTTTGTCAGACGACGGATGAAATCTGCGAGTACCTACAAGCTGACAGCCTCGCCTACCTGAGTCACGAGGGTATGATGCGCGTGGCCCGGGCGAGTGAACAATCGTATTGCAGCGCTTGCTTCACCGGGGACTATCCCATTCATGTGCCGTGGCGCGAAGACCTGCAGCAACTGCCGCTGTTTCAGTAAGTTTATGGATACGAGGCGCAGCCGGGTTCAGGCGGTCGACGTAGCGGGCAGTAACCTGGCCACCTCGATGCGCGGCGCCTGGTGCCATAAGTGCTCCAGATTGTAGAAGTCGCGTGTTCCGTCGTCGAAAATATGCAGAATGAGATCGACGCAATCGATCAGAATCCACGTCCCTTGCTCATACCCCTCCACGGCGAGCGGCTTTTCTCCTTGCTGGGCCAGCTCATCCCGAATGGCGTCGGCGATTGCCTTGATTTGCCGGTCTGAGGTGCCGCTGCAGATCAAAAACCGCTCCGCGACGGACGACAAGGATTCGACGTCGAGGACAACGATATTATGGGCCTTGCGGCTGTCGGCGGCTAGGGCGCACACACGGGTTTTGGCTTCGATAGATAACGCCATCTTGTCTCCCTATTTGAGTTGTTCTCCGCATTTGAGTTGTTGTCCGCAGGAGTTAGACATCCAGGAGAACCAAATTGTCACGATGAATGACCTCATCGTAGGCTTTCTGCCCCAAAATCTCCTCGATCTGCGACGTATGTTGACCAATGATCGCCTGCAACTCCTTCGAACTGTAGTTCACTAATCCCTGGGCAAAACGCGAGGCCGTGGTATCCATACAGTACACCGCGTCACCAAAACGGAACGCCCCAGACACTTTGAGAATTCCCGAGGGTAACAAACTCTTGCCATGGCGCGTCAAGGCGCGTTTGGCGCCATCATCCACCATGATCTCGCCTTTGGCTCTGAGCGCAAAGCCGATCCAGCGTTTGCGGCTTGATAACTTTTCGGACGTCGGCGGATAGATGTGCGTACCGATCGTGTCTCCGGCGAGAATGCGCAACAACACATCCGGATGCAAGCCATTGGCAATATGCGTATGGATGCCATTAGTCCCAGCGATTTTAGCCGCCTGTATTTTGCTGTGCATGCCGCCACGGCCGGTATGATGCGTGGTGCGACCGGCCAGTCGTTCAATGCTGGCGTTGAGCTGTGTGACCTCCGGAATCAGTTCGGCCTTGGGATCTAACCGGGGATCGGCTGAATAAAGGCCGTCAATATCGGTTAAAATCACCAGCACATCCGCATCCACCAGATTACACACCATGGCGGATAATTGGTCGTTATCGCCGAAGCGAATTTCGTCTGCCGAGACGGTATCATTTTCGTTGATGATCGGGATGACGCTACATTGCAAGAGCGTGTTCAACGTGTTGCGTGCGTTGAGATAGCGCCCCCGGTCGCGCATATCGTCATGGGTAAGCAGGATTTGCGCCACCGGTTGACGGTAGGTGCTGAAGAAACGTTCATAGGTCCAAATCAGGTGGCTCTGCCCAATGGCTGCCGCCGCCTGTTGGTGGGCGACGTCTTTTGGCAGATACTGAGTGCCGAGAACTCGCATGCCGAGAGCGATAGCGCCCGAGGACACCAAGACGACATCGGTCCCTTGTTGGCGCAGCGTGATGAGTTGCGCCACGATTTGGCGGACAAAGTCTTCGCGTAAGCCGGAGTCCGGGTCGCGTAGTAGGCCACTGCCGATCTTGACTACGACCCGTCGTCCGGATGCCGTTATGGAGGGCACGTTTTCTCCCTATCGTATCTGGCCCGTATCCTGGCCCGTGTCCTGGCCCGTGTCCTGGGGAGCATGTTGCAAACAGGTTGCCAGGCGTGCCCGAAGCGTGTTCAGCCCGGCGCCGGTTACCGCGGAAATCGGCAAGACCTCGTAGCCATGCGCGGCGAAGTGGCGCTGGACGTCGGGCAAACGTTGCGCGACGTCCGGTATATCCATCTTGGTGACCACGACGAGTTGTGGTGTCTGGGCTAGATCGGCGTTGAAACACGCCAGTTCGTGATTCAACCCCTGAAAATCGTCCCAAGGCGAACGGCCTTCTTCTTCGACGCTGAGGTCGAGTAAGTGGACGAGCAAACAGGTGCGTTCGATATGTTTGAGAAATTGGTGGCCAAGCCCCTTGCCGGTGTGCGCGCCCGGAATCAGTCCGGGGATGTCTGCAACCACACAGGTGTGGAAATCGCCTAAATCCACCACGCCGAGATGCGGCGTTAACGTCGAAAACGGATAGTCGGCAATTTTGGGCTTGGCATCGGAAAGGACCGAAATGAGGGTTGATTTGCCAGCATTGGGAAAACCGAGAAGACCCACGTCAGCCAGCAGTTTTAATTCCACCAGCAGCCAGCGATCTTGTCCGGGAGCGCCTCGAGTGGTTTTGCGGGGAGCGCGATTGGTGGGCGTGGCAAAACGGGCATTGCCGCGTCCGCCGCGTCCGCCGTGGGCCGCGATGAAGTGCTCGCCATTCTGTTGAAAATCCCACAGAATGTCCTGCGTGTCTAGATCGCGGACAACGGTACCCACCGGAACCCGCAGCACGGCATCTTTGCCGCGCCGGCCATGCATGTTTTTACCTTTGCCGT
>Ga0256867_10000244_pt1 | contig 20662 bp, 20 predicted proteins | sample RVTome_15_FD_185939 | JGI IMG/M metagenome (GOLD analysis project Ga0256867, IMG submission 185939) | Soil microbial communities from uranium-contaminated site in the Upper Colorado River Basin, Wyoming, United States - RVT150D86 (HiSeq) ... | reverse complement strand
GTCTGACGTCGGGTTCGCTGAAATAGCGGGGTCGCCGTGGGTTTGTGGCACGCGAGTCCCGAAATGTCATCCTGGACCTCACCGACGCGGTCCATTTTGTATACTGTTGCCTACAGAGATGCTGGCCGCTTCGTAATTCCATCCAGCGACTCACCATTCGCCGTCCGGAGGCGAACCGTAAAAGGAGGAGAAATTGAGAGCGAGGAAACTCACGAAGACCCGCACTCGTCCACTCGGAAGATCCCTGGTCGCATTGTTGGCGGCTCTCGCACTGATTGCGGCGGCGTGTGCCGGTGATGACACCACGGACACCACGACTGCCGATGGTGATACGCCGACCACGGCCGCTGACGGTGGCGAGGCCCTGGCGTGCGGAGGACCGGATGCCGAGCCGACTGAGGTCACTTTCTGGTTCAACGGGGAGACCATTCCACCTGATGCGTTCGCGTCGTTGGTGGAGGAGCACAACATCACCGTGAGCTTCGACATTCGCGGCGACGACATCCTGCCCCTCACCCTCCAGATGCAGCAAGCCGGCGAGCCACTTCCCGACATCATCGAGATCGACACCAACATCGCGCCTGCATTCATCGAGGGCGGCGTCATTCAACCCATCGACGACATCGTCGCCCAATGGGAAGAGGAAGATCCCGAGTTGTTCGCCGACGTGTTCCCGGTCACCTGGGACGATGGCACCTTCGACGGTCAGATCTACCACATGGCCAACAAGGGCGGGAACGACATGATCTACTACAACATCGACATGCTCGAGGAAGCGGGCATCGAGGTGCCTCTCGAGACCTGGCACGACATCACAGATGCCGCCATCGTCCTGCGCGATACCATCCCTGGTTTGTCCGAGTACTTCGGGACGGGCGGGACGAGCCCGGACCGCATGTTCTATTGGTCATACGGTTTCGGGGTGCCATTCATCGGCGAGCAAGGGAACATTCCTGACCTGACGACACCTCAGGGAATCGAGATGATCGAGTGGCTCGACGAGCTGTTCGAGGAAGGTCTGGTCAACCCGACATTCATGATCGGCGATCAGGACGAGTCGCAAGGTGCCTTCATCCGCGACGACCTTCCACTTCTCGACGAGGGCTCCAACGGAGGCATCAGCTTCCAGGAGGCGGGATTCGAATATGGGGTCGACTACGGCACGTTCCCACTTCCGGTCAACGAGGGCGGCGAGAGCATGGCCGTCCCCCGCGGCCTCTCCGTCGCCAGCGACACGGAGAACAAGTGCGAGGCTGGACTGGTCTTGAGGTACATGAGTGAGCCTGAGCAGGTGATCCCGAGATTCACCGAGCTCCTTTCCTCACCGATCAGGTCATACAACCTCATGGAGTCCGAAGAGTTGGCGGAGCGGCTCGCCTACTTCACCGAAGAGATCAAGGAGGAGTTCCAAACGATCGAGCGACAGATCCCACCCGGGACCACCACGCTCGAGGTCGGAACGATCCTCAAAGAGTTGCTCGACGAGCTGACAGTCACCGGTACGGACGAGCCGGCCGAGGAGCTGGCAGCCAGATACCTGGATGAGATGCTGGCGCTCGAGGACTGACGATTACGGACCACAACTCAACGGTCGGAGTGGAGCCGTGCCGAAGGGCACGGCTCCACTTCTATGACTCGCGATCACCAAACGAGACCATTTCGAGATTCCACGCATGAATCTGAGGCCGAGATTCCCCGAGGTCCTGAGACATCGCGATTACCGCTGGTACCTGATCGGGATCGTCGTCTCCCAGATCGGCACGCAGGGGACGCTGGTCGTGATGCTCTATCACATGTACGAGCTCACCGGCTCCACCGTTCAAGTCGGCCTGGTCGGAGCGGCGCAGGGAATCGCCATCTTCCTGCTGTCCCCCATCGGCGGCTACTTCGCAGATCGGCTGGATCGCAAGAAGCTCCTGCAGGTCAGTCAGGGCGTGTCGATGCTGGCCAGTCTCGGGGTGGCATTGGTGACCCTCGCCGATGTCGTCGAGCCATGGCACATCCTCCTGGCGGTGCTGGGAAACACGGCTGCCGCTGCCTTCGACCGACCGGTCCGCAGAGCCATCCTTCCCACACTCCTCCCACCGGAGGACCTCGTCAGAGGGGTGGCCCTGATGAACCCGGTCGCCGAGATCAGCAAGTTGCTGGGACCGGCTCTCGGTGGTGTATTCATCGCCGTCGGGGGACCCGGGCTCATGTACTCGGTCGACGCGGTGAGCTTTCTCGCCCTGATCGTCATCGTGACCTTCCTTCGCATCACTCACACCGAGCCGACGCCGAGCGCCATGAGCATCGTGTCCAGCATCCGGGAAGGGGCCCGGTTCGTCAAGGATCGGCCCTTGATCCTCCATCTCCTCGGTCTCGACCTGTCGGCGATGATCTTCGCGGCTTACCGCGTCGTGCTTCCCGCCCTCTCTGTGGAGGTGCTCGGAGTGGGTCCCGCCGGATACGGGCTTCTCGCTGCCGCGCCCCCCCTCGGAGCGCTGGTCGGAGGTGTCGTCGTGTACCGACTGGTAGCCCAGTCCGTCCCTGCGGGACGATTCATCGTCGCTGGGACGATGGCCTATGGATTCTCGGCCATCCTCCTCGCCCAGAGCAACACTCTCGTCATGGCTTTGATTGCCGCAGCCTGTCTCGGTGTGTGCGATGCCATGTGCACCACCTTCCGTCACGCCGGCATCCTGCTGGCCACTCCCGACCGGCTCATGGGACGCGTCGGCGCCTTATACAGCATGTCGGCGCAGGGGGGACCTGCCCTCGGCGACCTGCAGATGGGATGGCTCAGCGGGTTCTTGGGAGTGACTGCCGCCCTCACCTTGGGGGGGATCGTTCCGGTCCTCTATGCCGCCGCAGTCGGTGTGTGGGCGACGACCGTCCGCGATTTCCGGACCGAGCAAGAGCAGGCCGCCTAAGTCGCCCCCTCCGTCTCGTCGTCGATGAGAGACGGGTTTTGACTCCACATCTCGAGCCGGATGTTGCGAGCCACCGTCATGTGATGAGACGCCAGCCTGGCGGCTTTCTCACTGTCGCGGTCGATGATCGCCTCCGCCAGCTCTTTGTGCTCCAGAAGCGAGCTCTCCGGGCGACCGGCGACCTCATATGTGGTGAACGGGTACCGGAACAGGTGGATCGAGAGACGCTCCAGCATGTCGATCAATGCCCGGTTGTGGCTGGCGTGCCAGATGGAGCGATGGAACTCCCGGTTGATGCCCGCCAGGACGGAAGGAGCAGCACCTTCGTTGGCGTCCAGCTTGCCGAGGTGACCCTGGATACGTATTCGATCGACTTCGTTGTGCCGCTCCGCGGCGAGCTTCGCTGCAGTCCCCTCGAGAACGATGCGGACTTCGAAGATCTCGAGGATCTCCGCCGAGCTGCGCTGCCTGACCTGTAGACCCCGGCTTCCTCGCTCGACGAGGCCATCTTGCTCTAATCGAGTCAACGCTTCACGAACCGGTGTCCGACTGACCCCAAGCGTCTCCGCCAACGAGGTTTCTACCAGGTGGGTTCCTGGGGGATAGTCACCGGAGACGATGCCGTTGCGCAGTCTTTCGTAGGTTGATTCCATGGCGTCTCATCGAGTTGCAGGCGACCAGTCGAGTGTATACCCTCGCATGCGGAGCCGAGCGCAGTCAGCAAAAACCTCTGCGACGACGCAGGCGGAGAGAGTAACAATGTCCTTGCCACCCGTACGACTCGAAGAGAATCTGCGTCTCATCGGCCACCACGGTCTTGGTGACTACCCCAACCTCGGGGAAGGAATGGCAGTCAAGATCGCTGGTGAGCGGCGATACCTCTATGCAGCCAACGAGCGCTCCCCTGGTGCGTTCTCGATCCTTGACGTCACCGACCCCGCAGAACCGGAGGTGCTCGTCCAGGTCGCCACCGAGCATGCCGACGTGAGAGCCAACTCATTGGCGCTCCACGGGGACATCTTGCTCGTCGCCAAGCAAACCGAGCATCTCGGTCTGCAACCGGCGGGATTTCACGTCCATGACGTCAGCAAGCCCGCCCAGCCCCGTGAGATCAGCTTCTTCGACACGTCGGGACCTCATTCCAAGGGCGTTCACCGGGTGTCGTTCATGGACGGTCGATTCGCCCACCTCTCCACCGGAGCAGCCGACTTCGAGCCGAAGCAGCACCCCAAGGACCATCAGTTCTACATGATCGTGGACCTCGAAGACCCGGCTCACCCTGTAGAGGTCGGCCGCTGGTGGCTGCCCGGTCAGCGCAAGGGTGACGCCGAGGACTTCGAGCGCCATGAAGATCATGACTTCGGCTTCCGTGTCCATCACACGATGGTCTACCCGGAGCGGCCCGACCGCGCTTATCTCGGTTACATCGACGCCGGACTCATCATTCTCGACATCAGCGACAAGTCGAACCCCCGCCTAATCAGTCGGCTCGACTACCACCCGCCACTTCCCGGCTTCACGCACACCGTCGTCCCATTGTTCGATCGTGGGCTCGCCCTCGTCTCCGACGAGGCGACGGGGGACGAGGGGACGGACTGGCCAAAGCGCTACTGGATCATGGACATCCGCGACGAGAAGAACGTCGTGATGCTCTCCAGTTTCCCCGTGCCCGACGGCTTCGATGAGCTCCATCGGATCGGAGGCCGCATCGGGGCCCACAACCTGCACGAGAACGAACCCCTGCCGGGAAGCGCCCAACTCGTCAATACAGCCGTCGCCACCTGGTTCAGCGCAGGGTTGAGGGTCTACGACATCCGCGATCCTTTCACCCCCAAGGAGATCGCTGCCTTCCTTCCAGAGACCCCCGAAGGCCAACGGGGATGCCGCATAAGCGACGTCTTCGTCGACGACCGTGGGTACATCTTCGTCGCCGATCGTGCCAACGGCGGTCTGTACATTCTCGAGTACGAGGGACCGATTCCGCTCGATTGAGCCAGCCTGGCTCGGGTGAGCACCAAGGAGGAAGAATGACCAGCACGGGTGCCGAGATCATTCTCGAGTATTTGGTCAGGCAGAGGGTCCCGTATCTATTCGGTGTCTGTGGCCACGGGGTGCTCGGCTTCTTGGATGCTGCTTACGATCGCCGCGAGGAGATCACGACCGTCACCACGTATGACGAGAGCGTCGCAGGCTTCATGGCCGACGCGTATTTCCGGGTGAGCGGCTCCCCGGTGGCGACCTACACATCCTGCGGACCCGGGTCGGTGAATCTCCTGCTGGCGTTGGCCTCGGCATTTCAGGACTCGTCCGCCTTCCTCGCCATAACGGGGAACGTGCCCACCCAACATTTCAACCGGGGACCGTTCCAGGAAACGGGACGGTATTTCCAGGGAGACTTCATCTCTGTGGTCCGGCCCTACGTCAAACGCAGCTATCAGGCTTTTCGTCCCGAGATGCTCCCTCAGACGATGCGCCAGGCATACGCCTTGATGCTCACGGGGAGACCGGGGCCGGTTCACATCGACGTTCCCTTGAACGTCTTCGTCGAGAAGACCGAGCTCGATGCACCCGACGCCGAGACATGGAAAGGCGCAGTCAGCGCTCGCCCCGGCGCCGACCCGGAGATGGTGCGCCGGGCCGCCGAGCTGCTCGCCGCAGCGAAACGACCTTTGATAGTCGCCGGGAATGGGGTATTGCTCTCGGCGGCAGGCGAGGAGCTGGTCGCACTGGCCGAGTCGGGGTCCATCCCGGTGATCACGACCCCGCTCGCCAAGGGAGCGATTGACGAGAGTCACCATCTGAGCCTGGGCGCCACGGGGAGGAACGGGACGCTGGCTGCCAACCGGGCGGCACGAAACTGTGACGTCCTGATCGCAGTGGGGACCAGGTTCGACGACCGCTCGACGAGCGGTTGGATCCCCGGAGTCACCTACCAGATCCCTCCCACCCACCTGATCCACGTCGACATCGACCCCCAGGAGATCGGTCGGAATTATCCCCCCGAGTTGGGGATCACAGCCGATGCCCGGACTTTCCTCCGCCAACTGCTGGAGGTCGTGGCCGAGAGAGAGGACCAGGCCGGAGCCGACAGGACGGCCTGGGTCGGAGAAACCCAGAGCTGGGTGTCCCAGTTCGAGCGTGACGTCTCCGAGCGCCAGCGAGACGAGACCGTCCCGCTGCGGCCGGACCGGGTAGTGGGTGAGATCGCTTCGGTCCTACCAGAGGACTCCATACTCCTCGCCGACGTCGGGCTGCATCACAACTGGCTTCTCCAGCAGATCAAGGCCCCTCCCCGTGGACGCTTCCTCCAGGCCTGGGGTTTCGCATCGATGGGATTCGGCATCGGCGGAGCCTTAGGAGCCAAATATGCAGCCCCCGACCGGCCAGTCCTGGCCGTCTGCGGCGACGGTGGTTTCGTCATGCACTCCAGCGCAGTGGCCACGGCGGTGTTGAACGATCTACCGGTTGTCTGGTTGGTGTGGAACAACCAGGGATACGGGGCCATTTATGACCAGCAACGAGGGTTCTTCGGTGAGGACCGTGAGCTGGCAACGCGCTTTCGTCGTCGAGCCACGGGACAGCCTTACAGCCCGGACATGGCAGCCATGGCTCGGGCGATGGGAGCCGTGGGAATTCGCGTCGAGAAACCGACCGAGGTCTCTGCTGCGGTGGCCGAAGCATTTGCGTCCGAGCGGCCCACGGTCATAGACGTCGCTGTCGACGATTACAGCTACGCCGCACCCGCGACCGGAGCCTGGGACCTGCCACCCCTCGAGTCGACTCCACCGAGCTATGGGTGGGAAGGCGACCCCGATGCCCCGATGAAGGGCTCTCACACCTGAGCGTGAGGCCTCACCCCACTTGACGTCGGTACGCAATGACATCAAAGAGGGCGAGGCTCTGGTCGGTCGGACCGCCGATCTGCCCCACTGCCACGGTCGCCCTCGCCGGGGCGGTCTCACCAAAGCTCTCACCCCACACGCTGTCCAGGTACTCGCGGTTTTCCTCGTACCCCTCGAGAAACACGGTGACCTTCACTATGTCACGCCTGTCGAGGCCGGCCGCCTCCAGTACTACGTCGATGTTCGCAATCGCCTGACGCAACTGCCTCTCCACGTCAGGGTCAGACATTTGGGTCTCGGGATCCACGCCCTTGACCGATGAGAGAAAAACAAAGTCGCCTGCTCTGACCGCAGAGGGCCCATTGGAGTGCTTCATGCCTCCCTCGGCGTCAATTGGAACCCAGTCGCTCATCTTGCCCGTCTTGCCGCCTCACGACCGGCAATGCGTCCGAATACCGACCCGGACGTCAGGCCGGTGCCCCCCGGGTAGTTGAAATAGAAGAGACCACCGACGAGCTCACCGCATGCGAACAGACCGGGTATCACTTTCCCATCCCCACCCACCACCTCCGCGTCTGGCGTCACCCGTAGGCCGCCAAAGGTGAATGTGATCCCGCATGTGACGTGATAGGCCTCGAACGGAGGCTCGTCGATCGTGTTGGACCAGTTGGTTTTGTCCGGTGACAGGCCCCGGGTCCTCCGCCCGTCCCTGAGCGTCGGGTCGAAACGCACGCTGTCCTCGACGGCGGCGTTGTACTCGTCGATGGTCTTCACGAACTGTTCGACATCCATCCCGTCCATCTGGTCGGCAAGCCCTTTGATCGTCTCCGACCTCACCCTCGTCACCTGCGGGATCTTGTACTCGTCTCGGAGCAGGTCTGCCACCTTGGCGTCGAACACCTGCCAAGCCCCGAGACCTGGCTGATCCAACATCACACGCCCATACTTGGCATACGTGTAGTTCCGAAAATCCGCACCTTCATCGAGGAATCTCAGACCGTGACTGTTGATCAGGATTCCCCAGGGATAGCTGTGCTTCTGGAAGCCGTCGCCCACCTGCAGATCCCCGAACTCAGGCGCATTCATGTCCCACTGCACCGCGTGAGCCCCCGACCATTGGCCCATAGGGCTGGCACCGATCTCGAGGGCCATGCGGATACCGTCACCCAGGTTGTACCGGCTTCCCCGCACCTTGGCCATGTCCCAACCCGGCCCGAGATATCGGGTGCGCCACTCGGTGTTGGCCTCGAATCCCCCTGAGGCAAGGACTACGGAGCGAGCCCGTAGCTCCCTGGTGTGTCCTCCATTGACCGCACGGACGCCCACAACCCGCCCGTCATCGACGAGCAGGGCGGTTGCCCGTGTCTCGTATACGATCTCGACTCCGGCTTCCTCGCTCGCCGAGACCAGGGACTCCATCAGCCCCGGCCCTCCACCTACGGCCTCGACAGTCAGTCCCCCCCAGAATCGATACTTCCCATCCACCTCGAACGCCTGCCTGCCGTAGATGGGCATGAATCGCACACCCTTGGAAGCCATCCACTTCAGAGTCTCGTAGCTCTCGTCGACCAGAACCCCAACGAGATCGGGGTTGGCGCGGTACTCGGTCACTCGAGCCATGTCGTCGAAGAAGGCCTCCCGGGTATAGCGGCCGAAGTCCGTATTGGCGATCTCGCCGTCCGTGAGATCGGGGATGAGAGCACGGAGATCGTCGACGCCTTCATACACGACTCTCATCGCCCCCGCGGTGAACGTCGAGTTACCCCCACGCTCGGACTCAGGAGCGAACTCCAGGACCAATACCTCGGCACCTTGCTCCCGGGCCGACAGCGCCGCGCAAAGCGCTGCGTTGCCCGCTCCGACGACCAACACGTCGACTGGCTCTCTTGTCATCAACCATCACCTCTGCTCACGACATCATCGGGGACGTCCGGCTGCCAAGCGCGGTTGTGTCCACGAGCTTCAGGACACCGCTGCATACGGATGCTGGCGCGGACTGGTCGAGTATTCGTCGAACGACAGCCGATCATCGGAGACGCGGTTCCAGCCAATCGGCGATCGCGTCGACACCTACCTGACGGTTGTCCACTTGGACGTGCTCGGCCCCACCGTCCTCGGCACTGAACGCAATCAGAGTCTTGTCCTCCGATCCGACGGCCTCGACGAGTTTCCGGGCGTCCTCGATCGGCACCTGGCGGTCGTTCTCGCCGTGGGCCACCAGGACGGGACACTGGATGCGTTCGGCGACATCCACGAGGCTGAACCGAGCTGCCATCTCGATGGCCTCTTCCAGACTTGACGCTCCGAACACCCAGGGGACCTGGAAGTGAGATGTAGCGCTGGCCTTCGGGTTGGTGGCGACGGTGTCCCTTATCTCTCTCACCCATCCTGCCAGATCCCAGTGCATCGCCCCGAAGGCGACGCAGGCCGCAAATCGATTGTCGAAAGCGGCGATCCTGGGTGCGTAGTAGCCGCCGAAGCTATATCCCATTACCGCCACCCGGTTGAGGTCGACCTCTTCGCGATTGCCCAGGTAGTCGTAGGCAGCGCCACCGGCGACCTCGTAGTCGTACCGGGTGGTGATATCGCGGAGTCGCAACGACTCGCCTTGACCAGGCCCGTCGATGGACAGGGTGTTCCAGCCACGGGCGGCGAACTCGAGACCGGCGAAGAGGACGCTCATCTCCTTGCAATTGTCGAGACCGTCGAAGAGGACGATGGTGGGTGCCGGCTTCGATGCGTTCGACGATTTCATGAACAAGGCAGGGAGACTGCCGTCCCCGTAAGGCACCTCCACCCGCTCCACGTTGTGGTGACGCCTCAGGATGCCCTTTGTAGAACAATCGATCGCCTTCTCCCCCATTGCTCGCTTGGTGGGCCCAGGTGTGATGAACCGCTCCGCGGTGAAGTAGTACATCCCGGCGCGCAGGTAGTAGTGACCCGCGGTGAGTCGTCGACCCTCGTCCTCTGCCGAATCGGCAATCGACTCGAGCCTCGCCGCCACAGCCGACCACTCTTCCCACCACGCATTTGGTTCGTCCTGTCGCGATATGAGCCGTTGACAGATCTCGTCGATCTCACCAAGGGCGACCGCGCCATACGGCGCCATCCCCTTGGTGACGAGAGTGGCATTGGACCACATGAAATTGCCGGGGAAGTGAGTGATCCAGGTGGGCATCTCAGCGGTCGCCACACATCCTCCTTGTTCGGGTTCGACACTCTCGAGGCCGTGCCGGGAACGGGTCGACCATTGTATACTGCTGCCTACAGTTGACAAACCAGGCCTTTAACACGGATCGATGACAGCCAAGCCGACTGAGACTCTGGCCGCCTTTGCAGCGGGCCTCGAATATGAAGCCCTGCCGGCACAGGTGCGGGAACGGACTCTTGCTCTTCTGATCGACGCCATCGCCTGCGCCTACCTCGGACGCGACGGGCCTGAGACTCGCCGCATGGAAGACCTTGCTGCGGACCTGAGCGCCTCCGGGGATTCGACGGTGATCGGGTCCGCCGATCGACACTCCGTGACTGGGGCGACATTGATCAACAGCTATCAGATAACGGCCTTCAACCTGTGCGATGTGTATCGCCCAGCACACTGCCACCTCTCTCCGGTGGTCGTGGCCCCTTCTCTCGCCACCGCGGAGCAGCAGGAGGTCTCTGGTGAAAGACTGCTGACCGCGCTCGCGGCAGGATTCGAAGTGGTGTGTCGCGTGGGGTGGGCGCTCGACTTCGAGAACTTCCGGGAGGCAGGCTGGCATTCCCCCGGTGTCATCGGGCCCTTTGGCGGGGCGGCCGCGGTTGGGGCGGTCTACGGTCTGGATACTGCCGCGATGCGCAACGCTCTCGGGTTGGCCGGCAGCCAATCGGGGGGAACGATGGCCCAGTGGGGGACTCCGACCATCAAGTTCCATCAGAGCAGAGGAGCCCTGTCGGGTCTGTTGGCTGGGTCGTTGGCTGCCCATGGATACGAGGCCGGCACGGAGGTGCTCACCGACGAGGTCGGCGGTGTCCTCCACATCTTCTCTGGAGGCGGGGTCCCAGAAAGGCTCACAGATCGGCTCGGCGAGCACTGGGAGTTGATGAACATCTCGCTAAAACGCTGGCCATCAGGGAGTGGACTGCAGACGACGGTCTCCGCTCTCTTCGACCTGATCGGGCAGCACGACGTGATGCCGGCGGACGTCCAGCGGGTGAGGGTGGTCCTCCCGAGCCATGCCTACAAGTCGCATGGCCCCATGGGTTGGGACGACAAGTTCAAGGCCATGTTGTCGGCTTCATTCATCACGTCTGTGATCATCCACGACCGCAGATGCTGGATCGAGCAGTTCGGGGACGGAAGACGGCTGGATCCGGACGTAGATCGCTTCGCGCGGGATCGTGTCACCGTGGTCGAAGACCCATCACTCGCCGGAGGTGCAGCTCGCACCGAGATCGAGCTCAACGACGGATCCGTGCTCGAGGACTTCCGGCAAGCGCCGAAGGGAGACCCCTCCGACCCACTCGACCTCTCCGAGGTCATCGCGAAGTTCCGGGAGGCCACCGAACCAGGAGTCTTCGAAGAGACCATCGACCACGTCACGAATCTCTCCTCCCTCGAAAACGTCGCACCTCTCGTTCGTCGCCTCGGTCGTGAGCACCCCGCGCGCCACGGCCTTCCTAGTAGAGCCCGGGGTAGCTCCCGCCATCGATGACGATGGAGGAGCCGGTGATGCTCCCGGCTCTCTCGGATGCCAGGTACACGATCAGATCGGCGACGTCCTCGACAGGCGTCATCGTCTTGATCGGCGCAGATCGCCGGATTCGGGCCATGACCTCCTCTCGCGTGATTCCCTCCTCCTCGCACATCGCCTCGATCCGCCGCTCCCATCGCGGAGTCAGGACATGGGCCGGATCCACCGAGTTCACCGTCACGCCCTTCCCTGCCACCTCCTTGGTCACCGCGCTGACGAGACTGGCGATCCCGACGTTGACCACTCCTCCGATGACAGCCTCATTGGACGGCGTCCGACCGCGCATGCCGCCGACGATCACCACTCTTCCCCAGCCTCGCTCCGCCATTGAAGGTATGGCTCCCCGCATCAGCCGTGCCGCCCCCATCAGCTTGGTGGTGATGCCTCGTTGCCAATCGTCGTCGTCCACGTCCCACAACCCCCCATTGGGATAAGAGCCGGCACAGAGGCACACGATGTCGATGTGACCGAGTGGCTTCGCGGCCTCGACCGCCCGCTCCGGCGCCGCAGGATCCTCGAGGTCGCATTCCACGACGAGGCAATCGACATCGGAACTGCCGCGGAGATCCGCGACCAGAGTCTCTCCATTGGCCACAGCCCTCACGCCGAGGGCGAGACGCTCGATTCCCTCGCGCACCAGAGCCCGACATACGGCACTCCCGATACCTCCGTTTGCCCCGATTACCAGGGCCCCCTTCCCCGACATGCCAAGATCCATATACGGTTCCCTCTCTCACCGTCCCACAATGACCATCGGTGAAGGTATACGGTAGTATACGGGCACCGCGACTAGTCTCGGAAAGGCGATTCATGACTGCGGACACCATCGAAACCGCCCTTGCCGAATTCGCCTCCAATCTCAGACTCGAAGATGTCACCCCCTCGGCCATCGCCAAGGCGAAGACCCTGATCGTCGATGCGATGGGATGCGCGCTGGCCGGAGACTCGAGTGAGGAGACGCCGATCGTACATCGCACCGCGGCAACCGTATTCGGCGAGGGCGGCGCCACGGTTATCGGGACCGAGGAAAGACTGTCACCTGCCGGCGCCACGCTGGTCAACTCCTATCTCATCACTGCCATGACCGTGTGCGATGTGTATCGCCCGGCTCATTGCCACATGACACCCCTCGTGGTTCCCCCGACGATGACCGCCTCCGAGGAGATCGGGGCGTCAGGACGCGACTTCCTCGTGGCGGCGATCACAGGGATGGAACTCACGGCACGCGTCGCCGTCGGCTTGGACTACTCCGCATTCCGCTCCCGGGGATGGCACTCGCCAGGTGTCATCGGCCCCTTGGGAGCCGCGGCGGCAGTGGGCCGGGTGATGGACTTCGACTCCGGGACCATGCTGCATGCTCTCGGCCTCGCCGCCACTCAGTCGGCCGGCTCGTATCTGTCGTGGGGAACTCCGGCGGTCAAGTTTCATCAGGCGCGGGGTGCGGTGTCCGGTTTGCTCGCGGCCCGCCTCGCCGAACAGGGATTCATCGGGGGTGACCGTCCCCTCACCGCTGTGGACGGCGGTGTCTACAACACTCACAGCAACGGAGGCGATCCCGTCTCGGTGATCGCAGAACTGGGAAAGAGATGGGAGATGGAACAGATCGCCATCCGGCTGTGGCCCGGTGCGAGCCCGGTGCAGGCGATGCTGACTGCGATCTTCGACCTGATCGAAGCCGAGGGTCTGACCGCGGTGAACACGGACTTCGTAGAAGTCGGGATATCGACCGAGGATTTCTCGACTCACGGACGGTTCACGAGGCCAGCGGGCACCTTCGAAGCCTTGCTCTCCTACGCCTACCTCTGTAGCGCCGCCCTCCATGACGGGCAGCTCTGGTTCGAGCAGGTGAGACCCCCCAAGGTCCACGACGATCGGCTACTCGACTACGGAGCGCAGCGGGTGCGACTGGTGGCAGTCGACGATCTTCCGGTCAACGGGTGTCAGCTCACGGCTCGCCTCACCGACGGCCGGGAAATGCGACGAAGGGTGGAGACGGCGCGGGGAACCCCGGAGAACCCGGCCAGCGAGTCTGAGGTCGAGGAGAAGTTCCGCCGTGCAGCAGGGTCCCGTCTCGGTGAGGAGCGCACGTCTGAGGTCCTCGGCATCCTCTGGAATCTCGAGGACCAGGATCAGTTGGAACCGCTCTGGGAGCTGCTCAGAACCGAGTGACGGGCCTCTGTCTGAGCGTCCTGAGGCTCTCGCCCATTCCGGCCTGGATCAGCCCAGGGCGTCTTCGATCAGGGGGTCGATCTCGACTGCCTGACCGCCCCCCAGCGAGGACTGGATGGCTGCCTCGACGACTGCCAGGGCCCGGATCGCCTCTTCCGCCGCCACCTCGATCTCTGCCTCCCCTCGTATGGCGCCGGCGAACTCCTCGAGCTCCTCGCGAAACATGTCGGTCGGTGGTACTTCGAGCGTTCGCCGCATGTCCCGGTTCCGGGCCTCGAGCGAACTGGCCTCGTCGAGGAGGTGCGACTTCGACCAGTGCGCGAGATCGAGGTCGTAGAAGAGATTGGCATCCGTCCCCAGGATGCGGAGCTGGTATAGGGATGGGGATGCCCACCCGGCGCCGAGGTAGCCCAGTGCCCCACTCTGAAACTCGAGAACCGACATGGTGACGTCGGGTACCTCTGCACGGGTGTGGACCCGGCGCACTTGTGCGGACACGGCATGAACCGGGCCCAGCAGGTACTGGAGCGTGTCCGCGTGGTGAACGCCCAGCTGAATGAGCGCGCCACCGGGGCTCTTCTCGTTGTAGAAGCGCCAGCTGTCCGAATTCAGGCTCAGCCCGGTAGGAGTGGTGAAGTTGCACTCGGCCATGGAGATCCCGCCCAACTTGCCCTCGTCCAGCCATTGCCGCATGACCCGATGGCCACCGAGACGGCGCGCGCTGTGACCGACCGCAAAGAGGACCCCGGTGGCGTCCACCGTCTTGGCCACGGAGCCCGCGGCTGCGATCGTGTCGGCGATCGGCTTGTCGGTCATCACCGGCATGCCGGCTTCGAGGCATTCGATGACTATCGCCTGATGGGAGTCGTTGGGCGTGGTCACCACGACCCCTTCGACTTCTTCATCGGAGAGCAGCTCTTCGAGGGTACACGACGCCCGGGGGACCCGGAACGCTCGCCGAAAAGCATCCCGGGAGTCCTCGGAACGGGAATAGCAGTTCACCAGCTCGATGCGATCTCCACGCAGGGCTGCCCGGGCGAGGACGTTAGCCCAGCTTCCCAGACCTACCGAGGCGAGCCGAACCCTCTCCTCGCTCACCAGGACACCTCACGGGCAGTGTTGGCAACACCAGCCTCCACCGTCACCTCGGCTCCCATCAGTCGAGCGGCTGCTCGCCGGTGTACTCGAGAACGTAGAGACCGCCATTCACACGGTCCCCGGCATAGGTAATGCTCCTGTCGTCCACGAATACGTCGCTGATCCGACATGCCCTCTGCCCCGGTGGCGTCTCGGGCAGGAAAGCACCTATCTCCTTGGGGGTGAACGGATCCCTGATGTCGTAGACACGCAATCCGGCGCTGAGCCAGGTGGCCACGCAGGTCCCCTCACCGACATTGGGAGCCCCATCGAGGGTGTGCCGTGCTATGAGCCGGAGGTTGTGCTCCAAACGCGTCCCGGGCAGCGGTCGAGACGAGGCTCGCCTCTCGTCATGGCCGGTCATCGGCCTCACTCTCCACCAGCTCGGTCACAGCTTCGAGGATGCTGACGTAGGTCCCGCAGCGACAGAGGTTGCCGGCCAAGTAATCCCGAACGTCCTCGAGAGACGCATCGGGGTTCTCCGAAAGGCAAGCGTGGACGGTCACCACCATCCCTGGAATGCAGTACGAGCATTGGTAGGCACCGCGATCGACGAAGGCCTGCTGGACCCTGGAGAGGCCTCCGTCATCCGATCTCAAGCCCTCGGAGGTCACGACCGGCCGTCCTGCCACCTGCACCGTGAGCAGTAGGCAGGAGCTGACCACCGACCCGTCCAGCTGCACGGTGCAGGTGCCACAGATGCCCATGCCACAGGTGGGCCTGACACTCCTCAGCCCGAGGCGGTCTCGAAGCGTGTGCACCAGAGCCTCATCGGCAAGGACCTCGACGTGGTGTTTCTCGCCGTTGACGATGAGGGTCAGCTCCGAGGTCGGTGACTGGCTCATACCTGCTCCGCTCCCAGGATCGCACGCAGCACTCTTTCGGGCGTCAGCGGAAGGTGACGAATCCGGGCGCCGGTGGCACGGGCGATGGCGTTGGCGATGGCCGGGGCCACGGCCGGGATGGTCATCTCGCCCACACCGTGGATGTCTGCGTCGGGGTCGGCCGACTCGAGGCTGGACGAGGTCAACTCGATGGGGACGTCCAGGATGGAGGGGATCATGTAGTCCGACAGGTTCGGGTTGGAGACCTGGCCGTCCACGACGACGAGCTCCTCGAAGAGCGCGGGGCCGATGCCGAATATGATGCTCCCTTCGCTTTGCTGGCGGGCTCTGATCGGATTCACCACCCGGCCCGCCCAGGCGGCTCCATGGCATCGTTGCAGCTCGACCTTCCCCGTCTCCAGGTCGACTTCGACCTCGACGGCCACGGCACCTTGGTGCCAGTGGTCGGCGACCACACCCCTGACATCGGGTGGCTCGTTGAGCGCGTCGCTGGGAGCGCTCTGATACACACCTTCGCCAACCACCGCCGACACCCGAGCCCTGCCCACGATCTCGGAGTAACGGAGCCTCTCACCTCGCGGACCAGCCACCGAGCCTGCTTCGAAACGAAGCTCCGATGGGTCCACGCCCATTTGCTCGGCGGCGAACAGGGCAAGCTGAGCTCGGATACTCTCACACGCCTCCCGGATGGCTCGATCGGCGACGTGAGTAGTCCGGCTTCCCGCGGTCATGGAGTCGAAGGTTGCGGCCGTGTCGGGGTCGAGGACGGTCACTGCTTCGAAGTCCACACCGAGGTGGTGCGCAGTCAGCTGGGCGAGAGTGCCAAGGACTCCTTGGCCCATGTCGACGGAGCTGGTGTGAACGAGCACCCGGCCATCGGCAAAGAGTTCGACCCGAACCTCGGAACGAGAGCCGGGAGCCGTGGTCTTCAGGATGACCGCCATTCCCTTGCCCCTCGCCCTACCCGACATGGGGGGAGGCTCGGAGTCATTCCAGCCGATGACCTGGGTGACGTCTTGGACCAGTTCGTGGAAGTGGACATCGTGCATCACCTGACCGGTGGCGAACCGGTCACCGTCGCACGACAGGTTCTTCAGCCGCAACTCGACCGGGTCGATGCCCAACCCGGTGGCGATCTCATCGACATGAGACTCGTACGCGAAAGCACATTGGTTGGTCATGGCTCCTCTGAAGCTCCCCGAAGGAACCGTGTTGGTGTAGACACCCCGGGAGCGGATCCGCATGTTGGGAAAACGGTAAGGCCCTACCGACCTGAGCATCCCCTGCGCCACTGCCTTGGGAGTGAGCACCGCGTAGGCACCCCCGTTGTAGAGCAGGTCCATCTCACGAGCCACGAACCGACCGGATGCGTCCACGCCCGTCCGGATCCACATTTTGGCCGGGTGCTTGGCGACTGTGAGAAAGACCTCGTCTCTGTCCAGTTCCACGCGCACTGGTCTGCCCATCATCCGAGCGGCAGCTGCCACCACCGGCTCGATCTTCAGTTGGCTCTTCGATCCATAGCCTCCCCCCAAAGGAAAGGTTCGCACCCGAACCCGCTCGGTGGAGACGTCGAACATGTGGGCCAACTCGCCCTGTACCGCCGCAGGCCATTGCGTGGCTGTCCAGATGTCCAGGCTGTTGCCTTCCCAGACTGCAACGGCGACGTGAGGCTCGAAGGGAACCGGGCTGGCCATTGGAGAGTGGTATTCCGATTCGAACAAATGCTCTGCTGCAGCCATGGCCCCGTCGGTGTCACCCGTCTCCAGCCTCCACTCGCCACATTCGTTTCCCGGCCAGAGCTCATGGAGAACCGGTGCCCCAGAGGCGAGTGCTTGCTCGGGGTCGACCACGAAGGGCAATTCGTCGTAGTCGATCATCACCGACTCGGCGGCGGCACGGGCGTTGGCCGGAGTATCCGCCACCACGAGCGCCACAGGGTCACCGGCGTACCTCACCTTCTCCATGGCGAGTGGCGGTTGGTCGCGACGGGCGAGCCCAAACAGCGGATTGGGAATCTCAGCGGCGGCTGCGATGTCGGCGCCGGTGATCACCCTCAGGACACCTTCCGAGGCCTGGGCTCGGCTTATGTCGACGGCGAGGATGGTGGCATGGGGGTAGGGGCTGCGGACCAGCTTGCCGTGGACCATGCCCTCTATCGAGTGGTCCACCGTGTACATCAGAGTTCCCACGACTCGCTCCGCCGCGTCAGGCATGGGGAGGCTCACCCCGAGGACAGGTCCTGTCGGGGTAAAGGTGTCGATCGAGGCGTTCACTGGCTCACCCGTTCAAGAGCACGTCTCACCAGGACCGCCGTGATCCGACGTCGGTACCAGGCACTCCCCCGACCGTCCTCGATCGGATCGATCGCGTCTGCAATGGCTCTCGCGATGTCACGTCGCACCCGATCGTCCAGCGAGGTGCCCACCGCTTGTTCGGTGATCTGCTCGAACCGCTGAGGGACCGGGGCGACTGCCCCCACCACAACAGAGAGCCGCTCGAGGCGGTTCCCGTCGAAACGGGCCATCGTCGCCACCCCGACACAGGGCCGATCCTCCGAGGACCGGCTCACATACTTCTCGTAGGCGTAGACCCGGTTGGGATCCAGGAGAACAGACAGACCGGTGATGATCTCGCCCGGTTGGAGGGATGTCGCATAGAACCCGGTGGCCAGGTCGGCGACCGGTACCTGACGCTCTCCTTCGGGGCCTATCACGTGACAGACCGCGTCCAGGCCGACGAGCACGGTGGGCGGGTCAGACGCGTAGTCGGCCTCGGCCAGATTCCCCCCGATGGTCCCCACGTTGCGGATCCTGATATTCCCGACACTTCGGCACGCTTCCGCCAGGCTCGGCAGCCAGGTGAGCATGTTGGCCGAGGTGGCGATGGCCGTGTGCGTCGTCCGGGAGCCGATCCACATGCGGGACCCCTCGCGACGTATCCCTCGGAGCGCGTCGAAATGCCCGATGCTGACCAATGTCGAAGGAACCACCAGTCCCTGTCTCATCATCAACACCAGAGCCGTGCCACCCGATATCACCTTGGCGCCCCACTCGTCGCCGGCCAGTGTCCGGCAGGCTTCATCGAGGTCACGTGGCTCCAGGAACCGGGCAATCATGGTGTCCCCTCGTTGCGCTGCCTCCGGAAGCGGCCCAACAATCTGTCCCAGAGCTGCCGCAGGTACGCGAGTACACCGCGTACGACGATCGCGAGCACACCTGGCGATGGGGATGGCGCCCGGGCTTCGTCATAGGAAGAGCCGATGGCGTCGGCTGCGCATTCGGCAAAAGAGCGGATCATCTCGCGGGCGGTGCTGGTGACAACACCGGTCCCGAACTGTCCGAGACGGCCTCTTATCGCGACGTCTGACCTCGATCGGATCTCGGTTGAACCTTCTTCTCTCTCCGTGAGGAGAGCAGAGAAGTCGACTTGGGCGACACTCCCCGTGGTGCTGTCGCGTCCGCGGGCGGCGGCCGAGATCACCTCTGGGGCTTCGGAATCGTCGATCACGACCTCGCCCTCGAATCTGGCGCGGATAGGGCCGATGCCAACGACGAGTGTGGCCTCATACTTCGAGTCGTCAACCCGGTGCAATCCCTCCACACCCGGCACACACCTGCTCATCCGGGGCACATCGAGGAGGAACTGGGCGACCCGCGGCCGAGATGAGTCCACTCTGAATGTCTCCTCAATGATCACCTGGAGTCACACCTCCGGAAGCGGGGCCCTGGCCTTGTGGTATTGGCTGGGGCCACCGAAAGCGATCTGCACCAAGGTTTGGCAGCCAGCGACGGGCAATACTGTATACGCCTGCATCCTAACCATCCGACCCCCTCCTGGCTCCGCGGGCAGCCTGATGGACCAGCACGAGCCCCCAGGACAGCGGCGACGAAAATGGGAGTTGTGACGAACCAGGGCGTGTGGTGGGCGGGAAGCTGAGGGATAGACGTCAGCCTTGATGCCGAACGGACCCTGGTTGACTTTCACTCTGCGTGAAGTTATCTTCATGCGTTGTGAAAGTAGGCACTCGGCTTCCGCTGTTCAGATCTCCCGAACAAGAGAAGTTGCTCGGCGAGCTCTTCGTCTTTGCTGACCGACCGATCTCGCTTAGCGAACTGGCCAGCCGTGCCGGCACCTCAGTGGGCGGAGCCCACAAAGAAGTGGAGCGACTCGAGTCCGCGGGTCTGGTCAAATCCACCTCGGTCGGCCGGAACCGACTGATCGAAGCCAACCCGTCCTCTCCGGTCTACCTGGAGCTGCGCGGCCTGCTGCTCAAGACACTTGGGCCCGAGCCCCTGCTTCGCGCATCCTTGGCCGATGTGAACGGGATAGAGGATGCCTTCATCTATGGCTCTTGGGCCAACCCAGCGGAAAAGGCTCCTGCCGACATCGACGTGCTAGTTGTCGGCGATCCCGAGGTGGGAGAGGTCTACGACGCAGCCTCCGCCGTGGAGACCCAAGTCGGACGACCCGTCAATATCACGGTCCGTTCCCCCACCGAATGGACAGAAGCTGACGGCGCATTTGAGAGAGCGGTCAAGTCCGGCCCACGCATCGATCTGCGATGAGCACGCTCGACGATCTGCGGAGACAAGGTCTGATCGAGGCGGTCGAACCCGACACGGCAACCGCCGCCCAATGGCTGGACGACGCCGGTCGGCATCTCGAGGCAGCCGCGAAGATCGCCGAACTCGACCCATCAGGAGCGTACGTCCTTGCCTACGACGCCGCCAGGAAGTCCCTCGCAGGTGCTCTGCTGATGTCAGGACACAGAGTCCTCAGCCGTCCAGGATCTCATCAGGCTCTGGCTCAATACTCCGACTCGTTGGCTAGGCAAGTCGAGATACCTGCCCTGGGCCGTTTCGATCGACTCAGACGCAACCGGAACCGATCCGAGTACGGATCACGGACCTTCGGGAAGGCCGAAGTCGCAGAGGCCATCGACACGGCACAAGCCATTCGCGCGGCCTGCGCGAGTCTGATCTGAGACGGCCACGAAGAGTGGTCTTCGCGAGCCGGAACGA
>Ga0256867_10000243_pt1 | contig 20756 bp, 19 predicted proteins | sample RVTome_15_FD_185939 | JGI IMG/M metagenome (GOLD analysis project Ga0256867, IMG submission 185939) | Soil microbial communities from uranium-contaminated site in the Upper Colorado River Basin, Wyoming, United States - RVT150D86 (HiSeq) ... | reverse complement strand
GAGCGGCCGAGGTGCTGCGTCAGAAACTGGTCAGACGTCACCCCCACGTGTTTGGCGCCGTCGAGGTCGACGACGCCTCGGAGGTCAAGATGAACTGGGACCGGATCAAGGAGGCCGAGGCCGGCGGGCCCTCCGAGTCGGTCCTCGACGGCGTGGCCGAGGGTCTCCCCGGGCTGCAGCGGGCCTCCAAGGTGCAGAACCGGGCGGCCAAGGTCGGTTTCGACTGGGAGACGGCCCAACAGGTCCTCCCCAAGGTGCGTGAGGAGACCGACGAGCTGGAGCGGGCGATGAGCGGCGACGGCGATACCGACGCCGAGCTCGGCGATCTCCTCTTCTCGGTGGTCAACCTCGCCCGCCATCTCGGCATCGACCCTGAGCTCGCCCTGCGACGGGCGACCTCGACGTTCGAGCAGCGATTCCGGAGGATGGAGCGCTCCGGTCCCCTCGAGGGCCTCGACCTCGATGCCCTCAACCGGCGCTGGAATTCGGCAAAGCCCGGATGAGGGGCATAGCCCCGGAACATCTCCCGACCAGTGGTAGCTTGGCGCCGCCAGGCAAAGCGGTTCCATGAGCAGCGTCACCATCGAGCGAATTCACGCACGTCAGGTACTCGACTCCCGGGGAAACCCCACAGTCGAGGCCGAGGTGTTCACCGGGGAGGGGTTCGGCCGCGCCATCGTGCCCTCGGGGGCGTCGACCGGGACCCTCGAGGCCGTCGAGTTGAGAGACGGTGGTGACCACTACGGCGGCAAGGGGGTGTCCCGGGCGGTGGAGCACGTCAACACCTCCATCGCCGACGCCCTCGTCGGTCGTGACGCCACCCGTCAGGAACAGATCGACCTCACCATGACCGACCTCGACGCCACCACCAACAAGGCGACCCTCGGGGCGAACGCCATCCTCGCCGTCTCCATGGCGGTGGCCCGGGCCGCAGCGTCGAGTGTGGGTCTGCCCCTTTTCCGTTACCTGGGCGGGCCGGCGGCCAGGGTTCTTCCCGTGCCTTGTCTCAATGTCCTCAACGGTGGGGCCCACGCCGCCAACTCGGTCGATATCCAGGAGTTCATGCTGGTGCCGGCCGGTCTTCCCTCCTACTCCGAGGCGCTGCGCGCCGGCGCCGAGGTCTACCACGCCATGAAACGGGTGATGGCGGGGCGGGGGCTAGCCACAAACGTCGGGGACGAGGGGGGGTTCGCCCCCGAGTTGCCCACCAACGAGGCCGCGATCGAACTGCTCGTGGAAGGGGTGGAGGCCGCCGGATACCGGCTCGGTGAGGAGATCGGGCTCGCCCTGGATGTTGCGGCGACCGAGATCCACCGCGAGGGCCGCTACAACCTCGAGGGCAGGGATCTCACCTCCGAGGAGATGATCGAGTACCTCTCCAAGCTCGCGGCGGACCATCCGCTGGTCTCGATCGAGGACGGCATGTCGGAGGACGACTGGGAAGGGTGGAAGGAGCTCACCGCCCGTCTCGGTGACCGGATTCAGCTGGTCGGTGACGACCTGTTCGTCACCAACGTTGACATCCTGGCCCGGGGGATCGAGGAGAAGGCGGCCAACTCCATCCTGATCAAGGTCAACCAGATCGGGACCGTCTCCGAGACGCTCCACACGATGCAGGCCGCGGAGAGGGCCGGGTTCTCCCGGATGGTCAGTCACCGCAGCGGAGAGACCGAGGACACCTTCATCGCCCATCTGGCGGTAGCCACCAACGCCGGTCAGATCAAGACCGGTGCGCCGGCGCGAGGAGAGCGGACCGCGAAGTACAACCAGCTGCTACGTATCGAGGAGCGTCTCGGTGACGAGGCGCGATATGCCGGCTGGGACACCTTCAGGATGAGCCGGTGAGCCTGTTCCGCCGGCCTGGCGCCGCCATCGCCACCCTGCTCATCCTCCTCATGGGGACTGCCTTCCTCACCCAGGTGGTGCCGTACCGCCAGATAATCGACTCCCAGCGTCAGGTCTCCTCGGCCCGGGCCGAGCTGGCCGCCCTGGAGGCGGAGAACGCTGAGCTGGCGGCCGACGTCGAGGCGTTGCAGACCGACGACGAGATCGAGAAGCTGGCTCGCGAGAAGCTGGGATACGTGCAACCCGGCGAGACCGCGTATGTCGTGCTCGACCCCCCCGGGGTCGACGAGGACGCCGAGCAGGCGGCACCCGCCCCCGTGGAAGAGGACAAGACCTGGGTGGACTCCCTCTGGGAGTTCCTCACCGGGGCCGACTTGAGCTCCTGACAATGGACGCCGCTGATGACCGCGAGGTCATCGAGGTCCAGATCGGGAGACCCCTGCGTGCAGAGTCCGAGGTGGTGGCCCGCTGTCATCTCGGTCTGCCGGTGGTGGTGAGGGTGCCACCCCATCTCGACGACGGGACCCCTTTCCCCACCCTCTACTGGCTGACCTGTCCCCTGGCGGTGACCCGGATCGGGAGGCTGGAGGGCGGCGGCGGCGTGAAGAGGATGGAGGCCAAAGCCGACTCGGACCCCTTGTTCGGCGAGGGACTGCAACGTGCCCACGCCGAGTATGCCGCCGAGCGTGACGCTTCCATCACCAACGAGGCGGCGCCCCGTCTCACCGGGGGGGTGGGAGGGACTACCCGGGGAGTCAAGTGCCTTCATGCTCACTACGCCCATCACCTCGCTGGCGGGGAGAACCCGGTGGGCGAGCTGGTGGCGGCCTGGATCGAGCCCCTGGACTGCGAGGTGCGGTGCGTCGTGGGGGGAGACCGCAACCCGGAGTGGGTGAACCGCCCGTGAGAGTGGGTGTCGTCGACATCGGGACCAACTCGATGCGTCTCCTCATCACCGATGGCGCGGTGGAGACCGGTCGATGGGTGGAGGTGACCGGGCTGGGTCGGGGGATCGATCAAACCGGGTTGCTCTCCCCAGATGGTGTGGAGAAGACCCTGATCGCGCTCGGCGGTTTCGGCCGCCTCATGGACGACGCCGCCGTCGCCAAACGGGCGGCCATCGCCACCTCGGCCACCCGTGACGCCGCCAACCGCGCCGAGTTCCTGGAACGTGCCGGGGACGCCCTGGGGGTGATCCCCCAGGTGGTCTCGGGGGAGCGGGAGGGACGCCTGGCGTATGCCGGCGCCGCCTTGGACCTCGCCGGCGGGCCGACGGCCATCGTCTCCGACATCGGTGGGGGGAGCACCGAGTTCGTCTCGGAGAGTGGGGTCATCTCGGTCGACATCGGTTCGGTCCGGCTCACCGAAAGGCTGCTGCCCAACCGGCCGGCGGGGGCCGACGAGCTTCGAGCCGCGCGGGCCCACGTCAGTGGTCTGTTCGCCCGAGCACCTGTCGCCGCCGGCTCCGAAGTGGTCGGGGTGGCGGGCACCTGGACCAGTCTCGCCGCCATCGACCTCGACCTCCCGGCCTACCGGAGGGAGCGGGTCCATCATCATCGGATGACCCGCCGGGCCCTGGCAGAGCTCACCGAGAAGCTGGCCTCCATGACCTTGGCCCGGACCGCGGACATCCCTGGCCTGGACCCGGCGCGGGCCCCGGTGATCCTGGCGGGTGCCGTCGTGGCCGAGTCCGTCCTCGATGCCCTCGACGCCGGGTCGGTGCTGGTCTCGGAGCGCGACTCATTGGACGGGCTCGCCAGTGAGCTATTGGGTTTACCCTGACCGGGCACCCGGCCCGGGTGGCGGAATTGGTAGACGCGAGGGGCTTAAACCCCCTTGAGCCGGATCCGGCTCGTGTGGGTTCGACCCCCACCCCGGGCACCAAAGAGGCCCGCAGCCATGACTGCGGGCCTCTCCTGTGGAGGACGTGGGACCCGGGCCGGTGGGTGGGGGAGGGGAGAGGAACCGGGCCCGGGTCCCACGATGACAGGGGTCATTCGATCGAGCTCCTGTTGTAAGAGACGTCCCTCCGATCCAAACCCCGCGGACACGATTCTACCGGTTCCGATCGGACAACCTATTCACCTCGGAACATTGCACGCCGGCCTGACGCGTTAGCTTCGATGCCCAGATGGCCGAATACCCATCCCAATACGAGCTCGACGTCGTGCTGCGCGACGGTGGCGGGGCCCGGGTCCGTCCCATTCGTCCCGACGACACCGAGCTGATCAAGGAGTTCTTCGAGCATCTCGGGCCCGAGTCGAGGTACTACCGGTTCTTTCAGGTGAAGAAGACCCTGGAGCCGTCGGAGATCGAGTACTTCACCAATGTCGACTACCGCGATCGGATGGCCCTGGTCGCCCTTGTCGATGGTCGTCTGATAGCGATCGGGAGATACGACCGAGACTCGCCCGACAGTGATCACGCCGAGGTGGCGTTTGCGGTGGTCGACAACCACCAGGGGAGGGGTCTGGGGACCAGACTGCTCGAGTTGCTCACCACCTACGCCAGGTCCCACGGGATCAAAGGATTCCGGGCGTTCGTGCTCGGGGAGAACCGTCAGATGATGAGGGTGTTCCGCAACTCGGGGTACGAGCTGTCCCGGACCCTCGACTCGGGCGTGTTCACCGTCGACTTCCCGGTGACTTCGAGTGCGCTCTCCCTCGCCGCCGAGGCCGAGCACGAGCGACGCGCCGTGGCGGCGTCGCTCCTCCCCCTATTCTTCCCCCGCGCGGTAGCGGTGATCGGTGCCTCCAACGACATGGGCTCGATCGGCGGCAAGCTGTTCGACAACATCTTGTCGGAGGGTTTCACCGGCCCCCTCTACCCGGTCAACCCCACCTCTGCGGTCGTTCGCTCGGTCAAGGCCTATCCCAGCATCCTCGACGTCCCCGACCAGGTCGACCTGGCCTTCATCGTCGTCCCGCAGCGCATCGTCATCGAAGTGGTCGGGCAATGTGCCCAGGCCGGGGTCAGGGGTGTGGTGGTCATCTCCGCCGGGTTCTCCGAAGTCGGGGAGGAGGGCGCCGAGGACGAGAAGCGGCTCCTCGAGATTGTCAGGGGCGCCGGGATGCGAATGGTCGGGCCCAACTGCATGGGTCTGCTCAACACCGCATCCTCGGTGCGTCTCAACGGGACCTTCGCCCCCGTCTACCCCCCGGCGGGCAACGTGGCCATGTCCTCCCAATCGGGAGCGCTGGGCATCGCCATCCTCGACTACGCCCGACGCAACAACATCGGCATCTCCCAGTTCGTCTCGGTGGGAAACAAGGCCGACGTCTCAGGCAACGACCTGATCATGGCCTGGGAGGACGATCCGGAGACCGATGTGATCACCCTCTACCTGGAGTCGTTCGGCAATCCGTCGAAGTTCTCGAGGATCGCCCGGCGCATCGGGCGACGAAAGCCGATCATCGCGGTCAAGTCGGGGCGGACCGCGGCGGGGAGCCGGGCGGCCTCCTCGCACACCGGCGCCCTCGCCTCCTCGGATGAGGCCGTCACCGCCCTGTTCCGCCAGGCCGGGGTGATCCGGGTCGACACCATCGAGGAGCTGTTCGAGACCGCCACCCTGCTCGCCAACCAGCCGGTCCCCGACGGGAGGCGGGTGGGCATCGTCACCAATGCCGGAGGCCCGGGCATCCTCGCCGCCGATGCACTCGAAGCCAGCGGGTTGGTCATCCCGGAGCTATCCGACGAGCTCCGCCAGGCGATAGCCGCACAGCTCCCCGCGGAGGCGTCGACCCGCAATCCCGTCGATCTGATCGCGTCGGGCGGGCCGGCGGAGTTCGGGCACGCCACCTCGCTGCTCCTCGACTCCGGTGAGGTCGACACGGTGATCGTGATCTATGTCCCCACCACGACCGAAGGGGCACGGGGGGTTGCCAACGCCCTGCGCAGCTGTCAGGACGACTACGACGGGGATGTCCCCCTTCTCTCGGTGTTCATGCAGGCCGAGGGGGCGGGCAGGACTCTGGCGGGCCCCGAAGGGCGACGCTCCATCCCGACCTACACCTTTCCCGAGGCCGCCGCCCACGCCCTGGCCCGCGCCGTCAGCCATGGCGAGTGGCGTCAGCGCGACCCAGGGACCGAGTTGAAGCTGAGTGAGGACTCCGCAACTCGAGTGCGGGTGGTCGTCGACCGGGCCCTCCACAGGTTCGATGCCGGGGGCGGGTGGCTCGAGCCGGATGAGATAGACGACCTCCTCCACGCCTCCGGGTTGCGCACTCCGCTCACCAAGGTGGCGGCCACCCTGGCTGAGGCGCAGAAGGCGGCTGATGACATCGGTGGGCCGGTGGTGGTCAAGGTGATAAGCGAGGATGCCCTGCACAAGTCGGATGTAGGGGGTGTGGTCCTGGGAGTGGAGGGGGACGACGGGATCGCCTCGGCCTTCGAGCAGGTGACCGGTGCAGTCCCCAGCTTCGACGGGGTCCTCGTCCAAGAGCTCGTACCGGGAGGGCATGAGGTCCTGGTCGGCATGGCGCAGGACCCCAATTTCGGGCCGATGGTCGTCTTCGGCTTGGGAGGCGTCTACGTGGAGCTGTTGAGAGACGTCTCATTCCGCCTTCACCCGATCACCGACGTCGATGCGCATGAGATGATCACCGAGACCCGGAGCTTCAAGCTGTTGGAGGGATACCGAAACAACCCCGAAGGGGACGTCCCCGCGCTCGAAGAGGCGCTGCAGAAGGTCTCGGCCCTGATCTCGGTGGTGCCGGAACTGGTAGAGATGGATCTCAACCCGGTCAAGGTGCTCCCCCCGGGCAACGGGGTGTGCGTCGTCGACGCCCGGATGAGGATCGCCCCTGTGGCGCCCGGGCGGATGCCCGCGATGAGGGACCTCCCCGGGGTGACGAGCAACCCGCCGGTATAAGGTCGCCACATGGAATTCGTCGAGGTGACCACCGATGGCCCGGTCGCTCTGGTGCGACTAGACCGGCCACCGGTGAATGCCCTCTCCGAGCAGATGGCCGTCGAGCTGAAAGAAGCCTTCACCCGCTGTGAAGACCCGGAGATCAGGGCTGTCGTGCTGACCGGCCAGCCCCACTTCGCCGCCGGGGCAGACATCAGGGGATTCAAGGACACCTACGAGTCGGGGGGCCGGGAGACCGGTGCCGGAGCCCTTCTCGAGGCGATCGCGGTGCTCGACCAACTGGCCAAGCCCACCATCGCCGCCGTCCACGGCTATGCCCTCGGAGGCGGCTGCGAGCTGTCCCTCGGATGCGACTTCCGCTACCTGGCCGACGACGCCCGCATCGGCCAGCCCGAGGTGCTGCTCGGTCTCATCCCGGGAGCGGGGGGCACCCAGCGGCTGCAGAGGGTGGTCGGGTTCCAAAAGGCCAAGGAAATCGTGTACACCGGTCGTCAGGTCGGTGCCGAGGAGGCGCTGCAGATCGGCTACGCGGACAAGGTGGCCCCCGCCGACCAGATGCTCGAACTGGCCCTGGGCGACGCCGCCGAGTGGGCGACCAAGGCCACCGCCGCCATCGCCGCGGCCAAGAAGGCGCTCGCCGAGGGACGGGGGGTCCCCCTGGAGAAGGCGCTCGCCATCGAACAGGAAGCCTTTCAGACCACCTTCGCCACCGACGACGCGGTGGAGGGGGTCAACGCCTTCATCGACAAGCGCGAGGCGGAGTTCAAAGGGAGTTGATCAGCGGGAAGCGACCCGTCTCCCCAGACGCCCCAAATCGGCCCGCATGACCGCGGCAAGCACCGGCTGCGCCAACCACGCGGCGACTTGCCCACCCAGCCACCAGGGGAAGCGAATGGTCTCCTCCCAGGTGAGCACGGTTCGGCTGCCGTCGGTGGAGACACTGAGGACACCCCGCCCTCTCACCACGCCCTGGTGCTCCACCTCGATGGAACGGCCCTCGTCCCAGCCGACCACCTCGATGACGTCGAGGGTGCGGAACGGGCCGATCCGGGTCTCGACGGCCATCCGGGTCCCCAAGCCGCTGGTCCGCTGCCCGATGAAATCCACCGAGGTGGCATCCAGCATCCACTCGGCGTGAGTCCCCAGGTCGGCCAGAGCGGCCCAAACCTTGGTCTGAGAGGCATCGATCACCCTTGAAGCCGTTATGCGTGTCATCGGTCGACGTGGGACAATATCGGTCATGATCTACCTCGATCACGCTGCCACGACGCCGATGCGTCCCGAGGTCTGGGTGGCCATGGCGCCATTCGCGGCCGAGATGTTCGGCAACCCGTCCGGAGTCCATGGGGTGTCTCGCGTGGCAAAGAACGCCCTCGAGGAGTCCCGGGAGCGGATCGCGGCGATGATCGGTGCACACCCGCTGGAAGTGGTGTTCACCTCGGGAGGCACCGAGAGCGACAACCTCGCCATCAAGGGAGCCGTGCTCAACAGCACGGCCCGCCAGGGATTGGTCACCTCCGCCATCGAGCATGAGGCGGTTCTCGAGACAGCCGACTTCCTCAAGCGGCTGGGGATGCCGGTGAGCATCGTCGGGGTGGACCACGAGGCGCGGGTCGACCCCGCCCAGGTGGCCGGGGCGGTCACCGAGGACACCGCGGTCGTCTCGGTGATGATGGTCAACAACGAGACCGGGACCATCCAGGATGTCGCGTCGATCTCCGAAGCAGTGAAACGTGCCAACTCCGAGACGCTGTTCCACACCGACGCGGTGCAGGCATTTGGCACTGAGTCGGTCGACGTCGATGCCCTCGGTCTCGATCTCCTCACCATCTCGGCCCACAAGTTCGGTGGGCCCAAGGGGGCCGGCATCCTCTACGTCCGGGAGGGCACCGCCCTCGAGCCGGTCATCCACGGGGGCGGCCAGGAGCTGGGGAGACGCTCCGGCACCCACGACGTGGCCTCGGCGGTGGGGGTGGCCACCGCGGTCGAGCTCGCCCTGGTCGACCGGCCCCGCTTCGAGTCCGAGGTGCGGGCGATCAGGGACCACTTCGAGCGACGTCTCCGTGAAGAGATCGTCGGTCTGGGGGTGAACACCCCCGCGGCCGGCCGGTCGAGCCACCATCTCAACGTGCGATTCCCCGGGGTGCGCAACGAGACCCTGCTCATGCTGGCCGACCAGTACGGGGTGGCGGCTTCCGCGGGGTCGGCCTGTCAGTCGGGGGCCGCCACGGTCTCCCACGTGCTCGAGGCGATGGGGCTCAGCCCCGAAGAGGCCCGGGAGTGCGTTCGCTTCACATTTGGCTGGACCTCGAAGTTGGACGAGGCCGAGGAGGCTGCGGACATCGTGGCCGGGATCGCCCGGCGTCTCACGTGAGGGCGCTGGTCGCCATGTCGGGAGGAGTCGACTCCTCGGTGGCTGCGGCGATGATGAAGGCGGAAGGCCATGAGGTGATGGGGGTCACCCTCAAGTTGTGGTCCGGCCCCGGTGGCGAGGCCCCCACTGCGGGATGCTGCACGGTGTCCGACGCCGAGGACGCCCGTCGTGTCGCCGCCCAAATCGATATCCCCTACTACGTCCTCGACCACACCGAGGACTTCAGTGACGGGGTGGTCGACCGCTTTGTCCACGACTATGCATCGGGGCGGACCCCCAATCCCTGCATCGAGTGCAACCGGACGGTCAAGTTCGACCGTCTCCTCGCCCGGCTGGACGACCTCGAGTGCGATGTGCTCGTCACCGGGCATCATGCCCGAACCCGTGAGGAGGATGGAGAATGGCGGCTGCTTCGCGGCCGCGACGCAGCCAAGGACCAGTCGTACGTCCTCTCCATGCTGACCCAGCGCGAGTTGTCCCGCGTCCGGTTCCCCGTCGGTGAGCTGACCAAGGGCGGGGTGCGCCGGCTGGCAGAGGAGATGAGCATGCGCACCGCCTACAAGGCAGAGTCGATGGACATATGCTTCGTCGGCGAGCGCGACTACCGCGGCTTCCTCCGTGAGATGGCGCCCGAGGTCTTCGAGGCGGGCAACGTGGTCGATAGCGAGGGTCACCAGGTGGGCACCCACGACGGGATCGCCGGATTCACGGTGGGCCAGCGCCGTGGGCTGGGAGTGGCCGTCGGCGAGCCCAGGTACGTCATCCGCATCGACGCCGAGACCTCGACCATCGTGGTCGGTCCCCGTGAGGCCCTCGCCGTCGGGAGCGTCGGGCTGGACCAGCTGACCTGGACCGCCGGGGTGGGGGCCGACGGCCCCGTCATGGCCCAGTACCGGGCTCATACCGCACCGGTCTCCGCCTGGCTGAGCGAATCCACCACCCTGGTCTTCGACGAGCCTCAGGAGGCGGTCGCCCCCGGTCAGACTGTGGCCTTCTACCACGATGAAGTGGTTCTCGGCGGGGCCCTCATCACCTCGACCTCATGACCGAGGACCGGGCAGTGGTCTTCGGTCGTGACGCCGCGGCCTACGAACGGTCCCGCCCCGGCTACCCGGCCGAGGCGATCAGCCACCTCACCGGTCTGGTGGACGCCCGGCGCGTCGTCGAAATCGGCGCCGGCACCGGCAAGGCGACCCAGGACGTGGCCAGGGCCGGGCTCGACCTGACCTGTCTCGAGCCATCGGCGGAGATGGCCGCGTTGCTCGAGGCCAAGCGGTTGCCCGGGGTGAGGGTGGCTGTCACCACCTTCGAAGACTGGGAGGTGGGCCCTGGAACGTTCGATCTGGTGTACGCCGCCCAGTCCTGGCACTGGGTCGACCGCTCCACCGGCTATGACAAGGCCCGCTCGGCCCTGGTCGACGGTGGTGCCCTGGCGCTGATGTGGAATATCCAGGCGGACCGCTATCAGTTCGAGGGGGTCTACTCCGAACATGCCCCCGAGCTGGTCCATGAGGAAGACGAGCGGGTGGCGCTTCGCGACTCCCACGACTGGCGCGAAGACCTGAGGGAAGCCGGTTTCACCGACCTCGACCGGTTCACCCACCATTGGTCCGAACAGCTCACCGCAGCGCGGTATCGCTCGTTGTACTCGACCTACTCCGACCACGTCATGCTCCCCGAGCCGGCGCGCTCCCGGCTCCTCGACGGGCTGGAGAGGGCCGTCGCCGAGGCCGGGGGCTCCACCATGGTCGCCTACCGGACCGAGGTTTTCAGCGGGCGGGTCTGACCCCGCGTGCGAGGTTATCGTCGAGTCGATGTCACAGGTCTCCGACCGGATCTCCGAGCTCCGCGCCCAGATCCGGGAGCACAATCACCGGTATTACGTGCTCAACGAGCCGGTGGTCTCCGATGCCACCTTCGACCAGCTGCTCCGAGAGCTGACCACACTCGAAGAGGAGAATCCCGACCTGGTCACCCCGGACAGCCCCACCCAGCGGGTGGGAACCCCGATAGGGGAGCTGTTTCAGCCGGTTTCCCATCTTCGACCGCTGTTCTCCCTGGACAACGCGGAGAGCAGGGCGAAGGTGGCCGCATGGGAGGCCCGGATGGAGCGTCAGCTGGGCAGGGAGCCCTCCGGGTACGTCTGTGAGCTCAAGATCGACGGTCTGGCGGTGGTGCTCACCTATCGCGACGGTTTGCTCTCGACCGGCGCCACCAGGGGGGACGGCACCACCGGCGAGGACATCACTGCCAATCTGAGGACCATCGAGTCGATCCCGCTCCGTCTCCGGGGCGACGACGTGCCACCGGTCCTCGAGGCCCGTGGGGAGGTCTACATGCCCTACGACGCCTTCGACGAGCTAAACGAGCGGCAGTTGGAACACGGCAAGCCGCCCTTCGCCAACGCCCGCAACGCCGCTGCGGGAAGTGTCCGCATGAAAGACCCTTCCGTGACCGCGCACCGCGGCCTCGGGATCTGGATCTATCAACTCGGTTTCGTCGAGGACGGCCCCCGGTTCGAGCGGCATTCGGAGACCCTCGACTACCTGCGCTCGCTGGGACTTCGCACCAACCCCGCCAGCGAGACGGTCCCCTCCATCGACGATGTCTTCGCCTACATCGAGAGGGCAGAGAAGCAGCGTCATGACATGGCCTACCAGACCGATGGCGTGGTGATCAAGACCGACTCGCTGTCCGACCAGGACGGCCTCGGTTACACCGCCAAGGCGCCGCGGTGGGCCTTGGCCTACAAGTTCCCGCCCGAGGAGCAGGTGACCGAGCTGAAGGACATCATGGTCAACATCGGTCGCACCGGCGCAGCCACTCCGTTCGCCGTCCTCGACCCGGTGGTCGTCGGTGGCGCCACCGTGGGCATGGCCACCCTGCACAACTCCGAGCAGGTCGCTGCCAAGGACATCCGGATCGGCGACCAGGTGATCGTGCGACGCGCCGGTGACGTCATCCCCGAGGTGGTGGGGCCGGTGGTGGCGGCCCGGGACGGAACCGAGAAGAAGTGGTCGATGCCGGCCAACTGCCCCTTCTGCGGCAATCCGATCGTCCGACCCGAAGGCGAGGCGGTGGCCCGCTGCACCGGTGGGTTCGACTGCCCTTCGAGGGTCCGTGAATGGCTCTTCCACTTCTCGAGCCGCGGTGGGATGGACATCGAGCACATGGGCTACAAGACGATCGACCTCCTGCTCGCCAACGGCTACATCTCGGACCCGGCCGACATCTTCACCTTCGACCCCGGCAAGCTCCTCGATCACGAGGGTTGGGGCGAGGTCTCGGTGAGCAACCTGGCCCGGGCCATCGAGTCGGCCAAGGACAGACCGGTCGCCCGTTTGCTGACCGCGTTGGGGATACGACACGTCGGGGGCACGGTGGCCCGCACCCTGGTGCGTCACTTCGGTGGGATGAAGACCCTGATGAGCGCTACCGAGGAGGAGATCAGCGCCATCGAAGGCATCGGCCCGGTGATCGCGGCCGGTGTGGCCGAGTGGTCGGCCGACCCGGTCAATCGGGAGTTGGTCGACAAGCTCGGGGCAGCCGGTGTCCGGCTCGCCGAGGACGCCCCCCAAGGAGGGGTCGCCTCCGACATCCTCGCCGGAGCCACGTTCGTGGTCTCGGGGACCATCGAGGGCTACACCCGGGAGGAGGCGGAGGCTGCCATCGAGCGGCGGGGCGGCAAGACGACCGGCTCGGTGTCAGGCAAGACGACGGCACTCATCGTCGGGGACTCCCCCGGTGCGTCCAAGACCGCCAAGGCCGAGCAGCTGGGGATTCCCATGGTGGGTCCGGAGCAGTTCGAGCGGATGCTACAGGAGGGTCTGGCGATCCTCGGCTAGGCCATCCGTGGTGCAACCATGTGCCGTGACGGCAACCGCCTGCACAACCGTCTCTCAAGGGTCAACCCACCCGAAAGCTCCACTCGAAGCTGCCGGTGTCGGGGAGCCCGGTGTAGGTGTTCCACACGATTCGCACCGTGTGTTCGCCGGGGGTCCACTCGCTGATGCTGGGGTGGTTGGGGGCCGGGGCCCATCGATAGACCCCGGTGGCCTCGACGAACGTAGCGTCGGTGATCGGCCAGCCGTCGATGACGATCTCCGCCTGATACCCGATCTCGAGGTCGATCTCCACCGCGGTCTGGGGCGGGACCAGGTCGCCCGGCCGGGGGGAGACCGCCTCCACCGGCCCGGGCAGCTCGATCACATCGCCCTCCGGGGAGAGCGCGATCCCCAGTGCGATCGCCGCGACACCGATCATGGCCAGCCCTAGGTAGATGAATCGGTAGGGCATCAGTTCCGGTGCAGCGCCTCGTTGAGCCCGCCCCAAGAGTGGCGGCGGGGGAGGGCCTCGACGGCTCCCGAGACCGAGTTGCGCCGAAACAGAATGTCGTCGATCCCGGAGAGCTCTCGACCCTTGGCCGTCTTGCCGTCGGGCAGGGTGACGATGGTGCCTGCCGTCACGTAGAGACCGGCCTCCACGACGCAGTCGTCGCCCAGGGAGATCCCGATGCCCGAGTTCGCCCCGAGCAGGCAGTTCCTGCCGATGCTGATCACCTCGGAGCCGCCCCCGGACAGGGTCCCCATGATCGAGGCGCTCCCCCCCACATCCGACCCGTCCCCGACCACGACCCCGGAGCTGATCCGCCCCTCGACCATCGAGGTGCCCAGAGTGCCCGCGTTGAAGTTGATGAAGCCCTCGTGCATGACCGTGGTCCCCTCGCCGAGGTAGGCGCCCAGCCTCACCCGGTCCCCGTCGGCGATGCGGACCCCTTCGGGGACCACGTAGTCGATCATGCGGGGGAACTTGTCGACGGAGGTGACCGCGGGGGATCGTCCTGCGGCGATCAGACGTTTCTTCACGGAGAGGAAGTCGTCGACGTCACATGGCCCCTCGGTCGTCCAGACCACGTTGTTGAGGACGCCGAAGATCTCATCCATGTTGATGTCGTGAGGCTTGTGGACGCGGTGGGAGAGCAAATGGAGGCGCAGGTAGGCGTCCTCGGCTCCGGCGGGGGGCCGGGAGAGGTCTTCGATCTCGGTGATGACCGGGCGGCGTTCAACACCCCGCGCCTCGTCGACCGTCGCCAGGTCGGAGAGGTCGGCACCGGTATCCCTCGGGTCCGGGTACCAGACGTCGAGGACCTTCTCGCCGGCGAAGGTGGCGAGGCCGACCGCATTCGCAGAGTCGTCGATCACGCTCGGGGAGGGTAGTGGTGGGTGTTAGCTTGCCTGATCGTGCCCTGCCGGATGCCGTGAATCTCGCCGACACCCTCGCCTGGCTGGTCGACATCCCCTCGGAGACGGGAAACGAGACCGAGATCCGAGATGCCCTCTCCTCGCGTCTCGACACCCACCCCCAGACGGTGGTCAACAACTCGGTGGTCGTCGGCGAGCCCGGGCCGGGCAAGATCCTCCTCGTCGGCCATCTCGACACCGTTCCCCTCCAAGGACATGTCGGGGCGAGAATCGAAGATGGCCGGCTCTACGGGCTCGGTGCCACCGACATGAAGGGGGGCCTGGCGGTCATGGTCCATCTCATCGAGGACCTGGGCACCGACCGAGTCGCCGGGATCTTCTACGCCGGAGAGGAAGGCCCTCTCTCCGGAAACGACCTCGGGCCGATCCTCGACGCCCTCCCCGCGCTGGCGGAGGCCGAGGCCGGTTTGGTCATGGAGCCGACCAATCGCGAGGTGCATGCGGGTTGTCAGGGCTCGATCAACGCCAGGGTCGGCTTTCTCGGCGAGCCGGGCCACTCGGCCCGGCCCTGGGGCGGGGTCAATGCGGTGACGAGGGCAGGCAGCTTCCTGACGATGATGGACGGGCTGGCTCCTGAGCCGCATCCCATCGAGGGGCTGGTGTTCAAAGAGGTCATGTCGGTGACCAGGGCGGCGGGCGGTGTCGCCAACAACATCATCCCGGGACGTTTCGATCTCAACGTCAACTATCGCTTCTCCCCGGACCGGACGACCGAGCAGGCCGTGGAGAGATTGCGAGAGGTATGTAGCGGCGCCGATGAGTTCGAGGTGGTCGACTCGGCTCCCGCCGCCTACCCGGAGTCGTCGCACCCCTTTTTCCAGACCCTCATCGCGATCGCCGCGGCGGAGGTCTCCCACAAGCAGGGCTGGACCGACGTCGCCCAGTTGGCGGAAAGAGGCATCCCCGGCATCAACTTCGGGCCAGGGGAGACCGCCCTGGCCCACAAGCCCGGTGAGTCGATCGACCTCGGCGACCTCGATTGGGTCTACGAGGTCCTGACCCGGGTCCTGGGATGACGATTGCCCCGGGCTGGCGGACCGAACGGAGGTTCCTACACTCCCGGCGTCCATGCCCGTTGATATCGACATCGCCCATGTCGCCCGTCTCGCCAGGCTCGACCTGAGCGAAGCGGAGCTGGAGGGTTACAAGACCCAGCTCGGCGCCATCCTCGATCACGCCGCCAAGGTGCAGGCACTCAAAGGGAATCCCCATGTGGAGTCGGAGCACCCGCTCGGTCTGGTGAACACCTACCGCGAGGACGAGACCCGTCCCTCTCTGGACCGGGACGAAGTCCTGTCCCAGGCGCCGGAGAGCAGGGACGGCTACTTCGTCGCTCCCCCGGCCATGGAGGTCGAGTGAGTCTCCCGGGTGATCCCGGCTCGCTGGGCTCTCCGCTTGGGTTGGAGGGGGGTCGTCCCCCCTCATCGTCGCATGCAGGTCGAGTGAGTCTCCCGGGTGCTCCCCGCACGTTGCGCTCTCCGCTTGCGTTGGCGGGGGGTTGGAGGGGGGTCGTCCCCCCTCATCGTCGCATGGAGGTCGAGTGAGTCTCCACGAGCTGACGGTGGTCGAGGCGGGTGCCAAGCTCCGCTCGGGCGAAGCGACCGCGGTCGATCTGCTGGAGACCGTCCTCGAGCGGGCCCACCGCACCGAGGCCCAGCTCCACGCCTATCTGACCCTCGATCGGGAGGGTGCCCTCGTGGCGGCGCGCACCGCCGATGCCGACCTCGGCTCTGGGGTCGATCGCGGCCCCCTTCATGGCATCCCCGTCGCCTTGAAGGACAACATGTGCACCCGGGGGGTGGAGACCACCGCCGCCTCCCAGATCCTCGCCGGTTATCGCCCGCCCTACGACGCCACCGTGGTGACCCGGCTGCGCGATGGTGGTGCGGTGATCGTGGGCAAGACCAACCTCGACGAGTTCGCCATGGGGTCCTCCACCGAGAACTCCGCGTACGGGCCCTCCTTCAACCCATGGGACATCAGCCGTGTCCCCGGGGGGTCGTCGGGGGGGTCGGCGGCGGCGGTCGCCGCCGGGTCCGCCTTCGCCGCCCTGGGGTCCGACACCGGGGGCTCGATACGTCAACCCGCCTCCCTCAGCGGCATCGTGGGGCTCAAGCCCACCTACGGGACGGTGAGCCGCTACGGGCTGATCGCCTTTGCCTCCTCACTCGACCAGATCGGGCCCCTGACCAAGAGTGTCACCGACGCCGCGCTGACCCTGGAGGTCATCTGGGGCCATGACCCGCTCGACGCCACCTCGTACCCCGGTGACTACCCCGACCCTTCGGCCGACCTCGACGCCGGCGTCGACGGGCTCAGGATCGGCGTGGTCGGCGAGCTCGCCGGAGAGGGATACGAGCCCGCGGTCGAGGGGGCCGTTTCCGCCACGATCGACGCGCTCGCCAACGCCGGGGCTGAGGTCGTGGAGGTGTCACTGCCCACGGTGGACATCGCCCTATCCGCCTACTACCTGGTGGCCCCCGCAGAGGCCTCGGCCAACCTTGCCCGCTTCGACGGCATCCGCTACGGGCACCGTGCTCCGGGCTCGACCACCGAGGAGCTCATGGCGAGGACCCGTGCCGAGGGGTTCGGCCCGGAGGTGACCCGTCGCATCTTGCTCGGGACCTATGCCCTCTCCGCTGGTTACTACGACGCCTTTTATGGTCAGGCACAGCGGGTGCGGGCTGGCCTCCGCGACGAGTTCGCCACCGCCTACCAGGAGGTCGACGTGCTGGTCTCGCCGACCAGCCCCACCGTTGCCTTCAGGGCGGGTGCCAAGATCGACGACCCGTTGTCGATGTATCTCACCGACATCTGCACCAATCCCCTCAATCTGGTGGGACATCCCGGCATATCCGTCCCGGTAGGGGTCGATGAGCAGGGTCTCCCGATCGGGTTCCAAGTGATGGCCCCTGCCCTGGGGGAGAGGGTCATGTTCCGTGTCGCTGCAGAGGTGGAGCGTCTCGCCGGGTTCGACGCCCGTCCCCAGCTCGAGGAAGTGGTGGCATGACCGGCTGGGAGCCGGTGATCGGCATCGAGGTGCATGTCGAGCTGGCCACCCGCTCGAAGATGTTCTGCGGCTGCGCCGTCGAGTTCGGGGCCGAGCCCAACACCCGGGTGTGCCCGGTGTGTCTCGGTCTCCCCGGTGCGCTGCCGGTCCCCAATCGCACCGCCATCGAGTGGATCATGGCCATCGGGCTCGCCCTCAACTGTGCGGTGTCGGAGCGGTCGGTGTTCCACCGCAAGAACTACTTCTATGCGGACCTCCCCAAGAACTATCAGATCTCCCAGTTCGACATCCCGGTTTGCAGGGACGGCTATCTCGACGTGTCGGTCGATGGTGAGACCCGCCGGGTCGGCATCGAGCGGGCCCACATGGAAGAGGACACCGGCAAGTCCACACACGTCGGTGCGGGCGGGCGCATCCACGCTGCCTCGTCCACACTCCTCGACTTCAACAGGTCAGGGGTGCCTCTGGTGGAGATCGTCTCCAAGCCCGACATCAGGAGCGCCGCCGAGGCGAGGGCGTATGCCACCCAGTTGCGGGCCCTCGTCGCCGAGCTGGGCGTCTCCGACGCCCGTCTCGAGGAGGGTTCGATCAGGTTCGATGCCAATGTCTCGGTCCGCCCCGAGGGCGACGGCGAGCTGGGGACCAAGATCGAGGTCAAGAACATGAACTCGTTCCGCTCCTTGGAGCGTGCCATTGCCTTCGAGATCCGGCGCCAGATCGAGGTGCTCGAGTCGAATGGGGGCCTGGCCCAGGAGACACGTCATTGGGACGAGGAGGCCGAGGTCACCCGGCCGATGCGGACCAAGGAGGGGTCGTCGGACTATCGCTACTTCACCGAGCCCGACCTGGCCCCGATGAGCATGGACCGGGGCTGGGTCGAACAGGTCAGATCTATGCTCCCCGAGCTCCCGGCGGCGCGACTCGCCCGCTACCGCGACGCAGGTCTCGACGAGGACCTCGCCGGGGTCCTCTCCGACAGCCCGGCCCCCGTCCGGCATGTCTTCGAAGCGGCCCTCGCCGCCGGAGCGGCGCCGAGACCGGCCGCCAACTGGTTGACCGGCGAGGTCACGGGATGGCTGCGGCGTACCGACACCGACCCCGCGACCCTGCCCCTCAGCGGAGACCAGCTCGCCGAGCTGATCGCGATGGTCGACGACGGGACGGTGTCCACCTCCGCCGCCAAGGAGGTGCTCGAAGGCGTGCTCGACGGCGAGGGTCGCCCCGGCGAGGTGGCCGACACCCGTGACCTGGTCCAGATATCCGACAGCTCCGCCCTCGAGGCGGCCGTCGACGAGGCGCTCGCCGCCAACCCCGAGGCCGTGGCCAACTTCCGGGCGGGGGAGAAGAAGGTGGTTGGGTTCCTGGTCGGCCAGGTCATGCAGGCCACCCAGGGAAGGGCGGACCCCAAGCTGGTCAATCGTCTCCTCAACGAAAAGCTCTCCTCATAATCGGATTCGCAGCAGTGGTTCGTCGTTAACTTGTGTGACGACATGCCACGGCAGACCAAGATCATCGCCACCCTCGGTCCCTCGGTGGCGAGTGAGCAGGGGGTCCGCGCCCTGGTCGACGCCGGCATGGACGTTGCGCGGCTCAACTTCTCCCACGGTGAGCAGGAACTGCATCGGCGCTTGCACGACTGGGTGAGGGCGGCGGCCCGTGACGCCGGCCGAACCCTGGCCATCATGCAGGACATCCAGGGGCCCAAACTCAGGGTGGGCCGGTTCCCTGGTGGCGAGATACACCTCAGCACCGACAGCGAGGTCGACCTGCTCCCCGATGGCGGGACCGGTGACCCGGGGAAGATCCCGGTCGGCTACGAGGCCCTCCTCACCGACGTCAACCCTGGGGACCGGGTCATCCTCGCCGACGGGATGGTCTCGTGTGAGGTCGTGGGCCGAACCGACACCGCCCTGCGGGCACGGGTTGTCAGCGGTGGCCACCTGTCCGACCACAAGGGAGTGGCCTTCCCCGACTCCAACCTCTCGGTCGCCAACATCACACCGAAGGACGAGGCCGACCTCGCCCTCGGCCGTGAGCTGGGAGTCGACTTCGTCGCCGCGTCGTTCGTGAGGAGCGGGGCCGACGTCGAGGCGGTCGCCGCACTGACGGGGGATGTCCCGATCATCGCCAAGATCGAGCTCGCCCAGGCACTGGACAACCTCGACGAGATCCTCAAGGTGTCATTCGGGGTGATGGTGGCCCGGGGCGATCTCGGGGTGCAGCTGCCCCTGGACCGTCTCCCCCTCATCCAAACCGATATCATCAAGCGGGCCAACGCCAGCGGGAGTGTCTCGGTGACCGCCACCGAGATGTTGGAGTCGATGACCCACAACCCTCGCCCCACCCGCGCCGAGGTGACCGACGTGGCCCACGCCGTGATGAGCGGGACCGACGCCGTGATGCTGTCGGGGGAGACCGCCATCGGGGACTACCCGGCTCAAACCGTCAGGGCCATGGCCCGGATCTGTGAGACGATCGAGGAGGGGACCCTGTCCGAGGAGACCCCGGTCCCCTTCGTCGGGGGCGAGAACGATGTCGCCTCGGCGGTGGCACAGGCGGCCACCCAGATCGCCAAGAACGTAGGAGCGAAGGTGATCGTCGCCTTCACCGAGACGGGCAGCACCGCCCGGCTCATCTCCAAGTATCGGCCACCCCAACTGGTGGTGGCCTTCACCCCGAACACCACCACGCGGCGGCGCATGGCGCTGTACTGGGGGATCCGGCCCCACGCCTTCGACCGCCGCGACTACACCGACGACGAGATCGCCGCCGCGGCGAAGATCCTCGCCAGTGAGGGGGTGGTGGCCCCCGGAGAGACAGTGGTCATGGTCGCCGGCGTGCCTCCCAACTTCCAAGCGTCGACCAATTTGGTGAAGGTGCACCAGATCGGCGAGGTGTCCGGTGCGTTGGGCGGGTAGGTACGATCGCCGCGCAATGGGTCAGGACGTACAGATCAAGGACACCGTGATCATGGGCGACGTCCTGGTCATCGACACCGACCGTAGCTTCACCGGCCAGGACGGCCATGCCATCTCCCTCGACTCCGAGCGTCACGGGGTGCCGGGGATGCTGGCCGATCGTCTCTTCGGGCTCGGTCTGGGCATCGACCACGTCTTCGTGCTCCAGAACACCGTCACGGTGCGTCGCCGGGGTGGCTGGGACGAGCTGACCGCCGGGGTGGTCACCGGGGTGACCGGGTCGTTTCTGCGTCACTACCCCGACGGGGAGGAGTAGCTAGCCGCCACTGCCATCGCCGTTGCCCTCGGTGGTTGTTGTCGTTGTCGACGTAGTCGTCGTCGGGGGAGCGGTCGTGGTGGTGGTGGTTGTGGTGGGACAAGCGGTCGCCGCCCCAGGCACCTTGCAGGGGTGGACCTCGATGATCTCGAATTGGGGCCG
>Ga0256867_10000242_pt1 | contig 20897 bp, 18 predicted proteins | sample RVTome_15_FD_185939 | JGI IMG/M metagenome (GOLD analysis project Ga0256867, IMG submission 185939) | Soil microbial communities from uranium-contaminated site in the Upper Colorado River Basin, Wyoming, United States - RVT150D86 (HiSeq) ... | reverse complement strand
TGGAGGACACGCTGGTCGATGCTCTCGTCGACGAGGGTGGGGCCTGGATCGGCAAGGCCATGTTCGAGACCGGCTTCGTCGCCGGTACCGCGCAGGCCGCGGCCGCGGCGGCACACATGGTCACCGGTGAGCTGATCCCGTCGGATCACGGCAAGGTGAGCATGGTCGTCCGCGAGCCGGTCGGCGTCGTCTCGGTCATCACACCGTGGAACTTCCCGCTGCTGCTGTCGATGCGGGCCGTGGCCTTCGCCCTCGCCGTCGGCAACGCCGTCGTCCTCAAGCCGTCGGAGGAGACCCCTCTCTCCGGTGGCGTGCTCGTCGCCAAGATCTTCGAGGCCGCGGGCCTACCGCCCGGTCTCCTCAACGTCGTCACCTGCTCTCGCGATCGCGTGGCCGAGGTCGGGGAGGTGCTCGTCGCTCACCCCGCCGTGGCAGCCGTCAGCTTCACCGGCTCGACGGTGGTCGGCCGGGAGATCGCCGCGCTGGGGGGTCATCACCTCAAGAGGGTGGCTCTCGAGCTGGGAGGCAAGGACGCCCTCATCGTCCTCGACGACGCCGACCTCGACCGCGCCGTCGGCGCCGCCACCTTCGGTTCGTTCATGCATGCCGGCCAGATCTGCATGGCGACCGAGCGCATCCTGGTCGACGCCGCCATCGCCGAGGAGTTCACCGAGCGCTTCGTGGCCAAGGCGGGCGAGCTCGGCGTCGGTGACCCGCGCAGCAACGTCATCGGGCCGGTCATCAATGCCAAGCAGGCGGACAAGATCCGGCGGCACATCGACGACGCCGTGGCCCAGGGCGCCACTGTGCGAACCGGGGGCGGCAACGACGGCCTGTTCTTCCAACCGACGGTGCTGGATGGCGTCGCCGCGGACATGGCGGTCTGGACCGAGGAGACCTTCGGCCCCGTGGCGCCGGTGGTCACCGTCTCGGGGGAGGAAGAGGCCGTCAAGCTGGCGAACGACTCCGAGTACGGGTTGTCGGCAGGCATCATCACCACGGATGAGGAGCGCGGCCTGTCGGTCGCCCGTCGACTGGAGACGGGCATGGCTCATGTCAACGACACCTCGGTGTACGACGAGCCCAACGCGCCGTTCGGCGGCGTGAAGAGCAGCGGGGTCGGACGCCACGGCGGCAAGGCCGCCATCGAGGCGTTCACCAGGACGCGTTGGCTCACGCTCGAACGGGGCGGGCGGCTCTACCCGTTCTGAGGTGTCGCCCGGCGGGTTTCAGACCTCGACGTCGGAGCGATTACGGCCCGACAGGATGATCAGCTCCTCGTGCAGCTCGAACCACACGGTGTGGTAGCTGTCCTTGAGCGGCGCCGCCAACATCGAGTGGTCCCCGTCGCCGACCAGCGTCAGCGCCCGCCCGAGTCGGCGCGGGTACACGTCGAAGCGCGTCAGGGTGATGGCGAGGGGAGCGAGGGCGGTCGACACCTTCGCATCGGTGCGGCGCAGCCTGGCGATGACCCTGTCGTCGTGGCGGCGGTCGCTGTGGTCGTTGATGGTGAGCTCGCCGCCGACCGGCCGCATCTGCCACTCGGTGACGATCTGCTTCACCTCGTCGTTGATGGGCACGAACGACTCGTACACGTCGTCGATCACCCTGCCCGCCTGCTCGCGCTCCCGCGCGTAGAGCTCGTCGACCCGGGTGCGGCCCAGCTCCGTCACCCGATATCCGAGCTTCGTGCGCTCCACGAGCCCTGCCGCCTCGAGCTCCGTGACGACGGCGGTCGGGTCGGCCCCGACCGCGGCCCCCAGGGCCTCGTGCGTCGCCCGCCCCTTCAGGCAAAGCACCTGCAGAAGGTGATCCACTACTCGTCCTCCCCGAGCTGTCGCACGCCGCGGCGGTTGAAGCATTGAACGCTATTCCGGGAGCCCGCCCTGTAGCGACCGGATGCCACAGAGCAGCGCCCTTCGCAGGGCCGCTTGGTCCTCGTCGCCCAAGGCGCGCACCATGCGAGCCTCGACCCGGTGCACCTCCGCATCGCAGCGCGCCAGCAGCGCCCGACCCTTGGCGGTGAGCCGAGCCTGGAGGATTCGGCCATGCTCCGGATGGGCGCGGCGGCGAACGAGCCCGCGTTCCTCCAGCGTGAGGAGCACCTCGTTCATCGATTGCGGGGACACCAGAGCGCGACGGGCGAGCTGGGCGTTGGAGAGACCGCTGCGACGGTCGAGCACGCTCAGCGTCGTGTACTGGTTGACGGACAGGCCCTGCGCCTTCAGCACCGTGCCGATGGCCCGCCGGACGACGCGATCGATGCGGCCGACGAGGTACAGCAACGTCGGTTCGCTGCCGTCGTCGATGATCTCCGTCGCACGCACGGGTTCCTCAGGCGCGGTCGAGCACGATGTCGAACGTCGTCGCCAGCTCCCCGGCGGCGTCCGGCTCGAAGCGCCGGATGAGGCTGTCCCGCACCCCGAACACCGCGTCATCGCGCAGGTACTCGGTCTCCTCGTCGAAGACGTGCGTAATCAGCTCCTTGTAGCCGTCGGCCCGAACCCACATGTGCGTGTGACCGGCGCGCATCCAGTTCCGGCCGTGCGCCTTGAGCAGGTCGCCCGCGGGTCCGTCCGACGGGATCGGGTAGGGCACCGGGCGCACGGTGCGGATCTCGTAGCTGCCGTCGGCGTCGCTGGTGTAGATCCCCCGCAGGTTCTCGGCCGACTGCTCGCCGGGTTGCTGGACGGCGTAGAAGCCGGCGGTGGTGTTCTGCCAGCAGTCGAGGGTTGCCCCGGCGATCGGCCGGTGATCGATGTCGGTGACGGTGCCCCGGATCACGACCCGGTCACCGTCGTCGGGATCGACGAGCATCGACTCACCCTTGGCCCGTTGGGGGGACCCCGGCACGTAGAAGGGACCGAGCACGGTGTTCTCGGTGCTGCCCTCGACCCCGTCGTGGGTCAGCATCTCCACCAGGCTGGACACCCCCAGCGTGTCGGACAGGAGGATGAACTCCTGGCGGTTGTCGTCGCATTTCTGCCCGGTGGCCGTCAGGAACTGGATGCCGGCGAACCATTCGTCGCGCTGCAGGTTGACCTCCTCGGCGAAGGCGTGCAGGTGGCGGATGGCCGCCTCGGTGATCTCGCGCAGGCGCGGGTTCGGCGAGCCCTCGTAGCGCGACAGCACGTCGGCCAGGAGCTCGGCGCGCGCTTTTTCGGTCATGGTGCGCTCTCCTTCGACCGGTCCGTTTCCCGGACCATCACTGGATCATTCTGGCGGTTCCACCGGGTCGTCCCCGGCGAGGATGCGTCGTGCCCGGGCGTCGAAGACGTCCAGGCTGGCGAGGTGGGTGAGGATGTAGAAGCGGTTGTCCTTGACGGCCTTGCACACCTGGTCGGCGATGTCCGCAGGGTCGGCGGCGACTTGCGCCAGTTGCCGGCGCCTGGCCTTGTACGCCGTCACCTGCGCCATCTGATCGGTGTCGAGGCTGTACGCGAAGCGCTCCGGGCGGTTGCGGTCGGCGGTGGAGATGTTCGTCCGCACCCAGCTCGGGCAGAGCACCGATACCCCGACCTTGCTGCCCTCGGCCGCGAGCTCGAAGCGCAGCGTCTCGCTCAACGCCACGACCGCCGCCTTCGACGCGTTGTACGGGCCCATGCGCGGCAGGTGGTAGAGCCCGGACGTCGACGCCGTGTTGACGATGTGCCCGACGTCGTTGGCCCGCAGATGCGGGAGGAAGGCCCGAAGCCCGTGGATGACGCCGAAGAGGTTCACGGCCAGGACCCACTCGAAGTCCTCCGACGGGAGCTCTGCAATGGGCAGGCCCCGGCTACCGACGCCCGCGTTGTTGCAGACCAGGTGGACGTCGCCGAAGTGCTCCAGCGCCGTAGCGGCCAAGGCCGTCACGTCGGCCTCGACGCTCACGTCCGTCGGCACGGTGAGCACGTCGGCGCCGCCTCGGGTCAACGCTTCGCCCGCTCGTTGCAGGACCGGCCGTTCGATGTCGCCCAGCACCAGCTTCATGCCCTCGGCGGCGAAGCGATGCGCCATCGCCAGCCCGATGCCGGATGCAGCACCGGTGATCACGGCGACCCTGCCCTCGAGGTCTTCCACTGCCCTATACCCGCAGGAGGTACGCGGAGTGGAGCAGGTCGGGGTTCGCCTTCAGCTCGCCGGCCGACCCGTGATAGCGGATCCGACCGCCCTGCAGCACATAAGCGCTCTTGGCGAGGCCGAGCGCGACGTGGGCGAACTGCTCGATGAGCAGCACCCCGACTCCCGTCGCGGCCACCGAGGCCAGCGTCGGCACGAGGCGCTTGACGACCAACGGGGCGAGACCTAGCGACAGCTCGTCCACGATGAGCACGGAGGGTCGGGACACGAGCGCCTGCGCGAGCACGACCATCTGCTGCTCACCACCAGACAGCAAAAGGGCGCTGGTGTTCCAGCGGCGGGTCAGCTCGGGGAACAGCTCGAGGGCGTACTCGATCCCCCGGTCGGCTTGCACGCCCTCGAGCCCATAGGTTGCCACTCGCAGATTGTCGGCGATGCTGAGTTCCCTCAGGACCCGCCGTCCCTCCGCCACCACCGCCACCCCGGCCCGGCGGATTCGCTCGGGTGGGCGCCTGGTCAGGTCGCGCTCGCCGAGGATTACCCGTCCCGAGCTGGGCCGGAGCACGCCCGCGACGGCGAGCACGAGTGTCGACTTGCCGGCGCCGTTGGGGCCGAGCAGCGCAGTCACCTCGCCGGGTGGAACCTCCAGCGAGACGTCGCGCAGCACGGGGCGGCCGCTGCGCTCTACCGACAACGCGTCGAGCCGGAGGGTGGCGGCGGGCGTCGCGGGCGGCTCGACTTCCGGGTCGACGCTGGCCATCACCGCGTCACACCTCCTCCTCCGTGCCGAGATAAGCGCGCACGACGTGCGGGTTGCGGAGAACCTCGGCCGTGGGCCCGGCGGCGATCAGCCTGCCGAAGTCCAAGACGGCGGTCGTCGCGCAGCAGGCAGACACGAGGCTCATGTCGTGATCGACGAGGACGACGAGGGCGCCGGTCTCCTCGGGGATCTGCCGGATCAGCTCGCCCAGCCGGACGGTCTCCTCGTCGGGCAGGCCGGCCCCGGGCTCGTCGAAGAGGATCAGCCGCGGGCGGCCGACCACCGCCCGCGCCACCTCGACCAGGCGGCGCTGGGCAGCGCCGAGGCCCCCCACGAGCCGGTGGGCGACGTCGGAGAGTCCGGTAAAGCTGACCGCCTTCAGGACCTCGCCGCGGCGCGTGGCACGATCGCCGCCCGTGTGCTCGTGCACCAGGAGGACGTTGTCGAACACCGAGAGCTCGGCGATCGCCTGCTCGGTCTGGAACGTGCGCCGCAGCCCCCACCGGGGCCGCTTGAAGTCGGGGATTGCCAGCAGGTCCTCGCCGAAGGCGCGGACCCGGCCCGTGGACGGGCGGACGAACCCGCTGAGCACGTTGAAGAACGTCGTCTTGCCGGCGCCGTTGGGGCCGATCAGGCCGCAGGTGCCGGCGGCGAGCTCGAGCGTCATCGCGTCGATCGGCACCACACCGCCGAAGCGGACGGTGAGGTCCTCCACCTCGATCACGCCGCCGCCTCCCGTCGGGAGAACACCCGACCGATGCGCCGGCCGAGCTTCGCCAGGTCCTTCGGCACCTGGTCGGCGAGGCCGCCCGGGGCGGTCATCAGCACCTGCAGCACCCCGATGCCGAACAGGATCGTCAGCAGCTCGGTCGAGACCCCCCAGTCATCGAGCAGCGCCGGCAGGATCCGCAGCAGGAACGCGGCCACCACCGCGCCCCACAGGCTGTACACGCCCCCCATGAGGACGACTGCCAGCAGCGTGACAGACGTCTCGACCGGGAACTGCTGTACGCTCACCCCGCCGGCGGACGCCGCCAGCAGGCCTCCGGCCACGCCCGCCATGAACGAGGCGAGGGCGAACGCCCACAGCTTGTACAGGACCGTGTTCACTCCCGCCGAGATAGCGGTCGCTTGGCTATGGCGGATCGCGGCCCACGCCCGCCCCGGCTTGCGCCGGACGTGCCACGCGGCGAGCAGGAACATGAGTATGGCCACCACCACGCAGTAGCGGAAGTAGGCGGCGTCGGTCTGCGCCAGCGACGGGCGGGGCATCCGCGACGAGGCGCCGCCCGCGGCCGAGTTGCCGAAGAACCCGCCGCCGCCGTTGGGGAAGAGCACGGCGCGCAGCACGATCGTGATGGCGCCCGCCGCCATCAGCGTGATCAGCGCGAGGTAGAGGCCGGAGAGGCGCAGCGCGGGCAGCCCGATCAGTGTGCCGATGGCGGCGGTGACGAACCCCGCGCACAAGACCAGCACGGGGAACGGCAGCGACGTGGCGTAGCTGAGCCGCAGCGCCACCCAGGCCCCCACCGCAGCCAGGACAACCTGGCACAGCGAGACCATCCCGACCCGGCCGATCAGCAGGCCCAAGCCGAGCGCCACCATGCTGTAGATCGCCGCCCCGGTGACGACCAGCATCCAGTAGCTGTCGAGCAGCGGGGGAAGCCCGAAGAGAAGGAAGGCGATGAGCCCGGCGACGATCGCCAACCTGAGCGGTCTGGCCCGGGCTGTGCCGGCGGGCGCGACCGGTGCCGCGGGGACGACCTCGTCGGCCGCCACCGTGTGGATGTCCGTGGTCATGAGGACACCTCATGACCGGTCGACCGAGTGACCGCCAGGGAGCCGGGCGACGATGGGGTGCGGGGGCGCAGCCCCCGAGGGAGCATGGTCACCGCGATCAGGTCCGCACCAGCGGCCGGCGCCGGGCGAAGAACAACAGGGCCACGATCGCCAGCACGAACGGCGTGATGGTCCGGTAGTCGGCCAGCGGCCGCGCGCCGATGTGGACCCTCGTGAAGGCCGTGAGGCACGACTGCACGATGCCGATGACGAAGCCGGCGGCGAGCGTGACCCACAGCGAGTGGAGCCGGCCGATCAGCGCTGCCGCCAGCGCCGGGATGATGAGGAACGTTACCCCCACGATGTCGAGCCCGACGAGGTCGCCGAGCAGCACGCCCGAGATGCCGCAGACGATGCCCGACCCGAGCCAGGCCGCGGCCTCGACCCGGCGGACCGGAACGCCGAGCATGGCCGTGATCTCGCGGTCGTCGGCCAGCGCCCGCATCGCGGTACCCACCTTGGTGACGCGCAGGAACACCGCGGTGCCGGCGGTGACGACGACGGGGAAGATCATCCCCAGGATCTGCGTCCAGTTCACACGCACGTCGGCGATCTCGTAGTAATGGAGCCGCGTCGGCAGGATGTAGGTGCGGGTCGTCGACGGGGGCCAGACCCACAGCATCACCCCCAACAGGATGAGCAGCAGCCCGATGGTGGCCGTCGCCTTGACCAGCGGGTCGCGCGCCGCGAACGGCGGCCCGAACACCAGCCCGTAGGCCAGCGTCACGGCGCCGCCGAACGCTACGCAGGCGGCGTAGGCGATCCACTGGTTGACGCCACCGAGCAGCGACCAGGAGATCAGGGCGCCCGTGGTGGCGATGGCGCCGTAGGCGAGGTTGAGCACGCCCGTCGCCCGGTACAGGACGACGAGGCCCACACCGTTCATGGCGAACACCCCGCCGAGCGCCAACCCCAGCACGAGGAACGGCTTGAGGTCATCTAGGCCTGGCATGGCTCCTCACCGAGCACCATGATCTCCTGGATCGAACGCCGTGGGCAGCTGGCTCTCAGCCGCCCACCTATCCTTCGCCGGTGTTCAGCCCCTGATCCTCCTCGGCTTGGCGGATCTCTGCGAGGTTGTTGCCGGGCAGCTCCGCGATCTCGAAGCACTCCTCGGTCTGGACCATCTCGCCGTCGCGCGGGACGACGGTCAGGTCCACGTTGTTGGACACGTTGGCGCCGACGCCGCTCTCGAAGTACCACGGCTGGCACCAGATGTCGCTCACGAAGTTCGTGATGCTCCGGAACGCCTCGTTGACGCTCTCCTTCGTGATCTCGCCCTCGATGCCCATCAGCGCGTCCGTGGCGACCCGCCCGGCGAGGTAGCCCATCTGGGCGAAACTCGACAAGTTGATGTCGGGCGCGTACTGCTCGCGGATCTCATTCATGTGGTCCTGGTCGGGCTGGCCCGAGTCGAGCACGTTGAACTCGGCGTTGATCAGGAACTTGTCGTTCCACGCCGGCCCGAGCGCCTCGGCCACTGACGGGTCGTTGGGCGGCGTCGAGCTGGCCCAGATCGCCGAGTCGACGAGGCCCTGCTGCTCGATCGCCTGGAGCAGGGGAACCACGTTTGGGCCTGTGTAGTCGAGCACCACGCCACCCCCATCACCGGCCTCCTGGACGAGGCGCTGGGCGAACCCGGCCGGGTCGGCAAACGGGGGATCCTCTAGGATGCTGACGCCCTCGAGGTCGTTCTCCTCGGCAAAGTCGACCACGCCCTGGTTGATCAGGTCGAAGCCGGGCTGGTTCGGCGAGGCCACGACCATCCGGCCCTCTGCGCCCGCCCGCAGGGCGGCCTGGGCGCCGCCAAGGCTCGAGTAGTACGGGCCCATGTTGACCGCGGAGAAGTTCGGGCTGGTGAAGCAGTCCTGCGACACACCGGCGATGATCACGTAGTAGGCCTGCTCGGCGTAGTAGTCGCGGTTGACGCTGCACTCGATGAGGCTCGTGCTGCCCACGATGCCGAGCACCTGGTCCTGCTCGACGAGCTTGCGGGCCAGCGAAGCGATCTGCGTCGGGTCGACCTGCTCCTCCTCGGCGATGTACTCGATCGGACGGCCGTCGATCCCGCCGTTGTCGTTGACGCACTCGAAATAGGCGGCCGTCATCCCCGTGATCCATGTGAAGTCGGCGACCGGCGAGTTCGTGGCCATGGCGCCGATCTTGATCGGCTCGCCGGTCGCCTCCTCGCCTGTCCCGGCCCCGCACTCGCCCGAGGCCTGGATGTTGCTGCCGCTCCCGCTGGCGGGAGCCACCGTGTCCTCTGGCGCCTCGGCCTCGTCGGGCGCAGTGTCCGCCGCGCTGTCGTCGTCGTCGTCTCCGCACGCCGCGAGCAGCAGGCCGCTGACTGCGACGATGGCCAACAGTGACCGTCTCATGTGTCCCCCTCCACCGGTCAATGCCACGGTGCCCGGCGCAGGCCGCTCGCACCCCTGCACTACCTGATCGCTGCCCCGTCCGCGGGCGGGGCGGCGCTAACGGTATCAGCTTGCCTGAGATTGCGAGCCGCTTCTTCGGAAGCGTTCCCGTGCGGCGAACACGGCGCTTTGTGGGCCGGCTGGGTGCCCGGATACTCAGGTCGACGCCGAAGGCAAGGGGCCTCTCATGCTCGAGCAAAGCCGCGGTCTGGCCACGGGCGGAGTGCTGCTGGTGGGCAGCGTCCCGCTGCGCAGCGCCGAAGAGGTGTTCCAGGTGATGGCGACGGAGCTCGGTGACCGGGTCATGCAGCTCCCCGACGGCGAGACCGGTCCGCGGTCGGACTGGATCGTGTGGCAGTACCCCGTACTGAGCTCCCGCCCCGAGTTCGAGGTCTGCCCGCCGGGCGACCAACCCCATCGGGCGCTGCCGCGCCTGCGGATCCGAGACGGCGAGTCGCTCGACACCCTGCGCTTCGACGACCTGGGCTATGCCGAGGCCGCACTCTCGTCGTACGGCATCTTCGCTCGCCGCAAGCGGGACGGGCAGGTCCCGCCGCATTGCCGCTTCCAGGTTTCGCTGCCGACTCCACTGGCGCCGATCGCAGCGTTCGTCGCCCCGGAGGACCAGGCCCACATCGAGCCCCTCTACGAGGAGCGGATGCTCCACGAGCTGGCCGGCATCTTCGACGCCATCCCGCACGACCAGCTCGCGATCCAGTGGGACACGAACTTCGAGTTCGCGATGCTCGATGGGGTCATGCCCGTGTGGTTCGGTGACGCACGGTCGGGCATCGTCGAGCGCCTGGTAAGGCTGGGTCGCAGCATCCCACCGGGCGTGCAGCTCGGGTACCACTTCTGTCACGGGCACGAGGCGCACCACCGTGACAGGCCGTACCACGCCCAGCCGCTCGTCGACGTGGCCAACGCGCTCTCCCTCAGCCTCAGCCGGTCGCTCGACTGGATCCACCTGCCGGTTGCGGGCGACCGCGTCGACCTCCGATTCTTCGAGACCCTGGCCCAACTCGCGCTCCGCCCGGAGACGCGGCTGTACCTCGGCTTGCTCCATCCATCCGACGGTGAGCTGGGTGCCCGGGCCCGGATCGTCGCCGCGCAGCGCTTCGTCCACGACTTCGGCGTGGGCACCGACTGCGGCTGGGCCCGCCACCGTCCTCAGGACGTGGCGTCGCTCATCGAGCTGCACCGGGCGATGTCGGCCCCGATCGAGCCGGCGACGCCCCGCCGCCGCGCCTTCGCCTGGCCGGCGGGCTGGGAACGCGTGCCCGACGACGACTGGACGCGCCAGCCGGTCGATGCTTTCGGCGAGGCCTACGACAACGTCGACCACCACACCTGGTACCGAAACCTCGACGCCACGGTCGAGGAACTGTCGCACCTGCTGAACGAGGGCGACATCCTTGTCGATTACTCGGGCGGCACGGGCATCCTGCTCGATCGGCTGAAGCTGCGGATGTTCGATGCCCGCGCCGGCACGGTGATCGTCGACAGCTCGCCGAAGTTCCTTCGGGTGGCGCTGGAGAAGTTCCGCGACGACCCCGATGTCGGGCTGCGGCTGCTTCGTTTCCTGAAGCCCGAGAAGCGCCTCCAGCGCCTCGACGAGGTGCTCGGTCCGCAGCTGCTCGAGCGCCGGGTCGACGCGATCGTGTCGACCAACGCGATTCACCTCTATCCCGACCTCGCCGACACCGTCGCGTCGTGGCTGCGAGCCTTGCGCCCGGGGGGCCACGTCCTCATCAACTCCGGCAACATTCGCAACCCGCGTGCCCGCCGCAACGAGTGGATCCTCGACGAGACCGTGTGGGTGGTCGGCGACCTCGCCGAGGGCCTGGTCCGCAACGATCCCGCGTACGCCAGCTACCGCGCCGATGTCGACAACCAGGAACGCATGGCGGCCCACGCTGCCTACCGCGACCGCGTGTTCCTCAAACCCCGCCCGCTGGACTTCTACCTCGAGACCCTGGAGCTCGCCGGCCTCAAGGTCGAATCGGTGCGGGAGGCGAGCATCGAGGCACGCGTCGACGACTGGTACGAACTGCTCCGCACGTACCACGACGCCGTGCTCGGCTGGGTCGGTGGCACCGAAAAGATCGACGGCACGTCACCGTCGCCCGAGGCGGCCGCCGACCGCCTCGCGTTGATCCGCCACGCCATGGACGTGCTGTTCCACGGGCGGGCGAAGTTCCAGGCCTGCTGGACGTACATCACCTGCGTCAACTAGAGGTGACGACACCTCTACCCGGGGGGAACCCGATGAAGCGCAGCACCGAACGCATCCTGACGACGCACGCAGGCAGCCTGGCCCGGCCGACCGGGCTGCTCGACACGATGAAGGAGCGGGAGAACGGACGGCCGTACGACGCCGAGCTCCTCGACCGTCAGGTGCGGGCAGCCGTCGCCGACCGAGTGCGCCAGCAAGTCGAAAGCGGTATCGACGTCGTGACCGACGGGGAGATGAGCAAGGTCAGCTTCCTCGGCTACGTGAAGGACCGCCTCGGCGGCTTCGAGCCCGACATGGAGACCACGCGGATGGCGCCGTCGTGGCAGAAGGAGGTCGACGACTTTCCCGAGTACTACGAGGAGTATTTCAAGAAATACTCCTCGACCGTCACCCCGCTTCGCCGCATCATCTGCCGGGGCCCGATCAGCTATATCGGCCAGGACTTGCTGCAGACCGACATCGACAACCTGCGGGCGGCCATCGCGCCCTTCGACGTGACCGAGGCGTTCATGCCGTCCACCGGGCCGAGCGGCTTCGGGCGCAACGAGTACTACCCCAGCCACGAGGAGTACCTCGCGGCGGTGGCGGAGGCGATGCGGGAGGAGTACCTGGCGATCGTCGACGCCGGGTTCGTCCTCCAGGTCGACGATCCGTTCCTGATCGACATGCTGGGCGATCCGACCATGGAGCAGGACGAACGTGAGCGCATGGCCTGGGTGCACGTCGAGGCGCTGAACCATGCCCTGAGGGACATCCCCACGGAGCGGATCCGGCACCACACCTGCTACGGCTTGAACCACGGGCCCCGGATGAACGACATCCCGCTCATCGAGGTCGTGCCCTACATGCTGGCCATCGATGCCGGGGCCCACAGCTTCGAGGTGGCAAACCCCCGCCACTACCACGAGTGGCGCATCTGGGAGGACGTGAAGCTCCCCGAGGGCAAGATCCTGATCCCCGGACTGATCGGGCACGCGACGAACTATGTCGAGCACCCCGAGCTCGTCGCCGACTACATCGTCAAGTACGCCGGGCTGGTCGGTCGCGAGAACGTGATCGCCGGTTCCGACTGCGGCTTCTCGTCCCGCGCCACCTATTCCCCCGAGGTGCACCCGACGGTCGTGTGGCCGAAGTTCCGGGCGCTGGCCGAGGGTGCGGCCCTGGCCACCAAGGAGCTGTGGGGATAGACCGCCGGGGTACCCAGGGCTGCGGGTCAACCGAGCTCAGTCCTCCTGGGGCAGGCTCTCCTTTGCGTCGTCGTAGGAACCCGTCGGCGGGTTCGGGTCGGGCCCGTATACGAGGTACACCACTCCCGAGCTGAACGGCTGCGAGGAGATCAGCTTGAGGTGTCGAGGGGGCCCACCCTCGTCGAACAGCTTGAGGCCCGACCCGGCGGCAGCCGGGTGGACGAACAGATGCAGCTCGTCGAGCAGACCGGCGTCGAGCAGCTGGCGCACCACGGACACCGACCCGCTCAATGCGATCCGCCGGATCGCCGGGTCGTCCTTCAGCGCCGTGACGGCCTCGACGAGGTCGCCCTGCAGCTGCTCCGAGTTGCGCCAGGCGAACTCCCGTGGGCTACGTGACGCGACGATCTTGCGCATGTCTCCCAGCCGCTTGGCGAAAGCGGCGTCATCCTCGCCCGCAGCCTCCCGTTCGGGCCAAGCTCCCGCGAAGCTGTCGTACGTGACGCGGCCGAAGAGCATGACGTCGGTGTCGTGAGTCCCGTCCACGGCCTTGCCCATCTCCTCGTTGAAGTACGGGAAGTGCCAGTTGCCGACGCCGGGGTCGACAACGCCGTCGAGTGCGGTGAAGAGGCTGGCCGTGATCGTGGCCATCGGTTTCTCCTGTCGTGTGAGGTCGTGCTCTCTGATCCTGCCCTTACGACGGCGCGGGTGCGCAGAACTCATCGGCGCAAGACCGCGCCGTGACGCTCGACGTCTGGACTCGGCGTCAGGCGGTCAAGGCCGCGTCGCCGCGGAGGCGGGCGGCGTCACGGCCGGGTGGTAGGCCACCGGTGGGATGAGGCGGCCTCGAACTCCAGCCTTGCTCCACTGCCCGTGGAGGGCGTCGGCGTCGTCCACGTAGAGGTACAGCGAGCACAGGTTGGCGGCCGGATCCAGCCCCGCGACCTGCGCGAGGTGCAGGTGCACGCCATCCCGCTCGGCGTAGCCGTAGGGCGCGTCGCCCTCGTAGGCGCGCACGGCGAAGCCGAGGGACCGATGATGCTCGATGGCCTCGTTGATGTCGCTCACGGGAAGAACTGCCGCCAGCTGCTGCAACTGGGCCACCATGACGGCTACCAGGCGGTCGAGGTCGTCGCCGCCTCGCTCGCGCTGCGACCGTCGAGGTAGACGAAGCCCTTGGTGCCGTCGACGGTGATGGTCTGACCGGTCTTGATGGCCGTCGTGCCGACCTCGGTGCCGACCACTGCAGGGACGCCGAACTCACGCGCCACGATCGCGGTGTGCGACAGGACGCCGCCGACGTCGGCGACGATCGCGCCCGCGACCGAGAACACAGGTACCCAGGGCGGCAGGGTCATCTCGCAGACCATGACCTCGCCGTCCTCGAGTTCGGTCGCCTCGTCCAGCGAACGCACCACCCGGGCCGTCCCCGTGTAGAGGCCCTGTGAGCCCGGCACGCCCTTGAGTGCCCCGGGGTCGGCGCTCTCCTCCGGCGGGACCATGCCCAGGAGCCGGTACACCAGGGCGTCCATGAACGGGTCGGGCACCTCGGGCGGCGGCGGTGGGTTTCCGAGCGTGGTGGGCGCCGGGACGCGACTGGCCGCCTCCATGCTGGCTCGCCGCTCGGCGACCTTCGCCCGCTGGTCACCGTCGTCGCCGAGGGCGGCGACGACCTCGTCCCGATAGAGGAAGAAGATGTCGTCGGGCCGGTCGACGACGCCCTTGGCCACGAGCCGCTCGCCGACCGCGAGTGCGAACCGACGGAACACGCTGATGAAGAGCTGGTCGATGTAGAAGGCGTGGTCCTCGGTGAGCGGGAAGCTGTAGCGCGCCGCCTCGTACAGCTCGTCGAACTTCGCGAGCGTCTCGGGCTCGTCGGCCAGCTTGGCGCGGGCTGCGTTCAAGAGCTCCTCCCGCCGTGCGACCTTCTGCTGGTAGATGACCTCGGGGTCATCGCTCTCGTCGAGCTCCATCATGTTGGCGATGCTCGCCAGGGGGATCGACGGGTTCTCCCGCCACGGGATGTCGGCGAGGTCGTACACGGCGTCGTGGCGCCAGCCGTAGTCGAACAGGAACTCGTCCAGCTGCTGGCGGAACGCCCGGCCCTCCTCACTGGCATCGAACTTGCCGGGAATGTCCTTGGGTCCGGTCGTCTCGAACAGCTCCTTCAGCGTCGGGCTGGCGAGCACCGTGCGGCTCAGCGCCCACAGCCCGCGGCTGGCGTCGACGGAGGTCGTCGGGAAGCCGTGGAGCGTCTGGTACGACTCGGTGGGATCGTCGGGCTTCATGATCGTGTCGTAGAGGTCGCAGAACGCGCTGCTGGACAGAAGCACGAAGTTGATGTGGCCGTGGATCCACCACTGGTGCCGCATCTGATCGGTCAGCTCGTCGAGCCGGGCGATCAGCTCGTCGTCGCTCAGCCCCGAATGGTCGGCGGTCTTGAGCGGAACGTTGTTGGCGATCACCTCCGGCTTCCACCGCTCGTTCCACGTCTTGCCGATGCCGGGAACCTTGTCGGCGAGCTTGCCGTGGTAGCGGGTCATCCGGTCGGCGATCTCGGCCTCGTCGGGGATGGGGTGGAAGGCCACGTAGAAGTAGTGGTTGACCTCCTTGGTGCTGACCATGATCGGGCAGTCGTACTCGGCCTGCGCCTTGCTGAACCCTTCCGCCAGGGTGCGGACCACCAGGTCGAACGACAGGGGGGTGACCGGCCGAGGCGCGTGCATCTTGTCCAGAGCCCAGAACCCCTCGATCTCGTCCGGCCCAGGGAACGTGATCTCGTCGTTCGTCGTCGTCACTGTCGACCCCCCTACTGACCTGGCCCCGCCCACACACGGGACTGCATGCCCACTGTAGTTGAGCGCTCAGAAGCATCAGGCTCCCTGACGTGTGCGAGCGCCCATTACCGTCACCGGCGATGGACCTGCCGACGCCCGGCCCACTGGACTGGCGGGCCGTGCTCGCCGAGCGGCGGCCGCCGCACCGAACCGAAGCCGCTCACCGGCTGGTCCTCCTCGGTACGGCGGGCGGCTCGAACCCCAAGGCGACCCGCGCCGGGTATGCGAACGCGGTCGTGGTGGGTGACGCCGCCTACCTCGTCGATTGCGGCGAGGGTGCGCACCGCCAGCTCTGGCGTGCGGGCTTGACGCTCAGCCCGAACCTCGGGCCGGGGCGGCCGGTGGTGCGGGCCCTGTTCGTCACGCACCTCCACGCCGACCACGTCATCGACCTGGCCAACCTGCTGCTCGGGAGCTGGCCGCCGCACGCCATCGACGTGTACGGCCCGGGCCCGGCGGGACTCCCGATCCCGGTGTTCCCACCCGGTGACGTGCGCCCCCTGGTGTTCCCGGACGCGCCGACGCCCGGGATCCGGGCAACGGTCCAGCAGCTGTTGCGCGCCTACGCCTACAACATCAACCTCCGCATCGCGGACGAGGGCCGCCGCAGCGTCACCGACTCGGTACGGGTTCACGAGATCGGCGCCGTACGGGACGGGCAAGCGCCGGACATCGATCTCGGCTCCGTCGGCGACGCAGGCTCCGCCGCGTCGGCCGCCCCCGACATGGACCCCGTGGTCGTCCATCCCGAGGACGACCACGGGGTGACGGTGAGCACCGTCCTGGTGCAGCACGCTCCCGTGTTCCCGGCCCTCGGCTTCCGGTTCGACACCCCGCACGGGTCGGTCGTGTTCTCGGGCGACACCGCTCCCTGCGGCAACATCGTCCGGCTGGCGCAAGAGGCCGACGTCCTGGTCCACGAGGTGATCGCCGTCGAGCGCCTGGCCCAGCGCCTGCGGCGACTACCCAACTTCGAGGCGATCCGCAACCACCTGGCCGGCTCCCACTCGACCCCCGAGCAGGTCGGTGAGATCGCCACGCAGGCGAACGTCAGGACCCTGGTGCTGTCGCACCTCGTGCCGGGAGACGTCGACCTGACCGAGGCGGAGTGGGAGGCCCGCGTGCGCCCCCATTTCGCGGGCGAGATCGTGTGCGGTGTCGACCTCGACGAGTTCGCGCTGGGAGGAGCCACTCGAGCGGCGTGACGTCACCCCGCCCAAGGTCCTGGAACGTCGTGCGCTCCGTCAGCCCCCGGACGCCCGGTCCCAGCGGCCGTCGGCCTTGGCGGCGTCGACCTCGGCCAGACCGGGCGGCTGCATGCGACCCGCCGCGATCAGGGCCTCGACCTTGGCGACGTTCACCGCCGACCAGTTGCTCCGCGGTCGGCGCGGTGTGTACCGCTGCAGGAAATAGGTGTCGTCGAGCGCCTTGCGGTGGCCCGAGATCCAACCCCAGCACAGGCCTACGTCCACGGCCTCGTCGTTGGTGACCGACGCGACGCCGCTGTGCTGCTTGGCGATCTTGAGCCAGACACCCTGGTGCACCCGATGGTTGGCGGCCAGCCACGCCTCCCAGGCGGCCGCGTCTTCGCAGGTGATGATGTCGAGCTCGTCGGGCATCCCGGCGAGCCTACGAAGCAACCCTACGACCGCAATCAGGTGGTAGCCCGGAGCGCCGAGTCGGTGTCCAGGCGGACCAGGAAGTCCATCGTGCGCTGGAAGATCGCTTCGACCTCGGCGTCGGTGGCGCCGGCGAAGAAGTGGTCTGCGCCCGGAACGGTCTCGAGCTCGACCGATGCACCCGCAGCCCGCAGCGCATTCGCCAGCTGGACGCTTTGTTCGTGGGGCACCCACGTGTCGTCCTCGCCGTGTTGCAGGAGGAACGGTGGCGCGCCGCCGTGTGCGTGTGTCACGGGGCTGGCGGCCCGGGCCCGGTCGATGTTCTGACCGATCGGCCCGCCCAGCAGGTGGGCCTCGAAGCTGTCGGTGGCGTCCTGGTCGAGCGCGGGTAGGTCGGTGACGGGGTACCAGCACACGACGCCGGCGACCGGAGGGGCACCGGCGACGAGCGCGGCGAGTGCCGCCAGGTTGCCGCCGCCCGACGCGCCCCACAGGTACGTGCGCGCGGGGACGATGCCGAGATCGCCCGCGTTCGCGTGAAGCCAGCGGAGCGCCTCCAGGGTGTCGTCGAGCTGCGCCGGAAAGCGTGCCTCGCCGCTGAGCCGGTAGTCCGGAGCGGCGACGACGAAGCCCACGTCGGTCAGCCGCTCGAAGGCACCCCGCGCCCACGCCCGCGTCTCCCGGGGCGGCCGGCTCCGATGGCTCAGCCGCCAGCCGCCGCCATGGACGTAGACCAGCACGGGCCGGGGCCCGTCGGGGCCCCGGTCGGGCTCGCTCGGCCGGTAGAGGTCGAGCTCCAGCGCTCGGAAGCCTTCCCGTTCGGCGAAGACGATGGCCTTCTCGACGTGCACCGCGCGCACCCCCGGGTGTCAAGTTGTCAGGCTTCCTGGCATTCTTGCACCAGCACCAGGGGCCACGAGGGGAGGACCGGTGGGCAGCATCCTGGGCAACCGGGTGGCGCGGCTGGAGGATCCCCGGCTCCTGACCGTGGGGGGAACGTACGTCGAGGACGTGGTGCTTCCCGACGCGGCGTGGCTGACCTACGTGCGCTCGTCCCTGGCCCACGCCCGGATCATCGGCGTCGACGTTTCCGGGGCCAAGACCGCGCCTGGCGTCCTCGCCGTCCTGACGGGGGACGACCTCGCCGAGCTCGGTCTGGCGCCGGCCTCCAACCCCGCCTTCCCGGAGGGTATGCGCCGGCCGTTCGTCGCCCGTGACGTGGTGCGGTTCGTGGGCGAGGCCGTCGTGGCGATCGTCGCCGAGGACAGGGCCTGCGGGAGCGACGCCGCCGACCTGGTGGTGGTCGACTACGAGCCGCTCCCGGTCGTCATCGATCCCGAGGCGGCGCTGCGCGACGAGCACTTGATCTTCCCGGACGTCGGCACCAACGTCGTGCAGCGGTTCACGTCCGGCTCCCGGGCCGACTTCGGCGGCTGCGAGGTCGTGGTCGAGGAGCGGATAGTCAACCAGCGCCTGACCGCCGCTCCCATCGAGCCCCGCTCGGCGGCGGCGTACTGGACCGACGACGGCCGGCTGGTGCACTACGCCGCATGCCAGGGCGCACACCCCACCCGCGACCTGTTGGCGACCGTCTACGGACTGGAGCCGTCGCAGGTCCAGGTGGTCGTCCCCGACGTGGGCGGAGGGTTCGGCGCCAAGTCGCGCACCTTCCCCGACGAGCTGGCGCTCGGTTTCTACGCCCGTGCGGCCGGTCGTCCGGTCCGCTGGACCGAGTCCCGCTCCGAGAACATGGTCGCCATGGTCCACGGCCGGGGTCAGCTCCAGCACGCCCGGCTCGGTGGCACGCGGGACGGGCGAATCACGGCCTACCAGCTCGACGTCGTGCAGGACGCCGGTGCGTACCCGGTCCTCGGTGCCCGCCTGCCGGTGATGACGATGCTGATGACGACCGGTGCCTACGACATCGCCAACGCCGGCTTCGGCGGCGTCTCGGTCGTGACGAACGCCGTGTCCACGACGGCCTACCGCGGCGCGGGGCGACCCGAGGCGGCGGTCGCCATCGAGCGGATGGTCGACCGGTTCGCCGCCGAGATCGGGATGGACCCCGCCGACGTCCGTCGGCGCAACCTCGTGGCCCCGTTCGCGGACCGCTACACCAGCGGGGTCGGGACGACCTACGACGTGGGCGACTACCCGGAAGCACTGGAGCGGGTGCTGCGGGCGGCAGACTACGACGCACTGCGGAACGAGCAGGCTCGTCTCCGGGCGGCCGGTGGCCCCGTGGCCCTCGGCATCGGCATCGCGACCTACGTCGAGATAACCGCCGGCGTCAGAGGCGACCGGGAGTTCGGGGGCGTCGAGCTGCTCGACGGCGGTCGCATCCGTGTGACGAGCGGATCGACGCCCACGGGTCAGGGCCACGACACGACCTGGGCGATGATCGTGGCCGACCGGACGGGCGTGGCGCTCGAGCATGTCGAGGTGGTCCACGGCGACACCGACCGGGTCCCCCGAGGCGGCCTGACCGTCAGCTCCCGGTCGGTGCAGCTAGGTGGTGCCGCCGTCGCCGAGGCATGCGACACGTTGGTGGAGCGGGCTCGAGGTGCCGCCGCCGAGCTGCTCGAGGCATCGGTCGCCGACGTGGTGCTCGACCGTGCCGCCGGCCGCTTCCACGTGACCGGCGCGCCGGCGCGGGCGGTGGGCTGGGCGGATCTCGTCGCCGCCGACCGTGCGGCGCTGTCGGCGGAGGCCGATCACCTGCCGGCGATGCCGACGTTCCCGTTCGGCGCCCACGTGGCGGTCGTCGAGGTCGACACCGAGACCGGTCGCGTCGACCTGCGGAGGATCGTCGCCCTCGACGACGCCGGCCGGATCCTCAACCCGCTGGTGGCCGAGGGTCAGGTGCATGGCGGGATTGCCCAAGGCGCCGCCCAAGCGCTGCTCGAGGCCGTCCGCTACGACGAGGAGGGCCAGCCGCTGACCACCAACTTCGTCGACTACCCCGTGATCTCGGCGACCGAGCTGCCGTCGTTGGAGCTGGTGCACATGGCGACCCCCACGTTCGTGAACCAGCTCGGCGCCAAGGGCATCGGCGAGTCGGGCACCATCGGCGCCATCCCCGCGGTGTACAACGCCGTGATCGATGCCCTTTGCCACCTCGGCATCCGCCACCTGGTGACCCCCCTGACCCCCGAGCGCGTCTGGGCCGCGCTGGCGACGGTCCGATGATCGGGGCGGGATGGGGTCGACCGTGACGACGGTGACCGACCTGCTGGACGGGGCAGTGGCCGCGGCGCGGGCCGGTGGCGCGGTCCTCGTCGAGGGGCTGCAGCGCCCCAAGCAGGTGGAGCTCAAGAGCGAGCGCGCCTCGATCGTGACCTGGGCGGACGTGGCCGCGCAGGAAGCGATCCTCGGGGTGATCGCCGAGCGCTTCCCGGACCACGCCGTGCTGGCCGAGGAGGATCACAAGGCTGGTGAGGGCGACGTGGCCGAGCCGGGCGCCACCTGGCTGGTCGACCCCCTCGACGGCACGTCGAACTATGCCCACGGGGTGCCGTTCGCGTGCACCTCGGTGGCGGTTCGCGACGCCGACGGGCTGGCGGCCGGCGCCATCCTCGACCCGTTCCGGGCGGAGCTGTTCACCGCCGTCCGGGGCGGGGGAGCGTGGCTGGGAGGCGAGCGGCTGGCCGTGTCGTCCGTCGATTCGCCCGCCGGGGCCCTCGTCTGTACCGGCATCCAGTCCGACGATCCGGACGCGATCGCCGCGTTCGGCCGGCGCATCGTGGCGCTGAGCCGGCGGTGCCGCGGGGTGCGCTGCGTGGGCTCACCGGCCCTGTGCCTCGCCTACGTGGCCGCTGGCCGCATCGACGCGTTCCTGGAACGGGACGCCACCTTCGCGTGGGACGTGGGCGCCGGGGCGCTGCTGATCACCGAGGCCGGGGGCCACATCGAGGACCTCGATGGCGGGCCGCTCAACCTGGGC
>Ga0256867_10000241_pt1 | contig 20925 bp, 20 predicted proteins | sample RVTome_15_FD_185939 | JGI IMG/M metagenome (GOLD analysis project Ga0256867, IMG submission 185939) | Soil microbial communities from uranium-contaminated site in the Upper Colorado River Basin, Wyoming, United States - RVT150D86 (HiSeq) ... | reverse complement strand
CGGTTGGGTTTCGGCCGCTCATAACCCGAAGGTCGCGGGTTCAAATCCCGCCCCCGCTACCACCAGAGAGGCCCGGAATCATTGGATTTCGGGCCTCTGCTTATTCGTGGGCTGATTCCGCGTCTACCGGTTGCGTCTACCGACCATGACTGGGGCCACACCGTAACCTGGGCTTTCGCGTGCGTGTCTCGGTGGACGTCTACCGGCTGTTCGTGAGGAGTTGGCTGAAACGGTGGGCGGCGTCGGCTCCCATGCCGGGTAGGACGTGTTGGTAGGTGGCCATGGTGAAACCTGGGTTGGCGTGGCCGAGTCGTTCGGAGACGACCTTGATCGGCACTCCGGCGGCGACTAGGAGGGATGCGTGGGTGTGGCGCAGGTCGTGGAACCGGATGCGGGGGAGGCCGTGTTTGCGCACCTGGCGGCTGAACAGCTGGGAGATCGACTCGGCGTGAAGAGGGTTGCCGGCGGTGTTGGTGAACATCGTGTCGGCCGGACCGCAGCTGTGACCGTCGGCTCGTTGGCGGCTCAGCCACCGCATGAGGACTGTCTCGGTGTCTACATCGAGGTCGACGCATCTCCTGGAGGATCTGGTCTTGACCGGTACTTCGGTGGACCGTCCGCCGACGATTTGGCGGCTCCGTGCGATGGAAAGCCGGTGAGTGTTGGGATCCCAGTCGCCCCACCGGAGCCCAGCGACCTCGCCGCGGCGCATGCCGGTGGAGGCAGCAACGTGAAGGGCCGGGTAGAGGCGGAGATGCTTGGTCTTCGCCAGGAATTCTGCCAGTTGTTCGACGGTCCAACATTCAGGCCCTGACCGTTCGCGGCTTCGGGGTCGTGGCGGCTGGGCAGCGTGGGCGACGTTGGCAGGCACCAGGTGGTTGCGTTGAGCGGTGCCCAGGGCTGCGCGGATGATCACGTGGACGTCGTAGACGGTCTTAGGTGCCAGCCCGGATGCTCGTTGTCCACCGATGGTGAGGAGGTCGGTGTAGAAGCGGTCGAGATGCTCCGCTTGTAGCGACCGTAACGGCATCGACCCGAGAGCAGGTTCGATGTAATTGGCGATCATCCACTTATACCTGTAGGCGGTTGTCTCCTGGAGCCTCCGACGGCGGCCCGGCATCCACGTTTCGGTCAGGTACCGACCAACCGTGACCAGCTCAATACCCGGGCTCGCTGTGGGGCGTTCCGCGGCTTCGAGTCGTCGTGCGATTGCTTCCGCGTCTGCACGGCTGTGACCGGCTGGGTGCCAACGTCGTCGTTCGCGACTCGTAGCCGGGTCGACGCCGTCGTAGACGACTACGTAGAAACGGTTCTGTCTTTGGACGATGTAACTCATCGCCTCGGATCGACCTTTTCGCAGTCATCCTGAAGATCTGCCGCGGGACCGCAAGGACGGATCCCCTCGTCAGCGATGTCTTTGTCGATTACTCGTCGCGTGTTCTGTCATCGGCGCGACTTGAGTGGGCGTCGGTGGGATCTTTCTGCAGCGAAATCTGTCAGCACCGAATGAGATGATGGGGGTGAGCTGACCGCCAAAAGGAGGACTGCGATGGCTGAGCTGATAGCCCAGTTCGAAGAAGCTGTTCGGAACGTCGAGCCGTCGGCCGACGACAAGGGGAATGCTTCGGATGCACACGAGGAGGTTCGCGACTGCCTCAGCGAAGATCCAGGTCTCAGCGCGTGGGGTATTGAGACAGTTCTAATCGGGAGCTACAAGCGGCATGTTTCGATCCGTCGCGTGAAGGATGTCGACGTGCTCTCCAAGTTGCCCGACTTGCCTGACGACGTGGCGCCGGATGATGTCCTGGACGCGGTAGGAACAGCTCTTCGGTCCTGCTACCCCTCGGATCGCATCGAACCACAGGATCGCTCCTTCAAGGTCCTGTTTCCTGGTTTTGACCTCCATGTTGACGTCGTTCCGGCGCGTATCGCAGATCCTTACCTGGAGATCCCCGATAGGCGTGGCGAAGACGCTGATGATTCCGATAGAGGTTGGGTGCTCACTAACCCAGAGGAGCTGACTCGTCTGACGACGGAACAGAACGAGGAATCTGATGGAATGTACGTTCCGACTGTGAAACTGGTGCGCCAAAGTCGGCGCACCAGGATCGGCCAGGGTCAGAAGCCCGGTGGATTCTTCTTTGAGATTCTGACCTATCACGCCTTCAAGGGCGGAATCTTTGGTGAGAACATCCCTCAGCTGTATGTCTCTTCGCTGGCCGCCACTGCGACGCAACTCAGGGGCGTCGTGGACGGCGCACCGATCGAAGATCCCACAATGCCGGGTAGGAGTATCTCCGTCCGGGCCACTCAGGATGAGTGGGAGCGTGCGGCAGACCTCTGGGAACAAGCTGCACGCGACGCAGCGACTGCCCTGAATGAACCGGACGTCTGCGAGGCGGCCAAGCTATACCGCAGCCTGCTCGGTACCAATGGTGACGGCGACATCGTGTTTCCGATGCCCGCTGCATGTGACGAGGACGGGAATCGAAAGGCTATCGCTGCTGTCACGCCGGGAGACCGGTCACTCCCGGAGGGTGATCGCGACCGGCCGTTCGCATGAGCGAGTTCGAACTATCCCTTCGGGCTGCTCGTGAGTCATATTTGGAAAAGCTCGCACGGGCTGGGTTCGATGTGCATTCGTCCACCGAGGCGTGGATCGAGATAGACATTGATGGTTACGAGCGGCCGGTGCCATTGGAATTGACCATTCCTAATGGATTTCCATTCGCACCTCCCAAGGTTCGTCCCCTAGATGGTCCAGCCGATACGTCCTGGCATCGTGAGCCAACCGGCCACCTGTGTCTCTACACCAACGTTGACGCAGGCGATCTCCCTTGGAACGACCCACTAGTCCTGCTCGAGAGAGTGCGTGAATGGTACAGGCGGGACGCTTTGGGCTGGCCTGATGACCCGCCGGACCTCGACCTTGTGCGCTACTGGCCAGCAGATCCGAGCGGAGAACTGATTCTCTATGGCGACGAGGTTGCGGACGGTGTCTCGCATGTTCGAGCCGACACGAGGCGAGCCGCGGGTTCTGTAAAGCTTCTGCGCAATGGCCCGAGTAAGGGCCGACGAACGTCTGCGGCATACGTGGTCGATCTGGATGACCTGGCCCGGCCTCCACGAACCTGGGATGACCTGAAGCGGCTGATTGAAGATCGAGCCGAGGCGGCCACTTCTAGTCGGATCATTCGAGACGTTGATCGGCGTCGAATCGAGTATCTCTTTCTGAGGTACAGGCGCGGGCCATATCAGGACGTGATCGGTCTGCGCTTGTCCAACAGGTCCAACGGGTTGGCTGCAGTGAAGGTGGCCCACGAAGGCGAGGGGACTCTGTGGCTGAGAGCCGGGTTTGACGTGGAATCCTGGATGTCTAGCCGGGTGGCGGTCGTGGGGCTTGGGGCTGTCGGCTCCAGTGTGGCTGATCTTCTATGCCGGGCGGGCGCATCTCAGTTCGTCTTCATTGACGACGACCGCATGAGGCCGGGAAATGCAATTCGTCACCTGACAGGCCTGGCTGCCGTGGGGGTACCAAAGGTGAAGGCTGTGCGAGACCATTTGGTCGCGCGACAGTTGATCAGACAAGAAGACATAGTGATAGTCGAGGAACGGTTTGGTTTAGACCCCACACTGGTCGAGAAGATATTCACGGAGAATGACATAGTCATTGAAGCGACAGGATCAGAGCAAGTTGCTGCACTGGCTCAGCATGCTGCCACCGTGATCGGTACCCCGGCAGTATCGGCGCGCCTTCATCGGGGTGGCGAGGTCGTTCGTGTTGAGCGATGGAAGGCCGAAAGTACGCATGAGCTGCCTTTCGAGATTCCGATGCGCCATCGTCCGGGACGTCCTGAATTGCGCGAGGGAGGATGTGGCGATCCTGTCTCGCCGACACCGATGTGGGCGGTGGCCACAGCCGCTGGCATCAGCGTGGCCGTAGCCTCGGATCTGGTATCGGGGCGTGATGAGTATCCGGACTGCGTGACTTATGTGCTCGTCGAACAACCGGACGCGCCTATGGACAGCCTCGGCTTCGTATGACCCGAAGAACCCGGGAGAGGTCACGACTACTCATTGGCGCCGCCCCCCTAGCCCACCTGATCGCTGATTCACTGGCATCCCATCCCATGGAGACCGGTGGTGTACTTCTTGGCTGGCGGGCACAGAACGCCGTTCGCATTGTCCGCGCCCTGACGGTTCCATCGCCAGATCGAGGACCGGCACGCTACCTCCGCTCAAAGGCGGCCGCGGAGACAGCTATCGAGGCTGCGCTGGCCGACGAGAATGACCCACTTGTTGGCTATGTAGGCGAATGGCACAGTCATCCTCGGATCAGCGCATCCTCAGTTCAAGACCGAAGAGAGATGCAGTCTCTGTCTGCCCTAGCCGAGTTCCCTCTCGCCTTAATCGTCGCGGCTATCACCAAACGAGGGATGAGGACAAGGATCTCGGGACTCACATTCCACGCGGGACGTCAGCTTCCTACGACCATCACCACGTTTAACGGCACGACCAAACAGAAGGGAATCGACGATGTATGACATCGACCTTAGGGACGTCTTCGCCAACCGCCAGGAGGAGTTGCGGGTGCGACTAGCGAGGGCGCGGTCTTTGCCGCATCCGACTTCAGCGGGCGACGAGGGCGAGGAGGGTTGGACTGAAGTACTTCGCGACTTCCTGCCGCGTCGATACGACGTGGCGCGGCATCGCTTTGTAATAGACGCGGAAGGTCGGGTGAGCCAGCAGCAAGACATCGTGATCTACGACGGCCAGTTCGCGCCCACCTTCCTGGTCCTTGGAGAGACCCAATTCATACCCGTGGAAAGCGTCTATGCGGTTCTCGAGGTCAAGACCACCATGAACAGAGAGACAGTCGTATATGCGGGCGAGAAGGCGGCGAGCGTGCGACGGCTAACCCATAGTCCCGGCAAGGTGCTGATCTACACGGGCGAACTCGTGGAGAGGGCGCCTATTCGGCCAATTGCGGGTCTTCTTTGCCATGACTCGGATTGGGCGGACCCGTTTGGTGAGCACTTTGCGGATGCCCTTGCAGGGCTGAGCGATGACGCTCGTCTCGACATGGGCTGCGTGGCGCTGAAAGGAGCCTTCTCGGTTGGAGTGGACGCGGTTGTTTCCGCCGACACAGATAGAGCCCTCATCGCATTCTGCGTTGCGCTCTTTGACTTACTACAGAAGCTGGGGAACGCACCGGGCATCGACGCTATCAAGTACGGGAAGGAACTCTGGAGCCACCATGACACTTCCGCAACCGACTCTTCCGACGCAGCGGACGACTGACGAGGCACAAGCCGTCAACAAGAATCAATTCATGTTGTGCTCCCGCCAGGCCACCTCTAGATCTCCGGCCTTTCGGGGCAGTGATCGCACCGCCGAGATGACGACGCAACTCTGCCGGCGCGTTGAGAAGAAATGTGCCCGACCGTGAAGATATGCCCGCTTCATAGTCCGCCGACACGTCCGATTGTTGATATGCATGGCATGGTCAAGAACCCGTTGTCGCGGTCGGAGCCCATACCCCTCGACTCCGCCTTGCCTCTTGCGTACTCCGAGCTTGTTCCCGAGACGAGCTTCGCGTCACCTGGGTTCGAGTATCTGACTGACGAGCGTGCCCTGCCCGCCAGGGTCCGGGGGGCTTTGAGGATTGTGCCGCTCCAGGAACGTGTCAGGCATAGGACGGCGCAAGGGGCAACCGGGCGCAGTGGGGGACCGCAGTTTCAAGGTGGCCACATTGTTGCAGTCAGTCTGGGTGGTATCGCTTCGGGTCCGAATCTGATGCCTCAGAATCACAACTTCAACGTCAGCGCCTACGCCCGTCTGGAACACGGGTGGCGCCGGGCTCTCGGAGAGGGAACAAGTGTTGAGGTAGACATCGCCCTCACACTTGACCCGAATCCAGTGGTGCCGCAGTTCGTGGTGGTCACATACTGGGAGGACGGTGCGGAGTGGGAACACGCCTTCATCAACGAACCCAACGCACAGTGAGTCTGCGACGCTGCCGTCCTACTCGATATCGAACGGCCCCTCTGGCCCGGGCCACTCGGGAGGCAGATCGAAGATTTCGAACGGGCGTGTGCCTGGCTCTGATGTGTCGAGATTGCCGTCGCCGCTGATGGAGTGCGATGTCCACGGCAAATCTGCGGGGAAGGTTTGATCTGCCCAAGGGTTGACCCAAACAACTGGTGCGTGTTCGGCAACACGCCATTCATACAGCTCTCTCGCTGTAACGACCGCAGATACGTGCGTATTGGTCGGCCCGTGATCGCTCAGCCAGAATCCATCAGGGACCGAGCCGGGCACTGATTCGTCTGGGTCGTCGACTGGGACTACGACTGTCGTATTGCCGAAGAGGGCGCGGTAGACGTCGTCATGGTCCGTCAGGAAGGTCTCTACTAGCACCGCAATCATGTAGGGAGCGTCGAGAACTCCATAGCGGCTGGTCTTCTCGTTTAGTGCAGCCAGAACTGGAGCGCGACCGTCGAATGACCCGCCTTCGAAGGGATAGAACCCGATAGGCCTTGCGGTCGCATCCCCGCGGCTCGCCCCTCCCTTGGCCAGGGGAGTGATAGTCAGCGTCCAGCCGCGATCGGTGATCCGGTACCTCGGGAGAATGTCATAGGACTTGGCCTGTAGGAGTTCCTCGATGGCATTGGCATCCTGTTCGTCAAGCCAAGCCTGAACATCAGGAAGATGCTTGCGGATTCCCGGCGCTTCGTCGCTCTCATTGTCAAGGTCTAGGGCGAGCCAGAAATCGGGGGTATGGAGGCCATTGTTGATCGTGTCGTAGACCTGTCGACGCCGATTGTCCTTCGCCAGGTCTTCGTCAGACGTCGACGCCAGCGTCGCTTCGACGTAGGCGACACCTCTGTCGGTCTCGATGAGGAAGTCCGGTCGTCTCGTACTGTTCGGGACTCTGGGGTGTTGGACCACGCCAAAGCCAAGCTGCTGGAAGGTGATTAAAAGGTAGAGCTCCCAGAACGCGGCGAGGGATTGACGACGATCCTTGGATCGCATCCGTGCAATCGTGTCGTCGCGCTCCCCTTGGGGCAGGCGGGTTACCCACTCGGACAGAAGCGAGCGAACTCGTCCCCAATACGGTGTAGCCACCCTGTTCAGAAAGGCATAGTGACCCTCGGTCTCGCTTGCAGGTGATGGATCGTCGCGCGCGATATCGTCGAATAGCGTCATCCCGCGGCTCCTGCGTCTGGCGTGTCCGTCCAGCGTCGACGATATCGGTCGAGTCGCTTCTGTCCATTGAAGCCCTAACCCAGGATGTCGCTGGCGTCAGCGAGGTCAAGCCGGTCGAGAGAAAGGCCAAGCCATTCGGGTCCGGAATCGCATGGAGATGCCCAAAGGTGTCCGACGGCTGATTGAATGAAACTCGTCATCTCCCTTGGGGGTGCGTCAATTGGGTCCTCGCGTGTCCCTTCGGTGTGCCTCGTGTTGGTCAGTGCCCGATTGCATCGAGGCGCCCTTAACCCCTTTGGGTGCAGACATCTCAGGAGAAGTCGCGGCATTGTCTCGGTAAGAGTCTCTTGGACTCCGGTCGTCCTACTTCCAGGGTCTTGGGAACACCAGCAGGGTCCATCCAGCGAGGCTGACGATTAGTGCCACCCGCAGGATCAGAGCCCATGACGTCTCCCAGATCCACAGTCCGATCATCACCGGCAGGAAGAGCAGCCACACCAATCCCTGCGCCAGCCATGGCAGGTCGCGGACCCACTGCCATGCGGCATCGAGACTTCCCTGGCTCCATACCAGTGCGATCCCAAAGGCGGCCCAAATGAGGGCGAAGACGACGAACAGGATGCCCTTGTCGGCGAGGAATCCGACGCTTTCACTAGGCCGGTCGCCACTTTCTCGATTACTTGTTCCACTCGGATCTTCTCCTTTCTTGTCTGCTCCGACTCCTTTGGTATGTGCAGTTGTGGATTTGCTGTGTCCATCCCGTTTCCTTTCGGTGACTCACCTTTGGTCGCGACCGTGCAGCCGAGGTATTCGGTTTCCCAGGGTCCAATGTTCTGTTGACTTGGTGCCGAAGGTCCCTATTCGTGTCGTGATCGAACCGGCATTCTCTCGGTCAACCAGCAGGCCCAGCCTGAACGCGATTGGGATGGAGGAAGTGATGTCGACAGTCAAGGAGGCGGCGTCTGAGTTCCTGGCCAACAAACGGATAGCCGTAACCGGAGTATCGAGAAACCCGCAAGGGCATGGGAGCAATGTCGTATACCAGCGGCTTCGTGACCGTGGCTATGAGGTCTTCGCCGTCAACCCCAACGCCGACCAGGTCGAAGGGGACCCCTCCTATCAGGATTTGAAGTCGATCCCGGGTGGTGTCGATGCGGTGGTGATCGGGACCAGACCAGAGGTCGCCGAGGACACGATGCGGGAGTGCGCCGACCTGGGTATCAGACATGTGTGGATGCACCGTTCCTTCGGTGAGGGGAGCGTTTCGGATTCGGCTACCGAATTCGGGCGAGGCCAAGGGATTTCAGTGATCGATGGGGGTTGTCCCTGCATGTTCGATCCCACCGCCGACCCAGGGCACAAGGCGATGCGTTTCATCTTCACGCTTACGGGCAAGGTCCCCCGAGAAGTGTGACCGTTGAATGCGCTTCCTCTACTTCTATCTGATGGGAGGCCACCCCGATGCGGTTCGAGCTGCCGCTCTCGAGCACGCCAGCTACTGGCGTGGAATGGGTTTGGCCAACTACCTGGGTGGGCCTTTTGCTGATCGCTCGGGGGGATTGATCACCTTCGACGCCGCTTCTCTTGCCGAGGCGGAGCGACTGGTTGCCGATGATCCTTGTCCACAGCGGGGCCTCATCGAGCAGCCGTGGCTCAAGGAGTGGAAGCTCGCCTGATCCGAGTGGATTGGTGGCGGAGTGAAGGTGTCGGCCCTCGAGCATCTCCGAGGAAAGTGTTCAAGGTCGAGGCGATGTTCGGTCTTGTCGAGGATCCTTTGGCTGGTCGACACCGGGACAGAATCTCCAACCCACCAAGCTCAGGCTGAGAAGCATCGGCAGTAGCAGATCGAAACACCACAGCCGACGCCGTTCTCGCTACCAAGCGAGCACCTTTTTCGAGTATCGCTGAGGCGCTCACTTTTTCGATATGCCTGTCTGTCATGCGTGGCGCAGTGATGCGGCGACGGGGTCGGTGAGCTCTGCCAGCGAGCGCTGCACTCCGCTGATGAACACGTCCAGATCGGGACAGGTTTCGTCGTCGGCGACCACGGTCAGGTTGAACTGGCCGGCATAAGAGAGGGCGCCGACTCCTAGGGTTATGTTGCCCATGATCGGAACGATGGGAAGCAGTTCGAGGATCTGGACGCCGGCTAGATATAAGGGCATGGGAGGGCCCGGAACGTTGGCGACGTAGAAGTTGCCGAGGCGTTGGTGTGGGATCAGCCTCAGCGCCAGTTTCTGCAGCTGCGTGGAGCTGAGGAGCCCACTGCCCATGATCGGCTGTGGGCGCTGCTTGCGTATTGCTGTCTCGGTGGTGATCAGCCGGAGCTTGCTGGCGGGGTCGGTTTCGGCGAGTGGGACGGGGACGAGTATCCCTCCGTCATGGTTGCCCACACGCTGATCGGAGTGTTCTCCGTGGTGGGAGACGGGGACCATGGTCCGCAACACGAGATCTGAGACTGGTTCCCCGCGGCTGGTGAGTAGGTCTCTCAGCCCTCCGGTCAACACGGCCAGCAGAACGTCGTTCAACTTGCCCTGATGGCGGTGGGCGATCTCCCGAAACGTCTCGAGGTCACCCCGGATCACGGCCATGCGGCGGTGCGTCCCGACACGACGGTTGAGGCTGGTCCGAGGCGCCATCCCTTCGTTGAGCATCCGGACCACCACTCGGCATTGACTCCACATCCGACGGAAGGTTGTCACAGGATGAGCCAGGCTCGACAGTGCCGACGCCAGGCGCCGTAACCGACGGGACACGTTGTCTTTCACCATGTCGAAGGTTGAGGGTGGCGGCTCGGGTGTCCACGATGTGAGCGGTGGCACTGGTGAGTCCGGGTCCGTGTCGACGAGAGCCGCCAAGACAGCAACCCCGGCCACACCGTCGGCTACCGAGTGGTGCAATCTGATGTACAGACCCACTCTTTGGTCTGGGAGTCCGGTGAGGCACCACATCCTCCAGAGGGGTCGGGTCTGATCGAAGGGGAGGCGACGCAGCTCCTCACAGACATCGAGCAGGCACCTCTCGTCTGCCGGAGGATCGAGGGCCCGGAGTTGAATGTGCTCGGTGAGGTCGACTGTTTCGGCGTCCACCCATAGGGGAGGCCCGAGGCCAAAGGGGGGCCGGTGGAGAAGCTGGCGGAAACGGGGCAGCCTCCCCAGACGGCGTTCCACATGCTCGCGGAGGGCTTCGATCTGGAACACACCGGAACTGTCGACAAGAGTCTGGCCGTCGAGGATGGCGATCACACCGATGTCCTGAGGCCAGCCGTGGTCCTCGGGCCAGAGCATGGCCAGGTCGGCTGGGGTCAGGCGTTCCACGCCGCCTCCTCTTGATCCGTCGGCAGCGGTGCCAATCGGCTTGAGAGATGGGTGCGACCCGAGCCGTCGGGATACTGCAGACCCAGGCCGAGGGCCCGGTCCATGCCGATGTGAGCGAACCAGATCAGTCCAATCGAGGTGGCGACAGCAGCCCCAGTGACCCACCCCAGGATCGATATAAGTGTGGGAGGAACGTAGGTGTGAGTGAGGTTATAGGTGACGGCCCCGATTGGCTTGCTCCAAAGCAGACCGAGAAGCCCGATGTCGGGAGCGGCCAGCAAGATCAGGAAAAGCCACCAGGAACCGCCATTGCTGCCATACAGCACCAAGGCGATCGCCAGCAGTGCCAGGCCTTCGCTCCGGAGTAGAAGGAGGGGGAGGCCACTTACCACACCCGGGGCAGCCGGTTGTGGGATAGCCACCGCATGAGCACGATAAAAAGGTCTCATCGTCTTCCGCCAATGACATCGCGAATCGCCTCCGGTTCACAGGGCCATCCGACCCCTGTTCTTGGGTCCTTCCGCCAGGTCCACCTAGCGGCGCAGCCACCGCCCGGTCGTCGTCGAGTGCTCGACCATGACCCGGCAGTATCAAGGGCGATCGGCACACCGTGGCTTTGTCCCATGAGAATGGTCTCGGGGGGTAGTTCGCACGGAAGATCACCTCCGGTCTGGTGCGGGGCAGTGGTATCCGTCCAGTGCGGCCATGTGAGCGTGCCACATGCGGCCACCGATGCCGACACCATGCAGGAAAACCACCGCCGGCAAACCAGGGCTACCTGACTCCGGTACATTCGACAGCCGACACCCGTCTATGGGATTGCCGATCCTCGGAGTCCCAAAGACCCCAAACAGGCCTCGCTTGCTCGACCAGCGACCTGGCCAACGCTCCTTCGCAGACTCTCGGCTGCACTAGCTCTGATGATTGCCCACTGCATGTGAGTACTTCGGCCGCTGGACGGCCCGTCGTCTCGTGACCAATGGCCCTGGCCCCGGGTCTGATCGGACGGGATGATCGGGCTGGACTGGTCCTCAGAAGCGAAGCTCGGAGTCTGACGACGAATCGAGGAAGGAACCTTTCATGAGAACCAACACAACAACAGAACCAGTGCCTAAGACGACTGCGGGCGAAGTCGCCTCGATTCCGGTTAGAGCCGTGAGAGGCCGTCCGCAACTGATTTTCGGTCCGCGACCGATCGCGGGAAGGGGAAGGAATGCCGCCCGGCTCGCTCTGGCGGGATTCTGGTTGGCGATGGCCGGCTACAACTTGGCGGTGACGCTGCCCGGCGGTGGGAAGATGTATGAGGGGATCGCCGACATCTCCTGGCCTGGCTTCGACTGGATCGTCTCGAACCTCGTTCAACCTGCTGCCGTACCTTTCACGGTCGCTCTGATCGTGTGGGAGGTGGCCATTGCCGGGCTGGTGCTCTCCAAGGGCATGCTCGTACGGATCGGGCTCGTAGCAGCAATGATCCAGTTGATCGGCCTCGCCCCGTTCATGGGCTGGTACGAGCTGGCCAACATCCCGTTGGCCGTGTGGATATGGCTGCTCCTCCAGCGGGACTACGACCGAAGCGCCCTCGACATGGTTCGTCACAGAAAGTAAACCGAGGATCCCGAACACCCGCATCGTGATACAGGACCGGGTCACGGGGTCACCGAGGTCGATGCCCATGTGCGGACAGCCGACTCGCTGTCGAAGGATGAGCGAATGCCGTGTTGCTCGGCTGCGTGCTTCTGTGGAAAGGGGGCCGGTGGTTTCGTTTTGCCTCTTGGCTTTTGCCATCACGGCCCCGCTGTGGCTGGACTGGCCGACAGAAGCAATGGTTGGTGCCTGAAAGGAGGGGATGCGGCATGGAAGCGACACGACCAACGGGCAGCGGGGAATCCGATCGGGTCGGCATGCACGTACGGGAATCGGGCCCTCCTGGTTCACCTGCGATGGTGTTCTTGCATGGGGTGGGCAACAGCGGAGCCATGTGGGAAGAGCACATGGCAAAGCTGGAAGGATTCCTGCCTGGCACCGGATCTGCCGGGATTCGGGTTGAGTAACAAACAGCCCTGGACATCTCGCATCGACGTCACGGACCGGATCGCCGAGCTGATCCGAACCCGGGTTCCGGAACACGGAGCGCACGTGGTCGGCCTATCCCTGGGCGGGTCGATAGCTCACACCCTGCTGGCGCGTCATCCCGACCTCGTGAACCGGGTGGTGATAGATGGTTGCGGGGTTCTCCCCTGGTGGGGGACGCCGCTGATCAAGGCGGGGGTGGCAGCGATCTCCCCGTTCCTTCACACCAAGGCCGTGATTGGTGTCGTGGGCAACGCCTTCGGGTTCGACGATGAGACCCGGGCTGAGATGCGGGCGGCCTCGCCTCGAGCGTTTCGTAAGGGCTTCGCCGAGGCCAACGTCACCCGAATATCGCTGGCCGGGATCAGCGCGGTGTGCCCCACGCTGCTGGTGGCGGGGGAAGCTGAGACCAAGCCGCCGGTGCGGGCCTCCAACGCAGCACTGGCAGACCTGATGCCCAACGCAGAGGCGAGGTACGTGGCGGGCCACGGCCACGGCTGGCTGGGCAAGGCGCCCCAACTTCATATACGGATGGTGGACGCCTGGGTCAACGAGCTTGAACTCCCCTCTGAGCTGCTGACCGAGACCACCTCATGGGATCGCTCATCGGTACGCCGGCTCATTGACTCTGAGACGTCTGGCGGGTGATCTGGGAGACGTGATGGGTCAAGGCACAACCACGGACGATGGCTCGGGGACGGACATGGCTCGGGGACGGACATGGATCGGGGCACGGACCGGGCTCAGGTCACTGATGGGGCCAGACCGTCATCGTCAGCTCCAAGCTTCCGACTCGCGCGCTTGCCTCCGGGTCGTGTTCCCGTTCTGGATCTGGTGCGGTTCGCCTCCCGACAACCGACGATGCACGGGTCTGCCCTGGAAGTCGATGTCACGTCGGTGCGTCACCGCCTGGCCTCCAGTCCCGGTAACCCAACGCTCACGGTGGTGGCCACCCTGGCTAGGGCGGTGGCGGAGTGTCCTGAGGTGAATGCCAGGAGGGCTGGCCGCACCCGGGGCGGCGGGTCTCTTTCGATCGTGTACTCCGTCAGCGGCAACCTGATTGTCCTCTCGGCTCACAAAAGGCCGCTTGTGGACAGTCCTGGATAATCGGGGGTCGCTCCAGGACAAACGTCTCAGATCAAACCGGCTTCAAAGCGCTGAGCAGTCGAGGGCTCCAGATGTCTGCTGAGGCTTGGGGCTGATCCCATGACCAGTCGACGCGCCACTGGGGTTGACAGCCAACACCTCGTGGATGGTGAGGGCGGTGACCAGGGGACTTCAAGGCGAATTGACCGGCTGCCCAGCGAAGGATGATCGGGCTAGCCCTCCAGGTCTAGATCGGCGAGGAGGGCCATCAGCCTCTCGGTCTCGGCTGGTGCCCAGCCGTCGGGGCGAGTCACGGCGATCCAGGACCGAGCGTTGGCCTGCGTGGTGTATAGATGCCCATAGCCTTGCGGGATGGAGCCGGCGGCGGGGAGGTCCATCATCACTTGCCATCCGGTGATTAGTCGGGCGTAGTGGAAGTCTTCGCTGATCTCGCCGCCGCGCTGGCCGTCGAGGAGCCAGTCGGGCTGGTTGAAGAAGAGCGACGGTGAGAAGAAGACCACGGGGTCGGATGCGTGTTGGAGGTAGACAACCCTCGTCTTTCCCCATTCTTCTTCCTCTCCAGGGAGGTCTAGCGCATTCTCTTCGTTGGTGAACCGAACGGTCCGTCCTCCCTGGTAGACCGGTGTCGACGGGGAGCTGCCCGGATCCCGGTTTGTCACGACCTCGTTCCACAGCTCGTTTACGAACGGGGGACCGACCATGAGGGCTCCGTCGATGGGCTCGTTGACGATGTTGATCGAGGTCAGGATCGCTTCGACTCCGTAGGCGCCGAGCGACAGGCCGTACAGGTAGATCTCGGGCCGCTCGTCCTCTGGAAGGGTCGTTACGTAAGTGTGGATGGTGGCGAACACCGTCTGGGAGGTCTCTTTCACTTCGTCTTGGTCGGCGAGCAGTGAGATCCAACTGGGCAGATAGGAGTATTGGGCTCCGGCCACCGCCACGTTGCCGTTGTGGACGTATTCCAGAGCTGTGAGCGCATTGGGTTGGAGGAAACCCGTCCCGGTAGTGGTGGCGACGACGAGGACCTCCCGGTCGAAGGCATTGGTCCGGATGAGTTCGTCGAGGACGAGTTGGGCTCGCGCCTCGACAGTCTCGGCCGACCTGAGGCCGACATATACCCGAATGGGCTCCATTGCACCGTCACCGTGGAACAAGTTGAGCTCATCGACCGTGGGGCCGGTGGCGACGAACGTGCGTCCGTTCTCGCCGAGGGTCTCCCAAGGGACGAGCGACTCCGGACTCCCCGATCTGAGCTCTGATGTCGGCTGTGTGATCCCTTCGGCGGTGACGGTGTCGCGGGGCGCAAAGACCTGATTGGCAACGGCGAAGAACGTGTTGACCAGGACGCCACTCCAAAGCCCCCAGACCATGAGCACGAGGCCGAAGCCACTAAGCAACACCGCGAGTCGCCGGGGGAAGATCTTGCCGAGCCATTTGATCAAGAACCCGAAGAGTCTCCGCAAGGATCTGACGATGGTCAGGATCAGGGCCGAGACCGCGAAGGCGACCGGGATGATCGTCAGCCAGATCATCGGCGAGATGCGTTCCATCCCGAATGTGTCCCGCATGTCGTTCTGCCAGCCGACGAAGCGCCACATCGCCATCAGGAGGAGGTATGCGAGGGCTGCGAACCAGAGCCAGCGGAGCGCGGCCCACACCCGTCCGTGGGGCCGCGATATCCCGAGGTAGTTCCAGGCCCACTGCCAACCGGCGCCCAACCCGTAGCCCACCATGAACGAGATCCCGGTGACGATGCCCTGGGTGACTGAGAGCTTCGGCAGCAAGGATGGCCACAGCGACAACACGAACATGAGAAGGCCGGTGAGGACCCCGGGTATCGAGGCTGGCCTCGAAACCCCTCGCCCCCGGCGATGGGTGAGGCTATTGGCCGCCAGGCTTTGTCGGCTCCACTCGCCTGGTGGACCATGCCACGGCCGCTCGACTCGCTGATCGGAAGGAGGAGTAGCCGTCTTCATGCGGGATGAGACCCTTGTCAGCGTCTCAGCATCGAATACAGCCAGAGCGCGAAGCCGGCTACTAGGGAGAGGCCGGCAATGGCCAATCCGGCGAGGATGCCGGGGAGGGCAAGCCGTGAGAAACTCTCTCCCACCGTGACCTGGCCGGTGTCGATACCGGTCACCTCGATCTCATAGGCACCGCTCTGGGCGGCGTCGAAGGAGGCGAGGGCTCGTCCCTGGGTGAGGTCGGTCGTCTCATAGATCAATTCACCTTCGAACGGTGCCACGGCCACCGTGACACCAGCCGGGTCGGCGATGCTCACCATCAGGTCGTCGAGGCCGACACCTCGGGTGCCTTCGTAGTAGACGACCTGCTGACCCGGTTCGTCCACTTGCACTGTCGCGGTACCCGGCACCGACAACCGGGTGAAGGTGTCGATCTGCTGTTGTGAGTTCACATAGCTGGTGATTCCGATGGCGAGCCCGGCTACCAGGCCGACGACAGCGATGACGATCCCCCGCCCGAACGACGATCTCGAGGGTCGCCCTCGAGTGCGTGGCGGGGTGGCAATGATGGGTTGGGTGTCGGTTCTCATGCGGGTGTCTTCTCTCTTCTTGGTTCTGTCACGTTGGCGCGGGTGTCGGGCATCAGCACATCGGTGACGGCGTTGGTGCGGGTCAACATGGCTTTCCGATTCAGGATCACCACCGCTATTGCCACCGCGGCGAACAGGTAGTTCTCCCAGGGTTGGGCGTCGGGCCATGCCGGACCGTTCATCTGGAAGTGGAACAGGGCGGCCATGAGGATGCTGCCCTGGGCGGCGTTGAACAGCGGGGTGATGATCACCGACAGGGCGAGCACACCTAATAGGTAAGGCCCGAAGCTCCACGCACCCTGCGGGGTTCCCGACAGGAGGAAGGAGGGGGCGTGCCACACAGCCCAGAACGCTCCCAATATCAGGCCGGACCAGAGAGGAGCGAACCGCCGCTGGAGGAGCGGTAGGGCGACACCGCGCCAGCCCAGCTCTTCGACCGGTCCGATGAACAGGGCGATGGCCAGCGCGGGCAGTAGTCCGTACCAGGACGAGAAGGGGAAGTCACCGGCTGTTCCATTGAAGGCTGCTCCGACATACTTCACCGCCGGTATGCCCAACAGCAGGAACACCCACCACGGAGATGGCGTCTTCCAAAGGGTCAGTCGCCGCAGGAAGCTTCTGACTCCGCTCCGGCCGTAGTGACGCCAGACGAGGGTCAGGCCGGCGATGGCGGGTGACCAGACGAGCAGGATGAACACCGGGTTGGTTCCGCTCACCGGTCCGAACAGAGCCTCGATCTGGTCGGTGAAGAGAAACAGGGCCGCTCCTATCCCCCATCCCAACCCGAAGGTGATCGCCATGAACCACCAGACCGTGCGCAGGCTCATGCCCGTTGGCTCCTCGTTGGCGTTGGTGACTTGTTTGCGGGTCTCGGTTGTGGTCATGGGACTTTCCTCTCTTGAAAGCGGTAGGAATGGATGTCGCACCCGCACGACATCTCATCTTGCGTTTGCTTCAGATGGTCACGGTGTCGTCGCCCGTGTGGCCGGAGCTGATGAAGAGGTTTCGAGGACATGGCCCATCACCTCGGCGAATTCACCTGGGCGGTCGAAATGTGCTCGATGGCCTGCCCCCTCGAACGTGAACGCCTCTTTCGATGGCGCGTCGAGCATGTCGAACCACTCCTCGGCCAGTACGGCACGACCGCGGGCCTCGTGTTCGCCCTGGATCATGTAGAAGGGAACGTCGAGAGCCGTGACGTTCTGTCGGAAGTCGATGCCTTGGAGTTGGGGATAGAGCGTCCCGGCCGTGTCGAGGAATCCCTTGAAGGCGTTGATCCGGTCCATCCACGAGTACTCGGGCACGAAGAGGATCGCTGGCATCTCATTGTTCGAATCGAACTCGGGGTAGGGGTTCCAGTCGTGTTCGCGGGCGATGAACGGGTCGTAGTGCATCAGGTTCTCGTAGGGCGGCGGGCCGTTACGGCGGAGTGTCTCGGCGAGACCGGTGTTCCCTGTCTCTTCCGCCCAGGCCAGGGTGTCTTCCCAGAACATGATGTCGGTCTCCCGTTGGCTGACCATCTGGCCGACTCCGACAAAGGCGTGGTACAACTCGGGGTGCTGTTGGGCAGCGAGGACGCCGAGGGTGGAGCCCCAGGACTGTCCGACCAGGTAGATCTTCTCCTGGCCGAAACGGTCTCTCAGATAGTTGGTCACCTCAACCGTGTCAGCGACCAGCTGGTTGGTGGTGAAGGTGTCGGTCGGATCTAGCGCCGCATAGGATTTGCCGGCACCTCTTTGATCCCAGGCGACCACGGTGAAGTCCTGTTCCAAGGTGACGTCGCGGCGGATCGCACCGATGTCGGTGCCTCCGGGACCACCCGTCAGATACAAAAGCACCGGGTTCTCGACGCTCCTGCCACGGATCATCATCGTCTGGTCGTGGCCACCGATGGTGACCGTGGCCAACTCGGCGACACCCCCTGCCAGGGGCTCTCCGTCGGCACCGACGATCGGTGCGGTGGAGGCCGGCAGAGCAATAAAGAAAGCCATCGTCGCGATCGCCAGCGTTGTCACTCCGGTGAGGGTCCATCCGAGTCCACCCATCGTCACGGAGGTCGTGTTGCCGATACGGCCGGCCAGCCAGACGCCATAGACGCTGCCCAGCGCCAACGGCGCCAAGACCAGCAGTCCATGAACTCCCCGTCCCAGGACAAGAGCGAAGATCCCGTACATACCGCTCAGGTTGATGGCATCGACGGTGGGGCCTTCGACGCCAAGCCGGGCCACCTCGAAGACGCCTGCGAACACCATCGGGGTGACCAGGATGCTCCAACGGTTGCCCATCACCAGCCCTGCGCCCACCCCGATTACCAGTGCGGCGGCTATTGAGATCAGAGCTTCGGAGGTTGTGATAGGTCCCCTTGGAGTCAGCCAGGCGCTGAACAATCCGAAACCGGCAGCCAACGCAAAGGCGGCGAGCACCCCGAGACGCCAGTCCGACCACAACAGGTTCAACACTGTCCTTCCCCTTGGTGTCTCCTCGCCTGCGGGGCGGATGCTCTGATCCGGACTGCGGGCATTCTCCAATTGCGCGACGCCCATCAAGGGCCTCCATATCGTTTAGTAATGGCTAACACCCCATGGTCACCCACCAGGGCCAGCGGAGTAAGTGCCAGAGGTCCTGACTCAGGGAGGACACGTGCTCCCAATGGTCGCCGGGAATCGGACACATGCCATGGCGCCCGCGCATTGATGCAGGTCTCGATCTCCGCCTCGAAAGAACGGCCTATTCCGGAGGCCCCGTTCGACTCGGACCTGCCTTCGGTGTCGAGCCAGGATTCATGATGTCCGGCCCAGTTGGAAGAAACGGCGGGCGATGAGGATGAACCACACCCACAGGATCACACCCGACAACGCCGAGAGAGCCAGACCGACCGCTGGCACATACAACCCGAAACCGAGGGCGTTCCCCGCGATCATCAGGTATCCGATCGATCTGTTGAAGATGGTGGTCCGGAGCATCACCGCGCCAATGACGATGCCGGCGGTCTGAGCCAGGATGTAGTTCACGTGGAAGGCGGTTCCCTGGAAGGTAGCCAGCATCGCCTCGCCCGCCCCAAGGAGCGACGAGCGGTATGCCTCGGTTGCCGCGTCCGCGTACCTGTTACTGAGGGAGAGCATCTCAACGGATGGGTTGGAGGCCAAGAAGGCCGCAACACCGACGAGGAAGATGGTCACGGCCAGCGCCATCAGCGAGGGACTGACCCGTCTGAGACAAATATAGAGGGCAAGCATGATCGGGATCATCAGGATGTTGATAACCACGAACGGGAGATCGAGACTCATCAGGCCGAGGAGCCAGTTGTCCTGGAATACTAAGAACCAGTCCTCGGCGGTTCCTTCATACGGTGGGGGCCAGATGGTAAACACCGCGAGGGCGATCGGGGTCAGTACCGCAGTGACCAAGGCGGCGGTTCCTGCAATCCTGAAGAGAGGCTTCCACCGCGCCTCTGCCGCTTCCCCTCCTACGGTCAGAGCTGGCGTCGGCTCAGGTCGCTTGTCTCGTGGGTCCGTGATGTGGTCCTTTCCGACCGCTGATCTCCATTCCACGCCGCTCTCGGTGGACACAACAGAGTCCAAATACCCAAAGCCGGTGTGACGGTCCGTTCCACTCCCGTACCGTGTTCACGGCCGCCGGATGCGCTCCATGACATCACTCGAGAAAGGCACCGAGCGCCGCAAGAGGCCTGGCTGTCGACAACTCTGCTCGTAAGGCTCGGATTACGTGGTCTCAATATTGGGATACACAAGAGATGCCGTGGAGGGGGTCCATACAATATGAACGAGGCCCCAACGCTAGAGCGCTTCCTGCTCGTTGAGGTCGAGCCGGGTTTCTACCTCGCCGAAAACGGCGAGACCCTCGACCTCTCTGATTCCATCCCGACAAGGCGAAGGACGATCCCATTGTCGAGACGTGCCCGGCGCGCCACCTGTGAGAGCCCGACGGGTCGAGCTTGGGCGCGAGGTAGGCTTTGGCGATGGCGCAAGGAGGCACCATGCGAGGCTTTGTGGTGTACGAGTCGCTTTTCGGCAACACCGCCCGGATCGCCCAGGCCGTCGCAGAGGGCTTGAGTAAACACCTCGACGTCGAGCTGCATGGCGTCGCTGACGGGCTGTGGCCGGAAGGGACGGATGTGGTGGTGATGGGAGGGCCGACGCACGCTTTTTCGATGTCCCGAGCCACGACCCGCGAGGATGCCGTGAAGCAGGGCGCCAATGGGGATTCCACCATCGGCCTGCGCGAGTGGCTGGACGAGCTGCCCGACGGAAACGACACTCTGTTTGCGGCGTTTGACACGCGAGTCGAAATGGTGCGCCGACTGCCCGGTTCGGCGGCGAAGGCCGCAGCCAAGGTGGCTCGCAAGCGCGGCTATCAGCCGCTGACGCGGCCCGAGAGCTTCTATGTCCAGGACACGCCGGGTCCACTACTCGATGGTGAGGTGCAGCGCGCCGAGGTGTGGGGCGCGCAGCTCGCCGAGTCCCTCGTGGGAGAGGTGCGAGACTGGGGCTAGCCCACGAGACGTCGTCGTTGCGCATCGAGGGGACGCTTCCGCCTCAAAGGACTGATACAACCCGTCTCTGTGCTGCCTCCCTGCGACGCACCCACCTACTACCGTTCTGTCGAGGAGGCTTCGGTCGCGACACCATCCCGGGTAACGTCCGATCA
>Ga0256867_10000239_pt1 | contig 20967 bp, 15 predicted proteins | sample RVTome_15_FD_185939 | JGI IMG/M metagenome (GOLD analysis project Ga0256867, IMG submission 185939) | Soil microbial communities from uranium-contaminated site in the Upper Colorado River Basin, Wyoming, United States - RVT150D86 (HiSeq) ... | reverse complement strand
TTTCTTGCGCGCCAGCATCCCCGCCGTGCGCGGCCCGACAATGCCATCCGCCAGCAGACCCTCGCTGCGCTGAAAGGCGAGGACAGCCGCCTCGGTTCCGGCTCCGAAGACCCCGTCGATGCCGCCAGGATTGAACCCCCGCGCGTTGAGGAGTTTCTGAAGCCGTTTTACTGAGGCGCCTCGCGAACCGATTTTCAGCGCTGCCATATCAATTCCTCCTTACGATACGGCGGCGGCCCATGCGGCGGTTGGGTAACGCATTGAAGGAGCCAGCGCATTACCTCGCAGGACTTGACGGGGCTCTCCAGCCGTTCGTTCCGCCTCTCTCGGTCGATCCCCGACCGGTGGTGCGACACCCGTGGCATGAAGGTATCCGCGTGCTTTGTCCCGCCGGCTAGCAACGAGCTGACCTGATGACATCGGCCATTGCTGCTCCCGCCCCCGGAAAAAATATCTCAAAGCCGGGTCTGGTGTCATCCCATGCCCTGAGCATCGCACGAACTGAGCGTCGCACGAATAACGTTGAGGGATTTGGAATTGCCGGCTGCGGTTACGCTCGTCAAACCTCACAATTTGTGAGGTTTGATCTGCTTGCCTTCGAATCGCTCATAGTTTGGGGTTGTGCCGGTCCGGACCGCAGCGCAAAATCGTGATGCCGCAATGGGCCTGAGGGATTGGAGCGCGCACACGTCCGCTCTTCCCCGAACGGCCCGGCCAGATAGCTGAGGCCCCCCGTCACAGTTTATCAGCCGGTTTGCGCAAGCAACAAAACGGGGGTGGCCATGCCCAGCCCCACCGCTCAAGAGCTACTCAACATTCCCGAGATCGCGGGCTTCGTCAAGACTCATCAAGGCGTCGCAGATTTCGCACCAATGAGGAGGCAATGATGGCACGCGGCCGAAGGCGTCGCAGAACATCCGCAGCGAAACCGGGCGCCCGCGCGACACGCACCTCCTCGGGTGGCGCAGCGCGGATTGCCGGCGTGAAGGAGGCAAACGGATTTCGCTGGAGCAACATGGATATCGAGCGGGCCCTGCTTACTGGCGAGCACGCAGGCATCCTGGACGACTACTTTGGCTCGCGCGATTACGCCGAGCTGCGCGAGCTCGCCCAGCGCGCGACAGCCACGCGCACGCGTGGCGGCCCGAAGGTTCTGATCCTTCCCGGGATTACGGGATCCCGCCTGGGCCAGGCGAAGCTCATCGATGACACGATCTGGTTCGATCCTGTCGAGATCGCAGCAGGCGGCATCACCAGGCTCGCCATGAATTCAGGCACCACGATCGTGCCGCTCGGCGTGATCCTCCTTTACTACCTGAAGCTGAAGCTTCGCCTGCAGGTGGCGGGTATCGATGCCGAGTACCACGCGTACGACTGGAGGCAAAGCCTCGACACGCTCGGCGCGGAGCTTGCAAGTCGCATACGAACCACTCCTGAGCTGGATGGCGTAAGCCTGGTCTGTCATAGCATGGGCGGGCTCGTTGCGCGAGCGGCGATTACCACGCTTGGCACCGCGCACGGTTCGAGGGTCGCAAAAGTAGTGATGCTGGGGACACCCAACTTCGGTTCGTTCTCCGCGGTACAGAATATGCGCGGCGTCGGCGATACGCTGAAAAAGCTCGCTTTCCTCGACCTGCGGCACGACGCCGAGGAAATCGTTTCCCGGGTTCTGGCACCCATGCCGGGATTTTGCCAGCTGCTGCCGTCGCCCGAGCGTTTCACGGCGATCGATCTTTTCGACCCGAGCCAGTGGCCTGCATCCGGTCCCCGGCCGGTGCCAGTTGTGCTGCGCCAGGTACCAAAGGTCCTGAAAAAGCTCGCCCCAGCGGACAGCCGGTTCTACCTCATCGCCGGCGTCAACCGGGAGACGATCACTGGCGTGCGCAAGGAAGGCGGCGACTTCGTATACGAGTTTTCCCTGGCCGGCGACGGCACCGTCCCGCTCTCCTTCGCCGAGATCCCCGGCACCAAGGCGACCTACTACATCGAAGAGACCCACGGGAGCCTGCCTAACAACCGCCTCGTCGCACGCGCGGTGGCCGATATTCTCGGCACCGGGAGCACCAGCCTCCTGCCGCAACAGCTCGCGGGAGTGCGTGGTGAAGTGACCCGCGCGGTCTCCGAGCCGGACCTCGCCACCCAGTCGCCCTACCCGGGCCGGCGCTCGCGTAACCTCAGCCATCGCGAGCTGCGTGAAATCCTGTCGGAGTTCGTTTCTGCCGAGGCTCGCGACTCCGAGGTCCCTGCGCACCCGGCGGGCGGCCCAGCAGCCGGCGCCGGCGGAGAGTTTGAATACCGCTTCGACAGCCTCGTCGTCAGCAGGCGCCGGTCCCACCGCCTGGACGTCCGGATCGCGTTGGGCGACATCGGCGAGATCGACGCCACGACGCTGATCGTCGGGATCTACCGGGAAGTCGCCCCCTCGGGCGCGACCCGGGCGCTCAACGCGCGGCTGGACGGCGCGATTACCGAACTGACCCAGCGGCGGATGTTCAACGGCAACGTCGGAGAAGTGTTCCTGTTGCCAACAGCCCAGCGGAACCTGCGCGCCGAGATGGTGGCTTTCGTCGGTCTCGGAACCTTTGATACGTTCACGAACGAAGTTCTGAGCGTTGCGGCCGAAAACGCGATCCGGATGCTGATTCTGGGCGGGATCCAGGATGTCGCTACCGTCCTCGTGGGCGGAGCCTCGGGTACCACCGTGCGCTCGAGCCTTGAGAGCCTGCTCGCGGGCTTCGTGAAGGGTCTCAAGGACGCCGACGCCACGCATAAATTCCGCTCCGTCACGTTATGCGAGGCTTCGCCCGAGCGTTTCGACGAGATCAAGCGCGAGCTCTTTCGTCTGTCGAGCACGGCACTGTTCGAGGATCTCGAAGTCACGTTCGATGAAGTCAGGCTCCCGCCCGCGCTGCCGGCCGCGCCAGCGGGCAGGCTCGGGCCCGCGGCGAAAGACCCGATTTACCTGCTCGTGCGCCACGAGGGCCAGAAATCCGGCGAACTCGATTTCCGGACCTCCGTGCTGGGTGCCGGAGGCAAAGCGACTGTCGTGAGCGGCGTTCGGCGGATAAAGAGGAAGGCACTCGATGACAGGCTCGATCAGCTCGAGTCGGCCTCGTTCAACTTCCAAAAGGCGCCGGCATTCGGTCGCGCCCTCGCCAACATGGTGGTCTCGGCGGAAGCGCTCTCGGTGCTCGCCGCAATGAAGGACCGTCACGTGGTCGTGGTTCATGACGCCGAATCGTCACGGGTTCCATGGGAGATCCTCGCGACGCAAGCGACGCGTACGGATTGGCTCTTCGCCAAGGAGGCGGGTCTCAGCCGGCGCTACGTCGCTGATCACCTCTCGGTCGCGCGATGGCTCGAGGAGCGGCGTCAGGACGCCGTGCTCAACATGCTGCTGGTGGTCAACCCGACGCGCGATCTGCCGGGCGCGGAAAAGGAAGGCAAGCGGATACTGGAGATTCTCGGCGCCGAGCCGGCCGCGCGCATCAACGTGCTGCGTGGCGCGGACGCAACCCGGGCCGCGCTGGAGAAGGCGTTCCGTTCGGGCACGTACGACGTCATTCACTACGCCGGACATGCGTTCTTCGATGCCGCTGATCCCGGCAACAGCGGCATCCTCTGCGCGGGCCAGGTGGTGTTGAGCGGGCGCGATCTCGTCGGGCTCGGCAACGTCCCGGCGCTCGTGTTCTTCAACGCATGCGAGGCCGGGCGTGTCAGGCGGGCGCCGGCCCGCGGGAGTCCCGCTGCACCCACGATGCGGGAGCGCATCGACCGGAATGTCGGACTGGCCGAGGCGTTCCTGCGCGGCGGCGTCGCGAACTACGTGGGCACGTACTGGCCGGTCGGAGACGATCCAGCCAAGTTATTCGCGGAACGGTTCTACAAAGGACTCATGAACGGACAGAGCATCGGCGCCGCACTCGTCGCGAGCCGCAAGGCCGTATGGGAGACGGGCTCGGTCGACTGGGCCGACTACGTCCACTATGGAAGCCACGACTTCATGCTGAAGATTCGTTGAGGGACGTGGTGCGCGCTGCGTGGAACAACGCGGCAATTCCGGAGGCTAATATATGAGCGAACGACCGAGGATCTGCATAGACCGGATCCTTCCGCGAAACCTGATGCGGCTGCAGCCAACGCGGCGCGGCAGAGACGGCGTCACGCGAGCGATCAATCCCCTCGGCACGACCTGGATCAATGGCTCGACACTGAATGTGCGGTTCATGGGCGGCAGCGCCGAACAGCGTGCCATTGCGCGCGAGCAAGCGGGCTGGTGGTCTCAGGTGGCCAATCTGAAGTTCCGGTTCAATGATGCCCCTAACGCCGAGATTCGAATCGCTTTCGACGCTGCGGACGGTGCGTGGTCGTATATCGGCACCCAATCCCGGGAAATTCCCTTGAACCAGCCCACCATGAATCTGGGATTCCTCGACGGTGGAACTGCGGCGCACGAGTTTGGACATGCCATCGGGCTCGCCCATGAACATCAGAGCCCTCATGGCGGCATACTCTGGAACGAGGATGTCGTAATCAGAGAGATGGCGAAGTCGCCCAATTTCTGGGATGCGGAGACTACGTGCCACAACATCCTGCGCAGGTACTCGGTAAACCAGATCAACGGCACGGCATTCGATCCCGACTCGATCATGCTTTATTTATTCCCCGCCGAGTGGACGCTGAACGGCGTCGGCACCAAGGCGAATGAAGTACTTTCAGGGCTGGACAAGGAATTCGTCGCCGGGGCACGGATGTACCCGCATACGGGCGGGACCGTGGCCACCGCCACGATACTCGAGGTGAACGCGAAACGGCGCACGAAGGCTTCCATCGGCAGGGCCGGCGAAGAAGATATCTTCAGAATCACGGCCGACCGGGACGGTCGCTACGTGGTCGACACCAGAGGCCCGACCGACGTCGTGATGAAGTTGTTTGGCCCCGGCAGCGAGACGGCGTTGATTGCAGAGGATGACGATAGCGGCATCGACACCAACGCGCGCATCACCGCCAATTTGATCGGGGGCGACTACTTCGTACAGGTAAGGCACTACAACACCCGCAGCGGGATGGGCAACTATTCGGTGAAGGTGCGCCGCGTATAGAGCCTGCGCCGCGGCAAGGAGGTCGCGCAAGCGTCATGTTCGTCACCGTGGGTCGCCGAAAGCGTTCGTTTGAGCGCACCCCGGTTCAGATAGTGGTACGCGAACCGCGCGCAGGAGGAAAACCTAACATTTTGTGAGGTTTGGAAATCACCATCAGCGCCACCAGACTCGGAGACCTTGCGTTGCTCGACCCGAGTGCTATGGTTATGGTGAAGTGCGGAGAATGCCAGCCAGGACGCACCGTATGCGGCAATCGAGCATCTTCACGTTCGCAGCACCGGTAATCTCCCGCCCGTTGCGATTTTTGGCGCACCCCCTGCCCGCTTCACCGGTCCCTGCGGAGCACACTGAATTGCCCATCCCGAGCAGTCGGTCGCGATATAGATGCTGCAGGCTCCAATCGATTCCTGAACGTCGACGTTTTCATAAGGGAAAAGCCATGAGGATAGACGCTCGATTCGCACTCCTGGCGCTGTCTTTCTGGGTCGGAGGAGCCGCTTGCGCGGCCTCGTCACCCGCCGAGCTGCGCGCCTGTGCAGACTTGGTTAAACAAGGTTTTCGCCCGATTGCCGAAGACCGTGCCGATCGCTTTCTCGGGAAGGTCACCAATGACGCGGCGCTTTGCCGTGGCGGAGAAAAGGCCACTCGATACCGAAATACGCCATGGGTTGACTGGTCCAACTACTGGGCGACGGCCGATGAGACCAGCAAGGCGGATGGCAGCGAAGCGCGAACCCTCGTCGGCGAGCATCTCAAGCCGAACGGGCGCGGCATCGACGGCAGCCTGATCGATCTCGAATATCAGCGCATCGAGTTGATCAAGTTCAACCTGTTCGACAACTACACCTACCAAACCTATGTCCAAGGGCTCGGGGGCACGCCCGGGTCGGCGGTGAACCGTTGGGACGAGATGCGCCTGCCCGCGGGGCATCCGAACTATGGGGACGTTGGGGGAGACAAGCCGCAGCAATGCGGGGGCGAGCTGATTCGCTACCGCACCTTGACCGGAATCTGCAACGACATCCGGAACCCCAGGATGGGTTCTACGGGAACCTACTTTTCGCGCAACATGCAGTTCGAATCGACTTATCCACGCCTCTATGGAAACGAGTTGTTAGTCGCCCGCCATAGCGATCCCGAGAACGGCAGGCGCCTGGACCTGCTCAAGCCCGACCCCCAACTCATCAGCCGCGAACTTTTCACTCGCGCCCAGACCCATCCGGAAAAGTGCAACGCGGGCAAGGGCCTGCCGGACAACCCGTCCGCCGCGGAGTGCGACTACCAGAAGGCGCCCTTTTTCAATGTGCTCGCAGCCTTCTGGATTCAGTTCATGACCCACGACTGGTTCTCGCACACGAACGAGGGTCGCAACAAGCCGGGACTGGTGCCGGTGGGTTGCGGGTCGGAAGCGCAAGCTGCCGGGTGCAGGCCGGGAGATCAGGCCGAGGCGTCGCTGTTTGCCGCTGAAGATCAGCCTGGCAAGTTCTCACATGGAGGGAAGGATTACCTCAAACGCGCACCCAAAGTCACGGCCAACCTCGTGACTGCGTGGTGGGATGCGTCGCAGATTTACGGTCATGATGCCGTCTCGCAAAAGCGCGTCCTGAGGGATCCGCGGGACAAGGCAAAGCTCCTGCAGCCGAACGGCTACCTTCCCCCGATTGAAGAGTGCAAGCCCGATTGCTCGATCCAGCCGCAGTGGGACGGTCAGGAACTCGCGGCATTTCCGGACAACTGGAACATCGGCATGAGCTTCTATCACAACCTGTTTGTGCGCGAGCACAACAGCTTCGTCGATGCGTTTCGCAAGCGCCAGCGCGAGACGCCGGACCGCGATTCAGGCCTGCGAAATCCCGGGAATCCCCAAAAGATCATTACCTACGCCGAAGCTTCCGACGAGGAAATCTATCAGGCCGGTCGGCTCGTCGTATCTGCGATGATCGCCAAGATCCACACGATTGAATGGACGACGCAGCTCCTGTACGGCGAACCCCTCTATCGCGGCATGAACGCGAACTGGTTCGGTCTGTTCGACCAGGAGGAAAGCGACGTGTCGGTCGTGCTGCGCAAGATCCTCAACCGCGACGAAAACTGGTTTAGCCGTACCGCCGCGCGTATTACCGCATATCTGGGGCGCGAGGCGACGGGCGATAAGTCGCACGCGTGGTACTCGGTGTTCGCGTCCGGGGCCGGAATATTCGGTCTTGGCGGCAAGCGCGAGCAAGGGGTGTTGTGGTGGAAGCGCGACGCCTGGGATATCCGCAATCCCCAGGACGTGAACGGCGGTGTCAACCATTTCGGTTCGCCGTTCAATTTTCCGGAAGAGTTCACCACGGTCTACCGATTGCATCCGCTGGTACCTGATTTGTTCGAGTTCCGCGAGGTTCGCGAGGCCAATCAGATCAAGACCAAAGTGCCGGTGGTCGACACCGTTCGCAGCACGGCAACGGCTCATATGCGCACGGGCGGGCTGGCAAACTGGGGTCTGAGCATGGGACGCCAGCGGCTCGGGCTGTTGTACCTGCAGAATCATCCGATGTTCCTGCAAAATCTGGAGATGGCTCATCTGGGTGCGCCGAGCGGCCGGCTCGACATCGTCGCGCTGGATATCATTCGCGACCGCGAGCGCGGCGTGCCCAGGTTCAACGAGTTCCGCCGTCAGATCGGTTTGAAATCCCTGACGAGCTTCGATGACTTTGTGGACGTTCGGCTGCCGGAGTCGTCGCCTGCGCGACAGGCGCAGCAGAAGGTCGTCGAAAAATTGCGCAAGATCTACGGAACGCACAAATGCGACGCGAGCAAGCAGATAACTGCTGCCCAGAAGGACGATCGCGGCAACTATATCAATGACTGCCTGGGACGTCCCGATGGCAGCATCGTGGACAACGTCGAGGACGTCGATACGGTGGTCGGCTGGCTGGCCGAATACACCCGCCCGCACGGCTTCGCGATTTCGGAAACCCAGTTCCACATTTTCATCATCAATGCGTCACGGCGGCTGTTCAGCGACCGTTTTTTCACCTCCAGTTTCCGGCCCGAGTTCTACTCTCGCCTTGGTTACGACTGGGTGATCAACAACGGTCCGCTGGATGACTGCCCTTATCCGCTCGAGACCTCCAAGGACGGGAAGAAGGCGTGCAATGAGCCAAGGGAGTCGAATGGCCATAAAGTGCCCGTGTCGCCTTTGAAGCGCATACTGGTTCGCAATGTGCCGCCTTTGCGGGACGAGCTGATGCACGTGGTCAACGTGTTCGATCCATGGGCGCGAGACCGCGGTGTCTACTACGCGCTCGACTGGAAGCCGCGCAAAGGTGCCGAGTCAGACCCGGCGTTCGGGAATTGATGCAGGGGAAAGCGGGCGGCGGACATGGCGATGTTGGGCGAAGAGCACGTTGGCCACAACGAGGCGGAAATTACCGATCGCCTGATCACAGCAATCAACGGTGCCAGCCTGCGACGTTACCCTGAAGGGGAAGTGAAGCGATTCAACCAGGCAAAGGGACTCGGGTGTTTCTCAGCCGACTTTGTGATCGAGCGGGACTTGCCGGAGGAACTTCAGCAGGGACTGTTCAAGAGTGGGCAAACCTATCCGGCGCGAATTCGATTTGCCAACGCAAGCGAGACGGACGATTCGAAAAAAGACTTTCGCGGCATGTCGATAAAGCTGACGGGCGTCAAGGGCAAGTCGCTTTGGGGGGGCGACGGGACGCAGGATTTCCTGTTGAACAGCCATCCTGCCTTGTTTGCCGCGACGCCGGCCGATTTCCTGTCATTTGTCGAGGCAGCCGCGGATGACGCGACCTGGAAGTACTTCATCAACCCCTGGCACCTCTATTCGCTGCTGATCGTGTTGAAAGGGCGTGCACGGATAGCAAGCCCCTTCGACATTCGATACTGGAGCACTACACCGTATCGCTTCGGCGAGAGCGACACGGTCGCGGTGAAGTACTCGGTCAAGCCGTGTTCGAGCATCAGGAGCGAGGAGCCGGACAAACCGGGCAGCGACCATCTGGCCACCGCCATGAAAAATCATCTGCGAAAGGCGGAGGCCTGTTTTGATTTCATGGTCCAGTTTCAAACCGACCCCAAGGCCATGCCGGTGGAGGATGCCTCGGTCGTATGGGATGAAGGGATCGCGCCTGTTCGCAAGCTCGCGACGATCACGATCAAGGACCAGGAGTTTCAAACCGCGACGGCTCGCCAGCAGTGCGAGCGAATGAGCTTCAATCCCTGGCAAAGCCTTGCGGAGCATCGTCCGATTGGCGGCATCAACCGTGTGCGCAGGGCCATTTATGCGGAAACGGCGCAATTTCGCGGTGAAGAAAACCGCAAAAGAGGACTGATTGAGTGAGGTCAAACGAAACTTCTTACGAGACACAGCCCATATGAACCCAACGATCAGTCAGTGGTTGGAGAGGTCTCGCAGCGAGCTTGACGACGTATACAAGGGCGCAAAGGCCGGCGCCATTCCCCGTGGAGACACCCAGGGCACGGCGATCGTTGCCGGCAGCAGCATGGCCAGGGGGCTGGCCACGGTGGCGCGCCTCCTGGCCTGGAAAGGCAAGGTCTTCGATATGTTTGCCGAGGAAGGCGAGAAAGGAGTACTGGTGAACAAGGTCGGTCCGTTCGGCATGAAGCTTATCGTCGCGAAGGTCTATCGCGATGCGAGCTGGATGGACAGCAGGGAAACCATCGTCATCGATTACGCAAAGACGTCGTTGATGGCGAGGAAGATTCGCGACGAGATCCGCGAAGTGGAACCCGGGGTCTGGCTCGGCAAGGTTTGGTGGGGCAAGACGCGGATCCTCGATTTTGCGCTAAGCCAGAAAGACTGATCTCCCGAATCGGGATCGTGCACAAGGATCCGGGATCGATTTCACCCATGGAGTCGAACGTCAGCCGCCCCGCACCGCCGGCCAACACCGGATCGGCAGTCCTGAACTGGCTCGCGGATACAACTCTATCTCTGTTGCAACTGGAGCGCCGATTCGATCCTTTTTTCCGTCCGGCGTTCGATGCCACGCTTCGCGATCCCATCGCGAGACTGGTTACGGCGTTGATCAACTGGAGGCGGCCGAACGAGCATCTGAAAATCGCCGAGGAAAGGCCCAGGCCGGATGAAGAGGTCTATCTGAACTCGATCATCTCGAGCTTTCAGACGCAGATGCGGGGCCTCTGGAAACCGGGCGGCTTCGAGCGAGGGGGAAACACGAAAACGCACGGCGTCGTGCGCGGCGAGTTCATCGTCCACGACAATCTGCCGGCAGAATTGCGGCGCGGCATCTACGCGCGGCCGCATATCTACCGCGCTTGGGTGCGTTTCTCGGGTCCCGGTCCCTACATCACCCCTGATATCGAGGATGTAGGCTTCATGAGCATCAGCATCAAGCTGATGGGGGTCCCAGGTCTGAAGTTGATCGAAGAAGAGAAGTTCACGCTGGACATGTTCGGCGTTTCCACACCGACCTTCGTCACGCCGGATACCGAGGCGAACGCTCAGTTGCAGATTGAGAGCGTGAAGAACGCGTCGATCTTCTATTTCCTCAATTTGCATCGTCCGCACGTGCTCGACTTCATCATGCAGGGACTGTGGATCAAGACGCAGAGCAGCCCGTTCGAGGCACCCTATTTCAGTTGCGTGCCGTACCTCCTTGGGGAAGGCCAGGCGATGCAATACTCCGTCTGGCCAAAATCGAAGCGGCGGACTCCCATCCCGCACCTTCCTTTGCGGCCCCCCGACGATTATCTGCGCAATGCCATGGTCGCCTCGCTGATGGCGGGCGATGTCGAGTTCGACATCCGCTTGCAGAGGCAAACGGATCCGCACCGGATGCCGATCGAGAATAATGCCGTGCTCTGGCCGGAGAAGCTCTCTCCCCGGGTCTCCGTTGCCACGCTGCGCCTGCCCCGCCAGAGATTCGATTCTCCGGCCCAGATGGAATTCGCCAAACGGCTCTCCTACAACCCGTGGCATACCATCGCTGAGCATCGACCGCTCGGCAATCAAAGTCGGGCCCGGCGCCGGATGTACCTGGAGCTCTCGACGTTGCGGCACTCGATGAACAAGGTGCCCCACTACGAGCCGAACGGAGATGAGGGGTTCGAGTAAACCGCCATGACTCCTCAGGCGGCCTTCATGGTTCTGGCGGCGATCGACCCGGCACGAGAGGCCGAGCTTCGCGACTTGCTTGCGTCCATGAACGATGCTCCCGGGCGCGTGAACGCTGACAACGCGCTGGTTCCGTTCGCTCAGTTCAACACCTTGCATTTCGCGCGATTTGTCATTCTGGACGACAAGACGCTGGAAGACGTTCGCGTCTACGGGATGCCGGTTCGGACCTATCCGCTTTATCTCGCGTTCCTCGGCGATGTGGACGGTGACCCGGATGCCTTTGTCGTCGAGCTGGGGAAACGGGCAGGGAAAGGATTGCGGGCGATTTTCTCCTGTTGCGATGGATTCACACCGGACACCGATCTTGTCGTATGGATGAGGCAACACAGCTGTCCTCCGATCGCAAACTATGTGAACTGCCGCGGGCGGACGGTTCGCCGTGTTCGCGAGGAAGCGGTATTGAAACAAGCGCTCGACGAATATCTCCGGATCCACGCACACGCGCTCAGTGCCCTCCCGCCGCGGGAGGTCTTCACGAGGTTGCTGGGGTTTGTAAATGCGGAGAAATCCGCGAAACGCCTGATATTGTCCGAGGAGAGTTCCACTCCGACCGCCTGGTGGATCAAGAATGCCCTGCATCTGGTTGGCGTTCCAGCTCTTGTCTTGCTCGCGTCGCCTCTGCTTGTTCTCGTGGCACCGATCCTGATCTTCCGGCTGCGCCGCCTCGAGAAAACGGATCTCGAGCTATGCTGGCGCGTGGACCAGGCGCACTCCGACGCGTTGGCGTTTTCGGAGGATCGTGACGTCACCAATCAATTCACCGCGATTGCGAGCCGGAAGCCTGGCTTCGTGCGGCTCTGGACGCTGATGGGAATTCTCCTGACCATTGACTACGCGGCGCGGCACATCGTCAGGCGCGGCCGCCTGGGCCGCATACGATCAATTCACTTCGCGCGCTGGGTGCTGCTCGACGGCAAGCGACGGGGAGTGTTTTTCAGCAATTATGACGGCACGGTCGAGAGCTACATGGACGACTTCATCAACAAGGCGGGCTTTGGCCTCAATGCCATTTTCAGTGCCGCAATTGGCTACCCCAGAACCAACTGGCTCGTTCGCGACGGCTGTGCTGACGAACAAAAGTACAGGAATTTCCTGCGCCGCCACACTCTGCCCACACAGGTTTGGTACAAAGCCTATCCCGGCCTGACGGCGATTGACCTCGAACGCAACCGGCTCATCCGTGAGGGTTTCGAGTCGTCGTCGATGAGCGAGCGGGAATGCCGCGAATGGGTCGCACTTCTATGAGGCTGAGCGAAATCGATTACAGCGATGTGCAGGGCCTCGTCCGCTTCGGATACGCGAAGATGAAGCAGGCTTCGTATGTCCACCTTCGCGTGAAGGACGTTGCTGCCGCGCGAGCCTGGCTGCGCAGCGCTCCGGTTGCCAACGCCGTTACGAAGACGCCCCCGCCTTCTACCGCAATCCACGTCGCGTTTACGGCTCCCGGCCTCGAGGCGCTGGGCGTGCCGCCTTCGATTCTGGCGGCCTTTGCTCCCGAGTTTCTGACTGGCATGGCAGACGCAAACCGCGCCCGCCATCTGGGTGACGTGGGCAGCAACGCTCCGGCGCAGTGGGAATGGGGCTACGGCACGAGCGTGCCGCATCTCATAGTGATGTTCTTCGCCGAGTCGGGGCGCCTCCAGGCCCTGATCCAGGACACCCGGGGAAGCGCGTGGAACTCGGGGTTCGAGGAGCAGCGTTGGCTCGGGACGGCAGATCTCGACGGGGTTGAGCCTTTCGGTTTCACCGATGGCATCAGCCAGCCGCGGATCGATTGGGAGCGGCGGCGCGATGTGACCCGCCCGCAGATTGATTACAGCAATGTGGTTGCACTCGGAGAGTTCCTGCTCGGGTACCCCAACGAGTACAACAAATATACCGAGCGGCCGGTGATCTACGCCGATTCGATCAGCGCAGCGGATTTGCTGCCCGCGGAGGACGCCCCGGGGAAAAAGGATATCGGCCGAAATGGAACGTATCTGGTAATGCGGCAATTGCGGCAGGACGTGCGGGGTTTCTGGCAGTTCCTGAATCGGCAGGCCGATGGAAATTTCGCCGAGGCCGAGAGGCTTGCCTCGGCGTTCGTGGGCCGCAACCGGGCGGGCAATCCGTTAGTGCCGATGCAGGAACAACCGATTCCCGGCATCGGGCCGCATCCTGAGCAACTTCGTCTGAATCATTTCACCTTTGCCAGGGATCCGATGGGCGCGAGCTGCGCTTTTGGCTCGCATGTGCGCCGAGAGAATCCACGCAACACGGATTACCCCGGACGCCCGACCGGACTTGCGAAACTTATGACCATGCTCGGGTTTGGTCCGGGAGGCTTTCGAGACGACCTCATGTCTCCGGTTCGATTTCATCGCATTCTGCGGCGTGGCCGCGAATACGGGCCCGAGCTCCTGCCCGATCACGCCCTCGCGCCGGCACCGCCGAACGATCCGGAACGCGGATTGCACTTCATCTGCCTCAATGCAAGCATCTCTCGTCAGTTCGAGTTCCTGCAGAACGCGTGGACAGTGAACACGAAGTTCTCCGGACTCACAGGAGAGAGCGATCCGTTACTCGGGATTCACGAGGCGATACCGGAATGCCCGATTTCCGACAATTTCACGGTACAGGGAGACGGAGCCCTGCGGCGCCGCGTCTCGGGTCTGCCGCAATTCGTCACGGTACGAGGCGGCGCGTATTTCTTCCTCCCCGGACTGCGCGCATTGCGCTACCTCGCTGGCGTCGGCGCCACCGATACCTAGGAATTTCAGTGTGAGGAGGATCTATGTCTGCACTTCGACCACCCGGCCTGGGACCGATCATCGGACACACCACTCCGACAAGTTGCCGTTTGTGGATCCGCGCCAAGGATCCGGAAGACGAGGGGGTCATTCTGGCCTCGGAGCGGCGAACCGTTGGGGTGATCGGAATCATCCATGTCGATCCAAAGGATGAGCGAAAGAGGGCTGTTGGTGATGCCTGGTACTTCCGGTTACAGCGTGAATTCGATCGAACCGGCACGTTCGTGCTGGGCAGCGACGTGGCCCTCGGCCAGCATGAATATGATCGCAAAACCGGCGAATCCCCCAACAAGCTGGACAAACCGAAACCCCTGGCGCCCGATACCCAGTACATCGTGCGTTTGGCGACGCTCTCGATCGACGATCCGCAGCCCGATAACGAGTCACTGAGCGATCGGCAGCTCGCAGCTCAACTGCCGCCGATCGGGAACATAAAGAAGATGCTTCTCGATCTGCCGGCGGAAGAGTGCGAGGCCAGGGTACGCACGTTCCCAAGATCGGGAAAGTCCATTAACCGCCTGTCGTTTCTCATAGGCTCCTGCCGCTATCCCGGGTTCCTTTGGAAAATCAAGGAGGCCGATCGAATTTTCAAGCCGATGGCGCGGATGGTCGCCCCGGGCGAATCGGACGCGGCGCGTTTTACGCTGATGGTGGGCGATCAGATCTATGCCGACATGCTGAACAAGGCGCTGCCCATTCTGCGCGCCGACACATACGCGGAATTTCAAAGCCGCTACCGCGAAGCACTGGGGTCACCCAACATGCGCCAGCTTCTGCGTAGCGCGCCGGTCTACATGATGCTGGACGATCACGAAATCGAGGACAACTGGAGCCAGGACCAGATCTACGACCAGGCGAAGCAGCATCTCTTCAACGTTGCCATCGGCGCATACATGAGCTACCAGTGGAGCCATGGTCCGCGGACCTGGGGTCGGTTGCTCTACTATCAGTTTGAGTGCGGCGGATATCCCTTCTTCGTGCTGGATACGCGCACCCAGCGCTACAGGGATGATGCAGTCGGTCTTGAGGACAATCACCTTCTGGGGCGGCCCGCCATTGATCCTGCCCACCCGGGCCAGCTTCAGCGCTTCCTCACATGGCTGGCAGCACAGCGTAAGGACGTACCAAAGTTCGTCGTGTCAGCAAGCGTCTTCGCTCCCAACGACATGACAGAGCGGGCGGATTGCGATGACGCGACCGCGATGGACGATTTAGGCGCGGTTAACCGGGAGCGCCGCGATGCAAGTGACTCCTGGCCGGCCTATCCAAAAACGCGGCGCGCAATACTCGACCTCGTCGCAAGCAAGGGGATCCAGAATCTGGTGTTTCTCACCGGCGATATCCATTGCTCTAACCTGGCACGGATGCGTTTTATCGATCGCAAGGGAAAGGACCGTGGACTCTATGCCTATGACATTACTTCGTCGGCGTTCTATTGGCCGTTTCCGTTTGCCGATGGCGACCCCAACAACTACGTGCATGATTCAGCCGCGCCTGGCCAGCGCGATCCCTTCCCGGCGGGCGACGGGGTGATGCATTACCGCGCATGGGCATTCACACAGGAGGACAATTCCTGCCGCATCACGATCGACAAATCGAGGCATGAGCTGCGAGTTGAATATTTCGACCGTGACGGTGAGGTGGTCCCGGTCGCCAGTGCTTCCGTTGGGACCGGGTCGGCCCCGGCACTCATGACGATGAACCGGCTTCCGCTCGCTCCGTGGAAATAATGGGGTTTCCAGCTTTCCTAGTCCTGGGAGCCTTCTGGCCGGCGCGACTTATCGGAGAACGCCATCAAACTTACCCACTGCCGGTTCTCTCGCGAAAGCAGGTTCTCAATCTCCGCGACGTATCGCGCAGTGGCTTCGCGTAGTTCCCCGGCGGTCACGCTATCAGGCGGTCGCGTTTCGACAGCAGCCCGGCGCAGGTCATAATAGGTATTCAGGAAGCGGCTGTGGTTTCGCTCGAATTCATACAGACCGCGTACCGCAACGATCGCGCCTGAGACGGCCGGCAGGGCCGTCGCCAGTACCAACCAGATCGCAGAGGCACCCCCTTGCGAACCCCACCAGGAGGCCGCGCTGGACAGGAACATGAGCGCACCTGCCGCAACGATCAATGCGTTTGCTCGACGCTGATGCCAGGCTGACCTGTCGAAGTAATAGCCTTGCTGGTCTTCGACACGGTGGCGCCGGTAGTAGAGGAGGAACTCCTTGTCCCGGTCACTCATCGAACTTCACTCCCTGCTTCTCAATGTCCAGGATCCGTGCCTCGAGCAGCCGCGCTGAATCGCCGGTATCGCCGTAAGGCCCTGCTCGCCCCAGAAACAGGAACTGTTCGCCGCGCAGCGTCTCTGCCACCGTTCGTTGGCGCAGCCAGCGTTCGTGCCAATGAAGCCTCTGCACGACGAAGGCGAGCGCGCCCAGGGCGAACGTCAGAAAGGTTTCGGTCACTCCCCAGAGGTTGCCGGTTCCGCCTGCAGGCCCGAGCGTTGATGAGCTCGCGACGGCGATCGCACCAAGCGTTGTAGCGGCGACAGCGCCGAAAATCAGCGTGAGCTCGCTTAGCCGAAACAGGCGCTGGAACCGCAGCGCCGCCGCGTCAGCACGCTTGAAGGAAGGCTCCAGCGTGCGTTTGACGATCTCGAGGTCGGCCTCAAGGGCCGGATAATCTCCTCGGTGGGCCATTGTTCATGTCCAAGGGGCGTCGATATTCAAGAGCATACATTGATTCAGCGCCGGCAGAGGCGCGGCTTGGGAGCGCCGCCCGGAATCTCGTCGCTCTTCGCCCTCACGATGCGGAAGCGGTAAGGCGCCTCGCGCGCCTGGGGGTAATTCGTCAGCGTCGTGACTGCGAACTCGTTTGACGCATCCGGCCGGCAGTGGATCGTGAGTTCGAGCGTTCCGGTGCCAAGGGCCTCGACGCGCGCCGCGCCAAGCACGCTGCCGCACGGCGCGTTGAGCGCGATCTCGCGCCCTACCGGCACGTCCTCCGGACGGCGCAGGAACACGATGCCCTCCGGTTTTTCCTCGTAGTCGATGGCGTTGGTGCTGCATTCGGTAAGCACACGAACCCCTCCGGATACGGTATCGAACCACAGCATGCGTTCGGTCTTGGTCCAGTAGACGACGATCTCGCGCTCCTGGTTAGCGGAGTCCTGCGCCTCCATGCGCCCGAAGTAGGTGTATTGCGCGCAGCCCTGAAGCACGGCGAGGAGGACCAGGATGGCAGGCGCTCGCATGCTTGGCTCTCCGCGGTTACGTGGTGATCAGCGTGGCGAGGTCGTCACCGACGGCCGCGTGGCGCCAGTAGCCGACGTGCGCCGCAAGCCAGGCACGCCCGACGTCCACCACGCGGTCCTGGATGAACCAGCCGCTCTCGTCGGTTTCGGTTTCGAAGCGCTCGACAATGTCGTAGCCCTGCTGGGGCTTTCCGTAAAAGGAACCGGACACGACCGGATCGGTGCGGTCCCAGTAGTTGATCCAGCGGAAGAAGTGCCGTCCCGGACCGAAGCGCTGCACGCGGTTGCGTTTGAACATCGGCAGGCCGATCGGTGAGCCGAGGGTCATGAGTGCCTGGACCGGCCAGGTCTTGCGTGACTGACGGTCGAACAGTCCGGGCCGGCCAATCAACTCCTTCACCGCATCGAAGGCGTAGATCGATCCCAGGCTGTGGGCAACGAGGTAAAGCGGGTTGCCCTCCTCGTAGATCCCGAGGATGCGCTTGATCAGGCCCTCACGGATCTTCCGCGCGGTTGAACCAGCCTTGAGATTGATCAGCACGTCACCGATGAGGTCGATGGCCAGATCGATCGTCTTCTCGGCGATGATATTGCGGATGAATAGGTTCAGCACCCGGCGCAGTCGGCGTGTGGCGGCGTCGTTAAGGTCTTCGTAGCGATAGATGTCGGCGGCGAAATCGACCGGTGCCCCGTTCAGCCGGTCGGTCACAAGCGCCTGAATGAGCTTGTGCTGGTCCATGTCCTCGCTGGTCCCGGTCTGCACACCGTGCACGACCAGGATGCGGCGCTGCTTCTGCGGATCGACTGCCATCGCGTTTTGTCCGAAACGATGTAAGTGGCTCTGTAACCCGATCTCTATCGAGGTGGCGGCGTGCGCGTACTGCGATACCACGATGGGACGAAGGCGCCAAGGAAGAAGCCGATCAGGAAAATCACCGGAATGACATGAATTTTCGGTATTCGATCCGGATCCAGGTCGGGGATTTCCCTGAACAGGGCCTGTGTCAGCAGAAACGCACCTGAGAGAAGCACCCCCAGGCCAAGGCCCTCCGCATAACGACCCCAGCGCGGCTCGCGCGTGCTGCGCCCGCCCCAGTTATCGCAGAAGAGCGCCAGCGTCGCTGCAACGCAAAAAGTAAGCACGTACCAAGGCCAGGTGAAGCGGATATTACCCAGGGCGGCCAGGAAGCCGACGTTGAACGACTTGAACACTATCGACACCACGATGGCACTTCCGACCCCCAACGCGCCAGACAGCAGGTAACTCCACACGGGGCGGTCTCCCAGCTCCGCGACGTCGGCGTGGCGCCAGCCCAGTTTAGGCGCCAGCGCACACACCACCGCTGCGCCGTAGATTACAGTCACCATCGATGCGATGTAGAGCGCACCGGTGAGCTCCCCCCGCCCCTTGATCAACGCAATCCCTGACAGAAGGATCAAGAACACGACGCAGAGCACCGTGAGAATCTTGTTGGGGTCAAGCTTTGTGGCGGTCTCCTCGAAGCTCTCAAAACCGAGCGCCTCCAGTTTCCTGCTGCGATCCAGCTGCGTCAGCTCGCTCCTGAGGATGCCGCGCGCCAGCAGCTGGCATATGCACTCGTTCGCATCCTCGCAATGCTCACGGAAGCTCCGCTTCAACTCGACTATGGCGGGCGTGGCCGAATCCGCATCATCGTAAGCAGCCATTACACCGAAATAGCGCGTCGCGGTCATAATGGCTTTTTCGAAGCGCTGGCGAATCGCGAGGTACTCGTCCTCGAACTGCGCGAGCAGCCGTGGATATTTGCCAGGCGCAATCTTGAAACCATCGACGACGCTCATGAGGTAGATAAGCCGCGTGAAACGGTATTGCGGCGAATCATCATCCTCGAAGCGAAGGTTGTCTTCCCTTACGGAGCTGAAGAGCGGGCTCTCGGAAAGCTTTCTGCGTATCGCATCTATGGCCTTCTCTGGAATTCGCAGCTTGCTCGCCGCCAGGCGGTCGCGCCAGAACCGGACCTCGCTCGGGATGTTCCCGAGATCCTGGAAGCGATGGAGCAACCAGGCGTCCACTTTCGACAGGCCCCAGGTATTGGGCAGCAGTGCCGTCATCAGCAATGCTGCCAGAATCGGGCTCGACAACGCCTTGAGTTTTTCCATGTTCGCGTCGCCATCGATCAGCAGCCCCTCCACGATCTGTGGTGAGTCCGACAGCAACACGGACAAGAAGCCGAACAGAAGCATCGCCGCGGCATAGTAGAGGCATGCCGCAAGGTGGAAACGAAACAGGGTCGTCGAGCCGATGTTCGTCGCAGGCGAATTGAAACGCCCGTGCGCGTAAAGAAAAACCAAGAACCCGCCTATGATCCAATCTGCAAACCCGGTCACAGGAAATCTCCCAGAAACGGTTACGCCAAAGCAGGCCGGTCAAAAATTGAGTATAGACGCCGTTTCCAGCGTTTTCGAGACGTCGTTATTGCCCAAACCTCACAAATTGTTAGGTTTTAGCGCGTAATAGAAACGGGCTCGGTGCGATTTGGCATGAAATCGTGAACACTGTACTCTGTTGGTCCGTCAGCCTCAGATGCGGGTGCGGACATGGGAGCGGAATCGAGATCACGTCCCAGTAGCCTCCGGACTAAAGCGCTGCTGGTCGGCATCGCCCTCGCCGGCCTGGTTGGATTGAGTCTCGCAGTCATCCTCTGGCCTCGCGCGACCTGCGATGGCATTTTCCAGCAGACCGCGCCGAGCCTGGCCGCGAACCTGGAGCTCATTAAGCACAAGGGGGCGTTCGCTGTCCGTCAGGAAAGAATCCAGGAGCTGTCTGAAGGCGCGCAAAAAGTCGGGCTGCATCTCAAGACCTGCTGCTCTGTCTTGAACGCCGGGAAGCTCGACGCTCAGCAGTTCCAGGAATGCCTTGGCAAGGCCTCCGCATACGAGAAGCAGGTTGCCCTCGTGGCGCGACATGTAACGGACGCCGCCGATGCCATGGAAAAAGGCGCAACAGATGTGGCAAGGAGGAAGGTTTCCAGCGCCAATAACGCTGCCCAGAACGCGATCAATAATGTGAGGAATCTTGATGCGGTGGCGGGCCCAAGTCCGGGCGGCAACAAAGCAATGCCGTCTTCGCAACGAGCGAAGGGACAGGGGATCGTAACCACGTCGACCGGATCCTTCCACTTTGAACGGATCACCGGAATGTCAATGGGACGCGGCAAACTTACGGTTAAGCAATTTGGGACAAAAGTCGAAATTCCCCTCGCCAAGATCAGAAAAATTACGTTCCTCACCGAGAATGCGGTGAAGATCGGATATGTTGACGGAAATTCAGAAGACACCGAGTTTTTCTGCTACTGGAACACGCCCGTGACGTTTCATTCCGGAGAGAAAAAGATCTATTACGGTGATTGCCGCGCATTGAAGGCGGTGCAAGAGATCGAGTTTTTTCCTCCCAGCTGATCGGCAGAAATGGGGTCAGGTCCAACATTTCCATGAGTGCACCAACGATACAAAGAGTTTTTGCCGTCGGCCGCCAGCGGACTCACGAGAGAACCACTGCTTCAGGTAGAGTCGGGATGTGGCGCGGTGGCGGTAGGTTTAGCCTGTCTGTTGCCGCCCCTTTCGTCTGGCGGTGCCTCAATAGCCAAACCGTAACTCCGTTTCCACACCCCTCTCATCGAACCG
>Ga0256867_10000238_pt1 | contig 21044 bp, 14 predicted proteins | sample RVTome_15_FD_185939 | JGI IMG/M metagenome (GOLD analysis project Ga0256867, IMG submission 185939) | Soil microbial communities from uranium-contaminated site in the Upper Colorado River Basin, Wyoming, United States - RVT150D86 (HiSeq) ... | reverse complement strand
GGCGGCGTCGGGTCCGTCCCCCGCGCCGTCGCCGCTGAGCAGCATGACGGCGCCGGATGCCGCTTCGCGATGGGCGGTGGCGTCGGCCAGCGCGTCCTCCAGGCGCTCCAGTTCGGCGTCCTCGTCCGGACCGGCGATGGCGGCGGCGGCGATGTCGGACACCTGGTAGCGGAGGAGGTCGAGCTCGCGGGCCCGGGCCCGCTCGTCGCCGCCCATGGCGGCGAGCTCGACGAGAATGGTGCGGATGTCGTGCCGCGCGGTCTGCAGCGGCGCGAGGTCGACGTGGCCGAACCGGTCGAGCGCCTCGCGCTGAGCGGCCGCGTGCAGCAACGACTGATGGGCGTGCTGGCCGTGGAGGTCGACGAGCTCGGCGCCGAGCGCCGCCAGCTCGCCCGCCGTCGCGAGCCTGCCATCGATGTAGGCGCGACTGCGCCCCGACCGGGGGATCGTCCGTGCCAGCACGATCTCGTTCCCGCCCTCCCCGGCGCCACCATGGTCGCCGTCGGCCGTGGCACCCCCGGCGTTCACGACGAATCGACCCTCCACCCAGGCCTCGTCGGCGCCCACCCGCACCAGCACCGGGTCGGCCCGACCCCCGACCAACAGCTCGATGGCATCCACGACAAGGGTCTTGCCGGCCCCGGTCTCGCCGGTGAGCGCCGTCATCCCCGGGCCGAGCACGAGGCGCAGCTCGGCGATCACTCCGAGATCGCGAACGGCCAGTTCGAGGATCACCCGGTCACCTAGCGGTCGCTCAGACCGAACTTGGTCTTGAGGATGTGCAGGAAGTCCCGTGGCCCGAAGGTGACGAAGCGCGCCGACTCCCGCGCCCCGGTGGCCCGGATGGCGTCGCCCGGACGGAGCAAGCCGAGGTTGGTTCCGTCGAGCGACAGCGTCGCCGCTCGGTCGTCCAACACCTCGATCCGCACGGTGGCGTTGGGCGGCAGCACGAGGGAACGGTCGAAGAGCATGTGCGGTGACACCGGTGTCATCAGCAGGCAGCGATGGGTCGGCTCGACGATGGGTCCCCGAGCCGAGAAGGCGTAGGCCGTCGACCCCGTGGGGGTGGCGACGATCAGGCCGTCAGCAGCGTACGGGGTGAAGGTCTCACCGTCGACGCTGACCCCCAGCCGGACGGTGTGACCCATCGGGGTCTTCTCCAGGACCGCCTCGTTGAGGGCGAGGTGCACACCAGCCTCGAAGCCGGCGGCCTCGACCGTCACCGCAAGCAGCATGCGTTCCTCGACGTCGTACGAGCCGGCCAGGAACCGCTTGAGAGCCATGCGCATGCTGGCCGGTTCCACCTCGGTGAGATACCCCAGCTGGCCGACGTTGACCCCGATGACCGGCACATCCTCGGCCGCCACCAGGTCGACCGTGCGCAGCATCGTGCCATCGCCGCCCAGGCTGATGGCGACGTCGAGACCACGAGCGAACTCGGCCTCGGCGGTGCCGGCGTCGGTCAGCCCCGCGATTGCGGCATCACGCAGCGGCAGGCGGACCTCGTGTCCCCGCTCGCGCAGCCACGCGGCGGCAGCACGCGCCAGTTCGGCCGCCTGCGCGCGCTCGTGATGGACGATGATTCCGACGATGGCCATGGCGGCTCTACACCGTCACGATCGGCCGGCCCGGGATCCCCGGGCCAGACGCCCACCGGCCGCCCCGTCGTGGGCACGGTCCCCGACCGACTCACCAGTCAACGCCAACGCCTCGTCGACGGCGGCCGCGCTGTGGGCGCCGATGCCACGGCCATCGCCGGCGGTCGCGGCGCGGGCATGCACGAAGAACTCGACGTTGCCGTCGGCCCCGGTGAGTGGTGACACCATCGCCCCCATGATCGCGGCTCCGGTGGTCCGGAGCGCGGTCAGCACCTCGTCGAGCACTCGCCGCCACACCTCCGGATCGCGGATCACGCCCCGGCCGCGCGACGCCTCGTCACGCCCGGCCTCGAACTGCGGCTTCACCAGCAGCACGAGATGGGCGCCCGGCGCCGCCAGACTGAGCAGTGGGGCGAGGACCCTCCGCAGCGAGATGAACGACAGGTCGGCCACGATCACGTCGAACGGTGGACCGAGATCTCCCGGCGCCAGGTCGCGGACGTTCGTGCGCTCGATCGACTCGACCCGCGGGTCTGCGATCAAGCGCTCGTGAAGCTGCCCGTGGCCGACGTCGACGGCCACCACGTGATGGACGCCGTGCTGGAGCAGGCAGTCGGTGAAGCCGCCGGTCGAGGCGCCGGCGTCGAGGGCCCGCAACCGATCCACGGACACGGCGAAGCGGTCGAGGGCGGCGGCCAGCTTGTCGCCACCGCGGCCGACGAAGCGCGGTCCCTCACCGCGCACGACGACGGCCTCGTGAGGCGCCACCTGTCGGGCGGCCTTGAGCGCCGGCGCGCCGTCCACGGTGACGCGTCCGGCGTCGATGGCCTCACGGGCCTCGGCCCGGCTCGCCGCCAGCCTCCGGCGGACCAGTTCGGCGTCGAGCCTGCGACGGACCGGGGGCGTGGCGGTCGCTCCTCCGGCTCAGCGGGTCGACCGCGCCCGGCTTGTCTTCGACGCGCGCGAAGCCTTGGACGACGAGGCGGCCTTGGTGGCCTTCTTGGCGCCCGCCTTCTTGGCGCCCGCCTTCTTGGCGCCCGCCTTCTTGGCGCCCGCCTTCTTGGCGCCCGCCTTCTTGGCTCCGACCGTCCGACCGCCGGACTTCCGGGCCGCCTTGGTTGCCTTGCGGGCCGGCGCCTTCCTGGTCGCCGCCCTGCGGGTGCCCTGGGCGGCCGCGACATCCGCGATGCGGCGCTCCAGCCCCTCGACGTCGCCCTTGGTGGCCAGGCCGAGGCTGGCCATCTGTTGCCGGATCTCGGTGCGGACGGCGTCGATGAGACGCTCGCTGTTGCGGCGGCTGCGGTCGACCAACTCGTCGATGACGGACTGGGCCTGTTCCGCCTGCACCTCGCCCGCGCGCACCAGATCGCGGATGAGTTCTTCGGCCCGGGCCTGCGTCATCGCCGTGAAGGTCATACCCGCGTCGAGCAAGCGCTTTAGCAGATCGTTGTCAGCCATGGGGGAAAAGATACGACCGCGCCTCGCCCACTGCACTATCACATGTCGTCAGCACGCGGCTTCGGGCTGGTCGACGCCCCGATACGGTTCGCGGCCGTGCTCCCCCTCGGCGACGAGAACCCGGTCTCCCGAACGCCGGTCGTCACCTATGTGATCATCGCCGCCTGCCTGCTGGCGTACTTCCTCTGGCAGCCGACACCGTTCTCCGAGACGATCGACGACGTCGAGTTCAACCTCGAGTACGCGGCCATCCCCTGCGAGGTGCTCGAGCACCGCCCGCTGACACGGGCCGAGGTGGGGGCAACGTTCAATCTGGGCGAGGACGACGCCTGCAACATCGACCGTGGGCAGACGCGTCCGTTCGATCCCGGCAAGAACGTCTGGCTTGCAATCGTCACGTCGATGTTCCTGCACGGCAGCCTGCTCCACCTCGGCGGCAACATGCTGTTCCTGTGGATCTTCGGCAACAACGTCGAAGACCGGTTGGGCAGGCTTGGCTACGCCGCGTTCTACCTGGTCGGCGGCGTGGTCGCGACGCTGACGCACGTGGTCGTGAGCCGGGATTCGACCGTGCCCTCCATCGGCGCCTCGGGCGCCATCGCCGCGGTGATGGGCGCCTACCTCGTGTGGTTCCCCAACGCCCGCGTCCGCACGATCGTGATCTTCCTGTTCGTCAGCGTCCCCGCCAAGGTGGTGCTGGGGGTCTGGTTCGTGCTGCAGTTCTTCACCGACCCCAACGAGCGCGTGGCGTGGGCGGCTCACGTCGGGGGCTTCGTCTTCGGTGTGCTGGTGGCGCTGTTGCTGCGCGGCTTCGGCGATCGGGCGGGGCCGCCGAGGGTTCGCTACCCCGATCCCTGGAGCGGCGACTTCCGGCGCTTCGGCGGCCGCTACTGACTCGAGGGACGAGGCCATCCCCTCGGTTGGCGTTCATGACGTTTCTGGCACCAGGTCGGCAAGGCTGGAGGCCACCACGGCCGGCTCGGGATGGACCGGCAGGTCGCCCTCGCTCGTCACCCCTGTGAGCACCAGCGCGAAGCGATAGCCGAGCGCGGCGGCGAAGGCGCCATCGGTCTCGGGGCGATCGCCCACCACGGTCCCCACCTCGCCCGCGATTGCCCGGACGAGATCGGCCATGGGGCGATGGGGCTTGCCGGCCACCGCGGCGGTGGCGCCCGACGCGTACGCCACCGCCGCCGCCAGGGACCCGCCCCCCGGGATCGGCCCCTCGGGGGTTGGGTAGGTGGCGTCGTCGTTGGTGGCGATGAGGCGTGCGCCATGCAGGACGGCGGTCATGGCCAGCCGCAGCCGTTCGTAGTCGAAGTCGCGGTGGTACCCGACGATCACCGCGTCGGCATCGCCCTCCCGCACGGGTTCGCCGCCCCGCTGGTTCACTGCCTCGACGACGCCCGGCCCACCCGCCACCAGAACCCGCTCACCGGGTTCCACCAGCGTGCCCGCCGCCATCGCCGACGTCACCACGTCGCCGGCAGCCGGGATCCCCATCCGTTCGAGCTTGGACTCCTGGTCGGCGAGGCGGGCCCAGGAGTTGTTGGTGGCGAAGATGACGCGTTCCCCCACCTCCCGAAGCCGGGCAACAGCCTCGACGGCCCCGTCGATCGGCCGCTCGGCCAGCCACACCACCCCGTCGAGGTCGAGCACCCAGGTCACTGCACTTCGCTCCGGTTCAGTCGCAGGGGCGCGAGGTTAGGGCCCGGCCATGGGCGGTCTGCCAGGATGGGCTCGTGCCCCGCTTCCGGCCGTTTCCCGGCATCCGCTACGACCTCGCGCGCGTGGCGCTCGGCGACGTCGTCAGCCCGCCCTACGACGTGATCGACGACGGCCAGCGCGCCCGGCTGGCCGCCCGCAGCCCATACAACGCCGTGCGTGTCGACCTGCCGATCGACGAGAACGGCGAGGACCGCTACACGGTGGCCAGCCGCCTGTTCTCCCGCTGGCAGTCGGAGGGCGTGCTCGTGCGGGACCGGGAACCGACCTTCACCGTCTACAGGATGTCCTACGCCGATGACGCCGGTGTCGACCGCCACACAACCGGCGTCATCGGCGCCCTGGACCTGCGCCCCTCCGGGGCCGACATCCTCCCCCACGAGCAGACGACCCCGAAGGCCCGCAGCGACCGGCTCGATCTGCTGCGCGCCTGCCGAGCCAACCTCTCGGCCATCTGGGGATTGTCGCTGGCCAAGGGCCTGACCGACCTGTTTCCGGTCGACGCCGAGCCAGTGGCCGACGTCGACGACGGCGAGGGCGTGCGCCACACGATCTGGATCGTCGACCGGCCCGAGGTGAGCGACGCCATCGCCGACGCCGTAGCGGCCCAGCCGGTCGTGATCGCCGACGGCCACCATCGCTACGACACGTCCCTCACCTACCTGTCCGAGCGCGAGCGGTCCGAGGGACGAGCAGGCGGGGCGGCGGCGACGCTGGCCTTCGTCGTGGAGCTGGTCGAGGACGAGCTGACCGTTCGCGCCATCCACCGGCTGCTGACCGGCCTGCCCGCCGGGTTCGACCTGGTGGCGGCGCTCGAGCCCTGGTTCGAGCCGGCCGGCCCCCCGCCCACAGGGGTGCCGGTGACCATCGCCATGATCGAGGCCGGGGCCCTGTGCGCCGTGCTGCCGACCGGCGAGGTCATGCTGCGCCCTCGGCCCGATGCCCTGGCCGAGGCCCGCGACCTCGACTCCGCCCGCCTCGACGTAGCCCTGGCGGCGCTGCCTACCCACGAGGTCACGTTCCAGCACGGTCCCGACAACGTCCGTCGAGCGGTCGCGACCGGCCAGGCACCGGCTGGGATGCTTCTCCGCCCGGCCAGCGTGGCCCAGATCGAGGCGACCGCCCACGGGGGCGAGCGCATGCCCCCGAAGACCACGTTCTTCCACCCCAAGCCCAAGACGGGCCTGGTGTTTCGAGATCTCGGCTAGGAGTCGCCGCCATGGACGTTGCCACCGCCCTCGCGTTCATCCGGCAGAACCACCGTGCGGTGCTCGCCACCACGCGCGCCGATGGGACCACGCAGATGTCCCCGGTGACCGCCGGCGTCGACGATCAGGACCGCGTCGAGATCTCCACCCGGGAGACGGCGTACAAGGTGCGGCACGTGCGCGCCCTTCCATATGCCGCCTTGTGCGCGTTCACCGAACGGTTCTTCGGTGAGTGGGTGCAGGTGGAGGGGCCCGTTGAGATCGTGTCTCTGCCCGACGCCATGGAGCCGCTGGTCGAGTACTACCGGCGGATCAGCGGGGAGCACCCCGACTGGGCCGACTACCGGGCCGTCATGGAGCGCGATCGCCGGGTGATCCTGCGATTGACCGTCGAGCGCGCCGGCCCGACGGTGCACGGCTGACTCGCCACAAGGATCGGGGCGCTCGGCCACTCAGCGCCTCAGCCGAACGCCGGTGCCACCTGTGCGGCGACGAGCCGCAGGTGGTCGAGGTCGGAAAGGTCGAGCGTCTGCAGGTAGACGCGCTGTGCTCCGGCGTCGGCGAACGTGCCGAGCTTGTCGATCACCTCGGCCACGGTGCCGGCCAGCCCGCTTGCTCGCAGCTCATCGGGCTCGCGACCGATGGCAGCGGCGCGCCGCCGGTAAGCCTCCTCGTCCTCGCCGCAGCAGAGCACCTGGGCGGTGGACCACGTCATCGTGGCGGGATCGCGATCGGCCTTTTCGCAGGCGGCCGTCACCGCCGCCACCAACGCTTCGAAGTCGCTCACGGGTGAGAACCCGACGTTGAACTCGTCGGCGTAGCGGGCCGCAAGCGCCGGCGTCCGCCGCTTGCCGTGGCCGCCGACGATCACCGGCGGCCGGGGCCGCTGGGCGGGCTTGGGCAGGGCGGGCGAGTCGGTGAGCTGGTAGTGGCGGCCCTGGAAGTCGAAGCGCCCGCCCACGGGGGTCGTCCACAGGCCGGTCACGATGGCGAGCTGCTCCTCGAGCCGGTCGAACCGCTCCCTGGTGTCGGGGAAGGGGACGCCATAGGCACGGTGCTCCTCCTCGAACCAGCCGGCGCCGAGGCCCAACTCGACCCGGCCGCCCGACATGGCGTCGACCTGGGCGACGGCGATCGCCAGCGGTCCGGGGAGCCGGAAGGTTGCGGAGGTGACCAGCGTGCCGAGGCGGATCCGCTCGGTCTCCCGGGCCAGGCCGGCCAGCGTGACCCAGGACTCCGTCGGTCCCGGCTCGCCGGTTCCCGGCCCCATGCGCAGGAAGTGGTCGGAGCGGAAGAAGGCGTCGAACCCGAGGCGCTCCGCCTCGCGCGCGACAGCCAACTGGTCGTCGTAGCTGGCCCCCTGCTGGGGCTCCGTGAAGACGCGCAAAGTCAGCGGCATTCGGCCGACCCTACAGTCCCTCCTGGAACGTCAGTTGACGTTCCAGGAGGCGCCCGAGCGCAGCAGCGCCGCCAGGTCGCCGGGGCCTCGTTGCTGCTGGGCGGCGGCGATCTGCTGGTTGACCCCCTCGCCGTAGTCGGGGCGCACCACATCGCGGAACACGCCGATGGGCGTGGGCTCGTGCGGCCCCCGGGCCAGTCGTGACAGCATGAACGCGACGCTGGGGTCGTCGCGGGTCTCGTCGTGCACCAGCAGGGCGTCCTCGCCGACGTCGGCCACGTCGACGATGTGGGCGCCGCGCTGCGAGTCGATCACCACGCCCTTGCCACCATCGGCGCCGAAGCGGATCGGCGCGCCGTGGCGCAGCGGGATCAGCATGTCGTCGCGGTGCTGCTTGGCGGTGACCGCTTCGAAGGCGCCATCGTTGAACACGTTGCAGTTCTGGTAGATCTCGACCAGCGACGAACCTCGGTGCTCGAACGCCCGCCGGAAGACGTCCATCATGTGTTGGCGGTCCATGTCGTGCGTGCGGGCCACGAAGGCGGCCTCGGCGCCGATGGCCACGCTCACCGGATTGAACGGGTGGTCGAGGCTGCCGAACGGCGTCGACTTGGTGACCTTGCCCACCTCGCTCGTCGGCGAGTACTGACCCTTGGTGAGGCCGTAGATCTGGTTGTTGAACAGCAGGATCGTGATGTTCACGTTGCGGCGCAGCGCGTGGATGAGGTGGTTGCCGCCGATCGACAGCGCGTCGCCGTCGCCCGATACCACGAACACGTGGAGGTCGGGCCGAGCCAGCGCCAGCCCGGTGGCGATGGCCGGGGCGCGCCCGTGGATCGTGTGCATCCCGTAGGTGTTCATGTAGTACGGGAAGCGGGCGGCACAGCCGATGCCCGACACGAAGACGGTGTCCTCACGCCGGATGCCGAGGTCGGGCATGAGCAGCTGCACGGCGGCGAGGATGGAGTAGTCGCCGCAGCCGGGGCACCAGCGCACCTCCTGGTCGCTGGTCCAGTCCTTCCGGGTCGTGACCGGGATCGCGGTGTCGGTCATGTCTACGCACCGTCCTTGAGGTGGTCGACGATCGCCTGCTCGAGCTCCGCGGCCGTGAACGGCAGCCCCCGGACCTTCGAGACCGTCCGGGCATCGACGAGGAACTCCGCCCGCAGCTGGTGGGCGAGCTGCCCCAGGTTGAGCTCGGGCACCAGGACCCGCGGGTAGCGACGCACGACGTCGCCGAGGTTGCGGGGGAACGGGTTGAGGTGCACGAGGTGGGCGTGGGCGACCTTGTGGCCGGCGTGACGAGCGCGGCTGACGGCGCCGTCGATGGCGCCCCAGGTCGAGCCCCAACCCACGACCAACAGCTCGGCGTCGTCGACGTCACCCGTGACCTCGACGTCGGGGATCGAATCGGCGATGCGCGCCACCTTCTCCGCCCGGATGCGCACCATCTGCTCGTGGTTCACCGGGTCGTAGCTGACGTTGCCGGTCCCCTCCTCCTTCTCGAGGCCCCCGATCCGGTGCATGAGGTCGGGCGTGCCCGGCAGCGCCCAGGCGCGAGCCAGCGTCTGGGGGTCGCGGAGGTAGGGCCAGAACTCGGGCTCGCCGTCGTCGCCCACGTGGTTGGGTTCGGTGGCGAACGTGGGCCTGAGGTCCGGCAGGCTGTCGACGTCGGGTAGGCGCCACGGCTCCGAGCCGTTGGCCAGGTAGCCATCGGACAGCAGGATCACGGGTGTCCGCCAGGTGAGGGCGATGCGGGCGGCCTCGATGGCGACCTCGAAGCAGTGGCCCGGGTTGCGCGCGGCGAGGATCGGCAGCGGGGCCTCGCCGTGACGCCCGTAGTACGCCATCAGCAGGTCGGCCTGCTCTGTCTTGGTGGGCAGGCCTGTCGAGGGCCCACCGCGCTGGATGTCGATCACGATGACGGGCAGCTCGAGGTTGACGGCGAGGCCCATGGTCTCGGCCTTCAGCGCCATGCCGGGCCCGCTGGTGGTAGTGGCGCCGAGGTGCCCGCCGTACGCAGCGCCGACGGCGGCGCCGATGCCGGCGATCTCGTCCTCGGCCTGCAGCGTGCGCACCCCGAAGTTCTTGTGCTTCGAGAGCTCGTGGAGGATGTCGGATGCCGGGGTGATGGGATACGACCCGAGGAACAGCGGCATTCCCGAGAGTTGGCTGGCGGCGATCAGGCCCCAGGCCAGCGCCGTGTTGCCGGTGACGTTGGTGTAGGTGCCGGCCGGCAACGTGGCCGGCGGCACCTCGTAGGGATGGTCGAACAGCTCGGCGGTCTCACCGAAGGCGTGGCCGGCCTTGAAGGCCGCGGTGTTGGCCTCGGCGATGTCGGGCTTGGCCACGAAGCGACGCTGGATCCAGTCCAGCGTCGGCTCGACCGGCCGGGTATACATCCAGGAGATGAGGCCCAGCGCGAAGAAGTTCTTGGACCGCTCGGCGTCTCTGGGCTTGACGCCCAGGGGCGTGACCGCGCCCTTGGTCAGCGAGGTCATCGGTACCTCGTAGACCGTGTAGGCGTCGAGGGTCCCGTCGCGCCGCGGGTCGGCGCTGTAGCCGGCCTTGGTGAGGTGGCGCTCATCGAAGGCGTCCTCGTTGAGGATGATCGTGGCGCCGGAGGCCACGCGATCGAGCTGGCTGTGCAGCGCCGCCGGGTTCATGGCCACCAACACGTTGGGGGCATCGCCCGGGGTGGTGATGTCGTGGTCGGAGATGTGGACCTGAAAGGCCGACACGCCGGCGAGCGTGCCGGCGGGCGCCCGGATCTCGGCCGGGAAGTCCGGCATCGTGGCGAGGTCGTTGCCGTAGAGAGCGCTCGTGTTGGTGAACCGGTCACCCGTGAGCTGCATGCCGTCGCCCGAGTCGCCTGCGAACCGGATCACGACCCGGTCGATCACTTCTGGTGCTCTTGGGCGTTGTGTCGTCTCGGACAAACCCGCCCCCCTTCAGCGTGGTTCCTTGTCAGCTGTGACCCTATCGCCGCGCCTGAGAAACGTGGCGAATCGTGCCCTGGGCGCTGACCGCGTCACGCTCTGCGCGTGACAGATCCCCAGCTACCCCGGTACCGGGAACAGGATACGCCGCGGAGCGTGGCAAGCCCAGAGGGCCGCGCCAGGCCCGTCAATTCAGGCGATCGTGACGGAACCGTCGAGGTAGACGTCCTGGATGGCATTGAGCAGCTCGATACCCTCGGCCATTGGCCGCTGGAAGGCCTTGCGTCCCGAGATCAGCCCGATGCCACCGGCTCGCTTGTTGATCACCGCGGTGCGCACGGCTTCGGCCAGGTCGGACGCCCCCTTGGACTCGCCGCCACTGTTGATGAGGCCGATCCGGCCCATGTAGTTGTTGACCACCTGCCAGCGGCACAGGTCGATGGGGTGGTCGGACGTCAGGGACTCGTAGACGGCCTTGTTGGTCTTACCGTAGTTCTCGAGCGCGTTGAAGCCGCCGTTGTTGGTCGGCAGCTTCTGCTTGATGATGTCGGCCTCGATGGTCACGCCGATGTGGTTGGCCTGCCCGGTGAGGTCGGCGGCGTTGTGGTAGTCGACGTCACCCTGCTTGAACGCCGGGTTGCGCAGGTAGCACCAGAGCACCGTGAACATACCGAGTTGGTGGGCCTGCGCGAACGCCTCGGTCACCTCTTGGAGCTGCCGCGTTGACTCCTCGGAACCGAAGTAGATCGTGGCGCCCACGCCGGCGGCGCCGAGGTCGAAGGCCTGCTCGACCGAGCCGAACATCACCTGGTCGTAGCGATTGGGGTAGGTGAGCAGCTCGTTGTGGTTCATCTTGACGATGAACGGGATCTTGTGGGCGTAGGCGCGGGAGACCGCCCCGAGGACCCCGAAGGTGGAGGCCACTGCGTTGCAGCCACCCTGCACGGCCAGCTCGACGATGTTGCGGGGGTCGAAGTACTGGGGGTTGGGGGCGAAGCTGGCGGCAGCAGAGTGCTCGATGCCCTGGTCGACCGGGAGGATGGACATGTACCCGGTGCCCGCCAGCCGGCCGTGGCTGTAGGCCGCCTGCAGGTTTCGGAGCACCTGGGGCGACCGGTCGGTCTGCGAGAACACGCGGTCGATGTAGTCGGGTCCGGGAAGCACCAGGTCGTCGGCGGGAATGCCCTTGCACTCGTGCTTGAGCAGGCTCTCGGCCTCGTCACCCAGCAGGCTCTGGATGTCCACGGCGGTGTCTCCTCGATGGTGGCGTGCGGTCGTGAGAGATGCTGTCGGGCCTACCAGGGTAGATGCCGATCATCGGAGAGCGCGGAGCCGGGCCTCGACGTCGACGAAATCCGCGTCACTGGCGCCGATGCGGGCGAAGAGTTCCCGGGCCCGGGGCACGTCGCCCGCCCGCTCGTAGAGGTCGGCCAACGCGTAGGCCATGCGGAGATGATGCAGCCGTGGCTTGCGGGTGGGGCGGCTCACCGACGACGCCAGCAGGCGGATGGCCTCGTCCAGCCTGCCCTGGTCGGCCAGCGCGCCGGCGGCCACGATCCGTCCCTCGGCCACGAGCTCCGCCCCCGGACTGGCGGCGCGCAGCTCGTCCCACAGCTCCTCGACCTCGGCGTACCGGCCCAGCGCGCGGTAGCAGTCGGCGAGGACGGGGTTCTGCTCCGTGCTGCCCGTCAGGGAGCGATAGGCCTCGAGCTCACGGACGGCCTGGGCCCAGCGCCCGACGCGGTAGAGGCTCAGCCCGTAGAGCTCACGGACCGAGGCCGCGCGCGGCGCCTGCTCGGCGAGGGGCCGCAGGATTCGCCGGGCCTCGTCGAAGCGCTCCCGCTTGAAAGCCTCGCCGGCGTCGCGCAAGCGGCCCTCGACGCGGGGCAGGCGGCCCGACGGGACCGACCTGCGGAGGTCGTCGTCTGCGGACGTCGCCCCCGCGGCGCCCCCGCTCCGGGCGGCACCGTTCCCGGCCGTTCGGCGCCTAGGGGGCGATGGGCGACGCGCCCGGCCGCCGGTGGCGGCGGCCGGCTCTCGGGCCGGGGGCGCGGGGCCCCGGCCCGACCGACCTGCGGCCCCTGCCGGGCGGCCCTCGCGGCTGCGCTCCACGGCGCCGGTCGCCTCGTCGCGCAGCTCGCCCTCGTCGATCCACTCCTCCGGTTGCCACGACGGCGGCTGGCGCCGGGTGCCGGCGGCACCACCCCGCTCACCGCCGTCGTCGCGCCGAGCTCCCGCTGCCGCCCGCCAGGCGTCCGACGCGCCGGTCTGAGGGACCTGGGCGGCACCCCGCCGGGCGACCCCGCCCCAGCGCCGTGGCCCGGACACCGCCCCCCGGTCGGCAGCATCGGCCGCCCCGCGTCCGCCCGGCGCGTCACCTTCTCGGCGCCGGGGGCGTTGCTGGGGTCGTCGCGATGACGCCCCCCTCGAACCCGCGTCGTCGCCTCGGCGCGACCGGTCCCGGCCAGCGGTGCCGTCCCGCCCGGTTCTCCCGGGGCCAGCGGCGCCGTCCCGCCCGGTTCTCCCGGGGCGAGCGGGGCGAGAGGACCCCGCGTCACGACCGCCGCGGCGGGCCGACCCGTCCGGGCGGTTCGGGTCGCCTGACTGCCGCGAGCTGCTTCGCCCTCGCCCGTCGACGGGGCGGCCGTCACGCGGTCGGCCGTCGGCATCCCTCCCGGAGCGCGCCGGTCGACCTGGCTGACCCGATCGCCGGGAACCACGCCCTGGCTGAGGCTGAGCCCGGCCCGGCCGCCCCGTTCCCCCGGCCCCGCTGCCGCTCTTTCCGCGCGTCGACGGAGGACCGGCACCGCGTCGACCGCGCCCCCGGTCGTCGGGGTCGGGGTCGCCGCCACGGGAGTTGGTCGGTGCCATCGCGATCCAGCGTACTTGCGCCCCGACGAGCACAACGTGAGCCAAGACGCGACGAAGGCCGCCCGGAGGGCGGCCTTCTTTAGAAGAAATCCGGCGGCGACCTACTCTCCCAGGCAGTCTCCTGCCAAGTACCATCGGCGCTGGAGGGCTTAACTTCCGTGTTCGGTATGGGAACGGGTGTGACCCCTCCGCCATGGCCACCGAAATCTGTTGTCAACTCAGATCCGCGCTACCTAGCGCCGGCCCCCTGAGGACTCCATAGCGAGCACGAACATCACAGGAAATCCAAGCCCTCGGCCGATTAGTACCGGTCGGCTGCACACGTTGCCGTGCTTCTACCTCCGGCCTATCAACGTGGTGGTCTACCACGGGCCTTACCAGGTTGACCCTGTGGGGAACCTCATCTTGGAACGGGCTTCGCACTTAGATGCCTTCAGCGCTTATCCCTTCCGCAGGTCGCTAACCAGCAGTGCTCTTGGCAGAACAACTGGCACACGAGAGCTGCGTCCGTCCCGGTCCTCTCGTACTAGGGACAGCCTTCCTCAAGTTCCCTCCGGCTGCAGCGGATAGGGACCGAACTGTCTCGCGACGTTCTAAACCCAGCTCGCGTACCGCTTTAATGGGCGAACAGCCCAACCCTTGGGACGTGCTACCGCCCCAGGATGCGATGAGCCGACATCGAGGTGCCAAACCTTGCCGTCGATATGGACTCTTGGGCAAGATTAGCCTGTTATCCCCGGGGTACCTTTTATCCGTTGAGCGACGGCGCTTCCACACGCAACCGCCGGATCACTATGCCCTGCTTTCGCACCTGCTTGACGTGTCTGTCTCGCAGTCAAGCTCCCTTGTGTCATTGCACTCGACGCCTGATTGCCAACCAGGCTGAGGGAACCTTTGGGCGCCTCCGTTACTCTTTAGGAGGCGACCGCCCCAGTCAAACTACCCACCTGACACTGTTCCCGATCCGGATCACGGACCTAGGTTAGAGTCCCGGCATACGCAGGGTGGTATTTCAAGGTTGACTCCACACTGGCTAGCGCCAATGCTTCCCAGTCTCCCACCTATCCTACACAACGCATACCAAAACCCAATATCAAGCTGTAGTGAAGGTCCACGGGGTCTTTCCGTCCTGCTGCAGCTAACGAGCATCTTTACTCGTACTTCAATTTCGCCGGGTCGGTGGTTGAGACAGTAGGAAAGTCGTTACGCCATTCGTGCAGGTCGGAACTTACCCGACAAGGAATTTCGCTACCTTAGGCAGATTTGTTACTCACTCTCCGACGGAGAGTGGGCCAAGTCATTTCTGCTTGGCTCCTCATGTCGCCATGAGGCTCGGACTGTATCTTCACCGCTGGACAGGCGGTGCCTGGCGTACAGTCTCTGAGGATCCTGCCAACACCTCGCTGAGGCTGCGCGTCCGTTGCCTGCCGGCAAAGTTCATGCCGTAGGCAAGGCGCACAGCTGCTCGAAACCGCTCGGCGTGAAGTGGCGCTTCGCCCGCATCAGCCGCACGATGGCGGCAAACGCAACGAAGTCGCGGTGCTTCACGACTGGTGGATGGGACTCGAAAGAAGGGGAGGATGCACCGCTCCAGGTCGCGCAACCCGTCGACCGCGTAGGTCACGACGCTGCTACCTGGGCCCTTGCCCCGGATGCGTCCGCATCCGAAGAAGGTCACCAATCCTTCGAGCACCGCTCGATGCGCCTCGTGTTGGTACACGTGGAAGACCGGGTGGATCTGCCATCCCCACGTCCGCTTGGCGAAGCGCGGGTTGTGATGGATCGAGACGGAGAAGCAACCCTCCCCGTCGACGAAGCCGACCACCCAGCCGGCATCGAGCTCGAGCCTCGGTGTTGCAGTTTCCTGCTGATTGTCCGCACCGGACGGATTGTCACTGCTCACCGTCACATCATCCCCGAGGGGTGTGACAATGAACGAGTACCGCCGGATACTCGGATGTTCCAGCAAATAGCCAGGTTTTACAACAGCCGTTGCGACAACAACCGTTATAGTTACGGCCGCCGTTTACCGGGGCTTAGGTTCAGAGCTTCGCCTTGCGGCTAACCCTTCCCCGTAACCTTCCGGCACCGGGCAGGCGTCACAGCGTATACGTCGTCTTGCGACTTAGCACGCTGCTGTGTTTTTAGTAAACAGTCGCTTTCCCCTGGTCTCTGCGGCCCCGTCGAGCTCGAGGCGCGAAGCCTGTCACCCTAGGGGGGCCCTCCTTCTCCCGAAGTTACGGAGGCATTTTGCCGAGTTCCTTAACCACCGTTCTCCCGATCGCCTCGGTATTCTCTACCTGTCCACCTGTGTTGGTTTGGGGTACGGGCGCTGTGCCAACTCACTAGCGGCTTTTCTAGACAGTATGGGATAAGTGACTTCGCCTGAAACGGCTCGGTATCACGTCTCGGTCTGGATGGGGCCCGGACTTACCTGGTCCCCGACCTACACGCTTACCCCAGGACAACCATCGCCTGGGCTCACCTGCCCTCCTGCGTCCCCGCATCGCTTGCCTCGTCCAGGTGGGTCGGTTCGTCCGAAGACAGCCCCTTAGCAACCTGGAGTCGGCATGGGCGCGGGCACAGCGGTACCGGAATATCAACCGGTTGTGCATCGACTACGCCTGTCGGCCTCGCCTTAGCTCCCGACTCACCCTGGGCGGATTAGCCTTCCCCAGGAACCCTTGGACATTCGGCGGAGGGGTTTCTCACCCCTCTTTCGCTACTCATACCTGCATTCTCACTCGACCACGGTCCACGCCGGTTCACACCGTCGCTTCACTCCGAGATCGACGCTCCCCTACCACCCCTGCGCAAGCGCAGGGATCCGCGGCTTCGGCTCCGAACTTGAGCCCCGTTGAATTGTCCGCGCAGGATCACTCGACCAGTGAGCTGTTACGCACTCTTTCAAGGGTGGCTGCTTCTAAGCCAACCTCCTGGCTGTCTGGGCAATCCCACATCGTTTACCACTTAGTTCGGAATTAGGGGCCTTAGCCGGCGATCTGGGCTGTTTCCCTTTTGTCCACGAAGCTCATCCCCCGTGGACTCACTGCCGAGCTCTGGAGCCATGGCATTCGGAGTTTGGTTGGGGTCGGTAAGCTTGTTGGCCCCCTAACCCATCCAGTGCTCTACCTCCATGGCTGAACGCCCGACGCTGCACCTAAATGCATTTCGGGGAGAACCAGCTATCACCGAGTTTGATTGGCCTTTCACCCCTACCCACAGGTCATCCCCCAGGTTTTTAACCCTGGTGGGTTCGGTCCTCCACGGGGTCTTACCCCCGCTTCAACCTGCCCATGGGTAGATCACTCGGCTTCGGGTCTACAGCATGCGACTGAACGCCCCGTTCAGACTCGCTTTCGCTCCGGCTTCCCATCACTGGTTAACCTTGCCACACACCGTAACTCGCAGGCTCATTCTTCAAAAGGCACGCCATCGTGAGTACAGGCCGAAGCCTGTACCGACACTCTGACTGATTGTAAACCAACGGTTTCAGGTACTATTTCACTCCCCTCCCGGGGTACTTTTCACCCTTCCCTCACGGTACTCGTGCACTATCGGTCGTCTGAACATACTTAGCCTTACGAGGTGGTCCTCGCAGATTCACGCCGGTTTTCACGGTCCCGGCGTTACTTGGGATGACGACCCGAGCCTGCTCATCTTTCGCGTACGGGGCTGTTACCCGCTATGGCGCGCCTTTCCAAAACGCTTCTGCTAGACGGCAGCTTTGTAACTCGGTCCTGCCTCCGATGCGGCAGGTGTCGGTCCCACAACCCCGAGCTGGCAACGCCATCGGGCTATTGCACCAGTTCGGTTTGGGCTGATCCCTTTTCGCTCGCCGCTACTCAGGGAGTCGCAATTGCTTTCTCTTCCTCGGGGTACTGAGATGTTTCAATTCCCCCGGTTCCCTCTACCGGCCGTATGTGTTCGGGCCGGAGTGACACCCCATGACGGGTGCCGGGTTTCCCCATTCGGATATCCACGGATCAAAGCTTGGTCGGCAGCTCCCCGTGGCTTTTCGCAGCCACCCACGTCCTTCATCGGTGTCAGACGCCAAGGCATCCACCGTTGGCTCTTTGTAGCTTGGAAGAACAAAGATGCTCGTGCTCGCTATGTAGTTCTCAAGGAGCGTAGACACCGGCAAAACACGAGGCCGAGTCCGCAGACGAGGACGCCGGCGTGCCCACTGGGGGCCTCGCCGGCGGAGCCTCGAGGTGAAGGAGGGTCGCTCCCTCAAAACAGAAGAGAGGACGGTCGTCAGGCCCGGGCTCGGCCATCGGGAGGAAACACCTACAACCGACGACGTCGCCGTGGACCGAACCGAGCGAGGCTCCAACTGGGAGTCGTCCCTGCATGCGCAGGAACCTTGACTCCTTAGAAAGGAGGTGATCCAGCCGCACCTTCCGGTACGGCTACCTTGTTACGACTTCACCCCAATCGCCGATCCCACCTTCGACAGCTCCCTCCAAAAGGTTGGGCCACTGGCTTCGGGTGTTACCGACTTTCGTGGTGTGACGGGCGGTGTGTACAAGGCCCGGGAACGTATTCACCCCGGCGTTGCTGATCCGGGATTACTAGCGACTCCGGCTTCATGGAGTCGAGTTGCAGACTCCAATCCGAACTGAGACCAGCTTTACGGGATTCGCTCGACCTCGCGGTTTCGCAGCCCTTTGTACTGGCCATTGTAGCATGTTTGCAGCCCTGGACATAAGGGGCATGATGACTTGACCTCGTCCCCACCTTCCTCCGAGTTGACCCCGGCAGTCTCCCAAGAGTCCCCGGCATTACCCGCTGGCAACATGGGACAGGGGTTGCGCTCGTTGCGGGACTTAACCCAACATCTCACGACACGAGCTGACGACAGCCATGCACCACCTGTGTAGGGCCCCGAAGGACACCGTATCTCTACGGCTTTTCCCTACATGTCAAACCCAGGTAAGGTTCTTCGCGTTGCCTCGAATTAAGCAACATGCTCCGCCGCTTGTGCGGGCCCCCGTCAATTCCTTTGAGTTTTAGCCTTGCGGCCGTACTCCCCAGGCGGGGCACTTAATGCGTTAGCTACGGCACGGAAACCGTTGGAGGGTCCCCACACCTAGTGCCCAACGTTTACGGCGTGGACTACCAGGGTATCTAATCCTGTTTGCTACCCACGCTTTCGCTCCTCAGCGTCAGTTCCAGCCCAGAGTGCCGCCTTCGCCGCTGGTGTTCCTCCCGATATCTGCGCATTTCACCGCTACACCGGGAATTCCACACTCCCCTACTGGACTCTAGCCACAGCAGTATCGAGTGGCGTCCCCAGGTTGAGCCTGGGGGTTTCACACCCGACTTACTGAGCCGCCTACGAGCTCTTTACGCCCAATGATTCCGGACAACGCTCGCCCCCTACGTGTTACCGCGGCTGCTGGCACGTAGTTGGCCGGGGCTTCTTCTGTGGGTACCGTCTGAATTCGTCCCCACTGAAAGCGGTTTACAACCCGAAGGCCGTCATCCCGCACGCGGCGTTGCTGCGTCAGGCTTTCGCCCATTGCGCAAGATTCCCCACTGCTGCCTCCCGTAGGAGTCTGGGCCGTGTCTCAGTCCCAGTGTGGCTGATCGTCCTCTCAGACCAGCTACCCGTCGTCGCCTTGGTGAGCCGTTACCTCACCAACAAGCTGATAGGCCGCGAGGCCCTCCCGAAGCAGCGGACCTTTCCTCATCTGGCCATGCGGCCTGATGAGGACATCCAGTATTAGACCCCCTTTCGAGGGCTTATCCCAGACTTCGGGGCAGGTTCCTCACGTGTTACTCACCCGTTCGCCACTAGATCTTCCCCAGTGTTGCCACTGGTTGGATCTCGTTCGACTTGCATGTGTTAAGCACGCCGCCAGCGTTCGTCCTGAGCCAGGATCAAACTCTCCGTCGAAATCTCGAGCGCCGTCGTCAAGCGACGACACCCTTCGATAGAGAAGCCTCGCACTCGAGCGGAATCACTCGAGCCCGAAGCACTGGCACCATCGGATGGTGCAAGCACCACCCGGATAATTGACGGTGCGTTTCGTTTCACACGACCACGCCGGAAGAAACTTCCGGAGCGGTCGCCCGCACTCGCTCTCTCGTCCTCTCTTCTGTTTTCAAGGAGCGACTGACGCTCTCGGCACGCGCCCCGAAGCGGGAACGTTGGTGCCGGACCTTGCGTGCGCCGCGGGCGGCAACTAGGCCGCTCCGGGGGCGAAGGGACAATCTAACGACCTACCTGGGAATCGTCAACCTGAGAGCCCGGTTTCCTCGGGATTTCTCGGGCCTGCTCAGCTGCTGTCCCTGACGAGGACAGCATAGGACTTCTTGCCCTTTCGCAGTACCACGTACCGCCCGTGGAGGACGTCACCCTTGCCGATCAGGCGACCCGGCTGGGCCCGGTCACCGTTGACCGACACCGCGCCCTGTTCCAGGGAGCGGCGGGCGTCGCCCCTGGAGCTGGCGAGCCCGGCGTCGACGAGCAGCGGTACGAGATCCATACCTACCGCCAAGTCCTCGTCGGAGCCCAACGGCGCCGTGGGAACCTCTGCTGCGACGGCCGCCAGTGCGGCGCTAGTGGCTTCGAGTGGTGATCCGCCGAACAGGATCTCGGACGCCTGTTCGGCTGCTCGGGACGCCACGGGGCCGTGCACCAGCTCCGTGACCTCACCCGCCAACACCCCTTGTCCTCGCCGACGCTCCGGTGCCTTCGCATGCTCAGCTGCCAGCTCGTCGACGGCACTCAGACTCAACAACGTGAACTTGGCCAGATATTCCCTGACCTGCCGGTCGTCTGTCTGCATCCAGTGCTGGTAGAAGCGATAGGGACTGGTCCTGACGGGATCGAGCCAGACCCGGGCCCCCGTCGTCTTGCCCAGCTTCGACCCGTCCGGCGCGGTCATCAGCGGCCACGACAGCCCGTGGATGGCTTTGCCCCGCACCCGGCGCACGAGGTCGATGCCCGAGAGGATGTTGCCCCACTGGTCGGACCCGCCGATCTGGAGCTCGACGCCGAGGTGCTCGTTGAGCCACAGATAGTCGTGGGCCTGCAGCAGCATGTAGCTGAACTCGGTGTAGCTGATGCCCTGCTCACCGGCGAGGCGGGCCCGGACCGATTCCCGCGCCAGCATCTGGTTGACCGTGACGTGCTTGCCGACGTCGCGCAGGAAGTCGAGGAGGGTGACGTCCGCCGTCCAGTCGCGGTTGTCGACGAGGAGCGCCCCACCCTCCTCGAAGTCGAGGATGCGCGCCATCTGGGACTTGATGGCGGCCACGTTGGCGTCGAGGGTCTCGGTGTCGAGCAGGTTCCGCTCCTGGGACTGCCCGCTGGGATCGCCCACCATCCCGGTGGCACCCCCGGCCAGGGCCACGGGCCGGTGGCCGGCGTCCTGGAACCGGCGCAGCACCAGGAGGCCGACGAGGTTGCCGATGTGCAGGCTGTCGGCAGTGGGATCGCAGCCGTAGTAGAGGCTGATGGGGTCGGCGGCCAGCCGGGCCGCAAGTTGGTCGCGATCGGTCGAGTCGTGGACCAGGCCGCGGGCCTCCAGGTCGTCGAGGAGCGTGGTGCTCATCGGCGTGCCTCCGGCCCACCGATGAACAATCGCCGCTGCGCGGCGAGTAGTGCACTGTGCTGATTGCTCGCTCGCTGACGCTCGCCCACGGACTGGACGCTACCGGCCCGTGACAGGGAGCCTGGTGTGGTGACCGTCCAGGCCCCCCGGGTCAGCACCGAGAACGACGGCGACAGCGGCGACGGCGCGTCGGTGGGGCGTCGGTCGCGCCTCGGCCGGACGGTCGTCCTGATCGTCGTGTGTGCACTCTTGTCAATGTGGGGCTACGTGCTCTACCTGGC
>Ga0256867_10000237_pt1 | contig 21054 bp, 16 predicted proteins | sample RVTome_15_FD_185939 | JGI IMG/M metagenome (GOLD analysis project Ga0256867, IMG submission 185939) | Soil microbial communities from uranium-contaminated site in the Upper Colorado River Basin, Wyoming, United States - RVT150D86 (HiSeq) ... | reverse complement strand
GCGAAGGAGCAGTACCCGGCCCATTACAAGGAGTTCGTCCGGAGATATTTCCTGAAGCTCAGCCAGGGCCGCGCCCCGCAACAACAACCAACCGACAATCGAGGAGCAAAGTGAGTGACGAGGCACGGCTGGCGCTTGCGCACGAGCGGCTGGAGGCGCTGAGGCGCCAGATCCAGCGGCGAATCGTTGGACATCATGATCTCATCAACGGCATACTCGCGTGCCTGCTCTCCTCCGGCCATGCGTTGCTGGAAGGCGTGCCGGGTCTGGGCAAGACGCTGCTGGTGAAGACCCTGAGCGACGCACTGCACCTGGAATTCGCCCGTATCCAGTTCACGCCGGACCTCATGCCTGCGGATATCATCGGCACCCAGGTGGTGTTGCAGGATGAGCAGGGCCGTCGACACTTCCAGTTCCAGCAGGGCCCCGTGTTCACGCAGCTCCTGCTCGCCGACGAGATCAACCGCGCGACGCCGAAGACCCAGTCAGCGCTGCTGGAAGCGATGGAGGAGAAGCGCGTCACCGTCGGGCGCACCGGGCATGCGCTCCAGGAGCCCTTCATGGTGCTCGCGACGCAGAACCCCATCGAGATGGAGGGCACCTATCCCCTGCCCGAGGCCCAGCTCGATCGCTTTCTGCTGAAGCTCAACGCGACCTATCCCAGCGCCGACGAGCTCTCCGAGATCGTTGATCGCACCACGGGTGCGCCCATGCCGGCCATCGAGCCGGTGCTGAACACCGGGGAACTGCTGGAGTTGAGGGAGCTCACGCGCTCCGTGGTGATTGCCAATCACGTGAAGGACTACGCCATTCGCATGGTGCTCGCCACTCACGCGGTGAATGGCCACGCGACTCCAATGGCTCGTCGTTACGTACGCCACGGCGCGAGCCCGCGCGGATTGCTCGCGATCGTGCTCGCTGCCAAGGCCCTGGCGCTTTTCGCCGGACGCATCAACGTGAGCTTCGACGACCTCGCAGCCGCCGCACCGCCGGCGTTGAGGCACCGCATTCTGCTCAACTTCGAGGGCGAGGCGGAGGGGATCGACGTGGAAGACCTGATCGCGGAAGTCATCCGCGAAACGCCGACCGTGCCCGGGCAGTCGCGCGCCTGAGCCCCACCCGGCAGCTATGGCGATGACGTCACTCAACGCACCCGCCGCCAGCGGCGGACTCGTGTTCGACGACGAGTTCCTGCGCAAGCTGGAGCAGCTCGAGCTGCTGGCGCGCAAGATCTTCCGTGGTCTGCTGCGCGGCGAGCACACGACCTCGCGCCGGGGGCGAGGGCTCGAGTTCTCCGACTTCAGGCATTACCGGCCGGGGGACGACTTCCGGCACATCGACTGGAACATCTATTCGCGGCTGGATCAGCTCTTCTTGAAGCTTCACGCCTCCGAGGACGACGTGACGCTGCATCTCGTCCTGGACGCGAGCGCCAGCATGGGTTTCGGCGAGCCGTCGAAGTTCGATCACGCGCGGCGCCTGGCCGCGGCGCTTGCCTACATCGCGCTGCACCATCTCGATCGCGTCGGCGTGAACACCTTCTCCGAGGGGCTGGGTGCGGCCCTCCCCCCCATCAAGACGCGGCACCACATGGCCCGCCTGCTCACCTTCCTTGGCGAGCTCCCCTGCGCCGGGGTGACCCGTTTCGACTCAGCTCTGCGCGCCTTTGCAACGCGTACGCGAAACCCCGGACTCGTGATCCTGATCTCCGACCTGCTCGGCGCCGGGGACATCCAGGATGGCATCGAGGCGCTGCGTCACGGCGGACACGACGTGGTGGTAATCCAGTTGCTCGCGGAGTTGGAGATCGACCCGCCACTCGACGGCGCCTTGCGCATTGTCGACGCGGAGACCGGGGATGAGCTGGAAGTGACCGTTGACGAGGATCTGCGCAGGCTCTATCAGCACCGGCTCGAGCATCACTTGCAGGACGTGGAGCGCTTTTGTCGCCAGCGAGGCGTGGAGTACCTGCGTGCCAGCACGGCCATCGCGTTCGAGGACGTCGTCCTCAAGTACCTGCGCCAGGGGGTGCACCTGCGGTGATCGAGCTTGCCTACCCCTTGGCCCTGCTGTCGCTTCTGGCCATCCCGCTCCTCATCGCGCTTCACCTGCTGCGGCCGACGCGCCGCCGGATCGTACTGTCCACGACGACACTGTGGCAGGCGGCACTGAAGGATCGTGAGCCCCGGGTCGGGCTTCGCACGCTGCTCAGGAACCTGAGCCTCTTGCTGCTGCTGGCGAGCGCGCTCGCGCTGGGGTTCGCCCTTGCCGGCCCCCAGTGGCTGACCCGCGCGAGCGAAGGCGCCGATACCGTGCTCGTGCTCGACGTGAGCGCGAGCATGAAGACGCGATCGGGTATCGGAAGGACGCGGTTTGATCTGGCCCTTGCCGAGGCTGCCGGCATCCTCGACGGCCTGCCCCGCGACGGACGTATGCTGGTGATGACGAGCGGGCACAAGGCCCTGCTGAGAACCGGCTTCGAGGCCGACCGCGAGCTGCTCCGCCGGGCGCTGGCGCGGCTCCGGCCAGGTGACGAGGTCGGGCGGCCACGTGAAGCTCTGGCGTTGGCGCTGTCGCTGTTGCGAGGCCGTGAGCAGGGTCGCATCTATTTCGTGACGGACGGTGCCTTCGGTTCCGACGTGGATCCCGGCTCGCCCCAGGTGGCGTTCCGCGTCGTGGGAGCGCCCGCGCGCAACATGGCCATCACCCGTTTCGACTTCCGCCAGGAGCTCGCGAGCGAGGACCGTTTCCAGATACTGATGGCGGTGCGCAACTACACTGACGCGCCCGTGGTTGTGCCTGCCTCGGTAAGCCTGGATGACCGCGTGCTGTTCAAGCGGTCTCTCGCGCTCGCCGCGCGCGCGGAGGAGACCCTCGTTCTACCTTTCACCGGCCGTGCCCGCGGGCGGGCGATCGGGCGCATCGAGGTGGACGACGACCTGGCGGCCGACAACCAGGCCTTTGCGGCGGTGAACGCGGATGAACCGTTGCGCGTGCTGGTCTTCACCCGGGGCAACTTCTATCTGGAGAGCGTGTTTGAAGCCATGCCCAACCTGGACCTCGTCATGCGCGACTGGTCGCCGGCCGAGGACATCGCGCGGCTCGCCCTGAGTTACGACGTGGTAGTGTTCGATGGCATCGCGGCGCCACGACTGCCGCCCGGGAACTTCCTGCTCGTGAACTCCGTGGCGCCGGGCCTGCCGTTCTCCGACTCGGGCCAATTGATCCGGCCCCGCACGCTCGTTCGCGGACAGAGTGCGCTGATCGGTGACGCGGACCTCACCGCGGTCCGGATCGACCAGGCCCGGCGCGTCATCATCGACAAACCAGTTCCCGGGCTGCAGCGCCTCATCTGGTCGAAAGAAACGGACCTGGCGCTCGCGCTGCTCGATGACGGCCGCAAACTGGTCTATCTCGGCTTCGATCTCGCCCGGTCCAACTTCCCTCTGCAGGCCGCCTTCCCCCTCTTCTTCAGCCGAAGCCTCGAGTGGCTTCGCCCGCGAGGCGATGGTTTTGTGTCCACCCACATAGCGGCCGGCTCAACCCAAACGATCCCGCTGCCCGCGAGCGAGACGCGGGTAGTCATGCACACACCATCGGGAAAATCTGGGACACTGGAGGCGGAGGGCAACCCGCTGCTCTTCGACGCCACTGCCGATGCCGGCATCTATGAATATGCCGTTGGGGAAGTGGTGCGAAATTTTGCCGTGAGCCTCACCGACACGCGGGAATCCGACGTCAATAACCGCTGGACGCCAACCGAGCGGCGCGAGGAAACACGACCGGCGGGCAATGCCGCGCAGGCACTCGTGCCGCTCTGGCCACAGCTGCTGATGCTGGTGCTTGTTTTGCTGGCGCTGGAGTGGCTCGTGTGGACCCGGAGCCGAGGCAATGCCTGAGTTCGCGCAACCCGCATGGCTCGCACTCATCGCGGTGCTGGTGCTGCTCGTCGTCCTGTCGATCCGGCGCGCGGGGCGGGCGCGCTCCAGACCCGTTGCCGCCGGCGTCCTGCGGATCCTGGCGCTCGCCGCGCTGGTGGTCGCACTCGCGGGGCCGCTCGCCCGCTCCGGCACGCGCCATACCGACGTGGTTTTCGCCCTCGATCTTTCCAGCAGCATCGCGCGGGAATCCGTCGCCGCGGCGCTGGATTTTGTCAATCGGGCCAGGGAATCCCAGGCACGCACCGGGCTGGTGGTATTCGGCGCCGATGCATCCGTGGAATCCCTCGTCAGTGGCGGCAGCGAGCCGTTGCGCGAGATCACGGCCCATGTGGAGCGCGCGGGCACTGATCTCGGCCGCGCCATCGAGGTCGGCATCGGAGCGTTTCCGGCGGGAGCGCATCGGCGCATCGTGCTGCTCAGCGACGGCCGCGAGAACCTGGGCGACGCGCGCTCTGCGGCCGCAGTAGCGCGTTCTCTCGGGGTCGAGATCGACACCGTGGCGCTCGAGAGGTCCTCGGCTCAGAAGGAGATCTACGTGCAGGGCGTGACGGTCCCACCCCGGGTGCGCCTGCACGAGCCCTTCACCGTGCAGGCGTTGGTGCGCAGCAACGAATCAGCCCGCGCCCACCTGGTCATCATGCGAAACGGCGTGCTGCTGCGCGAATCCACGATCGAGCTCGAGCCGGGCGTGAACGTCTACTCTCTGGTCGAGCAGGCCGACACGCAGGGGCTGCGGGAATACGAGGCCATCATCAACAACGACGCGGACAGCGAGCCGGCAAATAACCGCTACCAGGCTTACGTGCAGGTGATGGGCGCGCCGAAGGTACTGCACGTGGTGGACGACCCCGAAGCCGGTCGTTACGTGAGCGCGGCGTTGAGGGCCCAGGGTCTGGCAGTGGACGAGGTGCCCGCCACCGCGCTCCCGGCCAACCTGCACGAGCTGATCGACTACGACCTGGTGATCCTGGACAACGTCTCCGGCTTTGATCTGTCCCTCGCCAAGATGGCGCTGCTCGAGTACTACGTGCGCGATGCGGGTGGCGGCGTGGTGAAGATTGGCGGCGACAGGAGCTACGGCGCCGGCGGCTATCTCGGGACCCCGGTCGAGCAGTTGTTGCCGGTCGCCATGAACGTAAAGACCGAGATCAAGATCCCGAGCGTGTCGGTCGTCTTCGTGCTGGACCGCTCCGGCAGCATGGGCGCGAAGGCCGGGGGCGAGGAGAAGCTCACGATCGCGAAGCGCGCCGCCCTCTCATCCATCGAGCTGCTGAAACCGCTCGACCGGGTCGGTGTCCTGGCCTTCGACAACGGTCGCGATTGGGTGGTGCCCATGACTGAAGTGGGCGTGCGCCGGCCGATTGCGGAGAAGCTCCGCGATCTGACAGTCGGTGGCGGCACCGATCTCTATCTCGCCCTCGAGGAAGCGCACCGCGTCATGCGCGGGGAGCGGGCGAAAGTGAAGCACCTGATCGCGCTTTCCGATGGTCTCACCGAGGGCGAGAAAAACTTCGACCCCTTGACCGCGCGCATCGCCGCCGACGGCATCACGATGTCCACCGTGGCCATGGGCGCGGACGCAGACCTCAGGTTGATGGCGAGACTCGCCGAACTCGGCAAGGGGCGCTACTACCACACCGACGATCCCCGCAACGTGCCGCGCATCTTGACGAGCGAAACCATGACGATCACGCGGGACCTGGTGGTGGAGGGAGACATCCGGCCACGACGGGACCATGCGGGTGAGCTGATCGCGGGCTTCGAGGCGGACGTGTTTCCTGTCCTCGGCGGCTACCAGCGCACCTACGCAAAGCCCGCCGCCCAGGTCCTGCTCGCCGGACGCGGCGAGGATCCCGTGCTGGTGTCGTGGCGCTACGGTCTGGGCAAGGCGGTGGCGTTCACGTCGGATCTCTCCGGCCGCTGGGGCAGGCAGTGGGTTGAATGGCCGGCCTTCGGGCGCTTTGTCTCGCAGATGGCGCGGTGGACCATGCGCCGCAGCGGGAACGAAACCTTCGTGCCGCGATTCCAGTGGCACGGACAGCGCGGCGAGATGAGCGTGGACGTACTCGACCGGGACGACCGATTCGTGAACGGCCTCAAGCTGGAAGCCTCTCTCATGGATCCGTCGCGGCTCGCCCGGCGCGTTGAGCTCGAGCAGGTCGCACCGGGCCGCTACCACGGCGAGTTTCCAGTGCCCCGTGCCGGGCGCTACTACATCACCCTCACCGGGCGTGACGGGGAGATGCAGGTGGGCCCCACGACCTTCGGCCTGGCGGTTCCGTACTCCTCGGAGTATCTGGACCTGGGCGTTGATCACCGGCTGCTGCGCGACATCGCCAGCATCACCGGTGGACGCCTGCTCCCGCTTTCCGGCGCCAGCCTGAGTGCCGTGACCGCGCCCTCGCCGCAAGCGTCCGGCCCGCTCTCGCGGGTCTGGTGGCCGTTCTTCCTGGCGGCGCTGATCCTCCTGGTGGCCGAGGTGGCAGTACGCAGGGTGACGCTCCCCGATGCGTGGCGCGCGCGCTGGGCGCGATGGCGCGGCGCGCGTGCTGACGCCGGGACCCCGGAGCCGGAGTACGACGCGCTCACCGCTACCATCGCCCGGGAACGCGCGCGGCACCTTGCGGCCATGCGCGATGGCATTCACCTCAATGCCGACGATCCTGCCGCGCGTGCGCGGCTCTATCTGGCGGCAGGCCGCTCCCGCGCTCGGTGAGCGCGCGAGCGCGCAAGGATGAAGGATGAAGGATGAAGCTAACCGCAGTTAAACGCAGGGCGCGCTAAACAGCTACAACAGCCTTCATCCTTCTGACTTCTGCCTTCTGCCTTCTGACTTAGTAGAGGTGGCAGGCCACCATGTGACCGCGGGAGACCTCCTTCTCCACCGGCACGACCCTGGAGCACTCGGGCTTGACGAACGGGCAGCGCGGATGGAAACGGCACCCCGATGGCGGGTTGATGGGAGACGGGACTTCTCCCGTGAGGATGATCTCCTCGCGCGTGTCGTCCGGGTGGTACGGCAGGGCGGCCGAGAACAGCGCTTTCGTATACGGATGCAGCGGCTTGCTGAAGAGTTCCTTCGTCTTCGCCTTCTCGACGATCTTGCCCAGGTACATGACCGCGACCTCGTTGGCCATGTAGCGGGTCGTCGCCAGGTGGTGGGCGATGAGGAGATAGCTCACGTTGTACTTCTGCTGGAGATCCACCAGCAGGTTCATGATCTGCGCCCGGATCGAAACGTCGAGGGCCGAGACCGGCTCGTCCAGGATGATGAGCTTCGGCTTGGACACCAATGCGCTTGCCACGGCGATGCGTTGGCGCTGCCCGCCGCTGAACTCGTGCGGGTAGAGGCTGGCCTGTTGCGGGCGCAGGCCGACAGACGCCAGCACCTCGGCGACACGATCCTTCACCTCCTGGTCGGAGACCTTCTGGTTGACCACCAGCGGCTCGGCCACGATGTCCCGCACGCGCATGCGGGGGCTCAAAGAGGACCAGGGATCCTGAAACACCGCCTGGACCGTCGTGCGGTACTCCTTCAGGGCCTCGCCCTCGAGGGTGTGGACGTCCTTGCCATCGGCGTACACGTGCCCGCTCGTCGGTTCCTCGAGTTTCAGCACGAGCTTTGCGGTCGTCGTCTTGCCGCAGCCGGACTCGCCCACGAGGGCGAGCGTCTCGCCCTGGGGAATCGAGAAGCTGATGCCGTCCACGGCCTGCACCCAGCCCACGATCTTCGTCCACACGATGCCCCGGATGACGGGAAAGTGCTTCTTCAACTCCTTGGCCTGCAGGACCGGTGCCGTCGTCATACGCGCCCCGCTTTCCAGCAACTGGCGGTGTGGCCCTTGCCCACGGTGACGGAGGCCGGATACTCGCGCTGGCAGCGATCATCGGCGTGGGCGCACCGGGGAGCAAACCGGCACCCCTCGGGCAGGTCCCACAGGGCGGGAGGCTGGCCCTCGATCGAGTAGAGCCGCTCGACATCCTCGTCCATGCTGGGCACCGAGCGCAGCAGGGCCTGGGTGTAGGGATGCGACGGATGATTGAAGATATCCCGCACGGCTCCGCTTTCCACGATGCGGCCGGCATACATCACCATCACGCGATCGCACATCTTCGCGACGATGCCGAAGTCGTGCGTGATGAAGATGAGCGCGAGGTTCGTCGCTTCCTGAATTTCGCGGAGCAGGCGCAGGTACTGCGCCTGTATCGTGACATCGAGCGAGGTAGTCGGCTCATCGGCGATGATGATCTTCGGCTCGCAGGAGATGGCGATGGCGCCGACCACGCGCTGCTTCATGCCGCCGCTGATCTGGTGCGGGTAATCCGTAACCCGCCGCTCGGGCGCCGCCACCTTGACCTGTTTCAGGCCCTCGATCGCGCGCCGTACCAGCGTCGGCTTGTCGTCCTCAGCGTGCTGACTCTCGATCGCCTCGATCAACTGGTTACCGACTGTGAACACCGGATTGAGGGAGGTCTGCGGATCCTGCAGGATCATGGAAATGCGCCGGCCGCGGATCTGCCGCATTTCCTGCTCGGACTTCGGGACGAGGTCCTCGCCTTCGAGCCGGATCGCTCCCTTGACGATGCGGGCCGCCGGCCGCGGGATGAGTTTCAGCAGCGACAGGGCCGTCATGGTTTTCCCGCTGCCCGACTCGCCCACGATGCCCAGAACTTCTCCCTGGCGCAACGAAAAGCTCACCCCATCCACCGCCTTTACCGTGCCGAAGCGGGAAAAAATGTGGGTATGGAGGTCCTCCACTTCCAGTATGACGTCGCCGATCCGCCGCGCCATGCGCCTATCCTGCCCTCATCCCGCCGAAAACGACGCGCATAGCGCCCCCCCCTGCTTGAAGTCCCGCGATTCTATATGTATTGGAACGGAAGCGAGGGGAAGAGTTGCCTCTTCCCCTCGCTGTGAAGCGCGCTTACTTGACGAGCTTTATGAGCTCGAAATGCGAGGTGCGACCGGCCGCCGGACCCGGGTAAACCATTTCGGCGACGACCTTGGGATTGGCGAAGACCTCGTTCCTGAACCAGAAGAGCGGGATATCCGCGTACACCTCCTGGAGGTGGTCGCCGATCGCCCGCATCAGACTGTCACGCTCCTTGGCGTCATTCGACTTGAGCACCTTGCCGAAAGTCTCCTCGAGGAAGTCGTCCTCGTAGTGGTGGTTGTTGCCCTTGCTGTAGTAGAAGTTGCGAACGCCGTTATCGGCAGGCCGCCAGCCGATGATGTTGGGCCACATGATGTTCTTGCTCAGGTACTTGCGATACGTCGTGCGGATCTTGGCCCAGTCGTGCGTCTGGACCTCGGCCTCTACCCCGATCCTCTTGAAGTAGATGGCGAGCGCGTCGCCGATCGCCGGGCCTTCCGATTCGCCCGGCTCGACGAACACCCAGATCTGGAACTTGAGGGGGTTTCCGGGACCGTAACCCGCCTCCTTCAGCAGCTGCTTCGCCTTCTCGGGGTTGTAGGCGTAGAGCTCCTTGAATTTGCTTTCCCACTTGGGGTTCCAGCCCTCGGAAGCGGGTATCCACAGCGAAAGATACGCAAGCTCCGCCCGGCCGGCGAACACCGATTTCAACATCTCCTCACGGTCGATCGCGATGTTGAGCGCCTGGCGCACCTTCTTGTTGACTAATGGGGCCTTCGGATCGAAATGCTTGTGGCCCTTGAGGTGCCACTGGCCGCCCAGGTACACCGAAACCCAGTCCACCGCCAGGGAGGACTGGAAACGCTTCAGACCCCTGGCGAGCGCGTCCTTGTGCAGCTCGCGGGGCAGGTCGCCGATGTGGACGTCGCCGGAGAGCAGCAGGGCGAGACGCGTGGCTTCCTCGCGGGCAATACGGAACTCCAGTTCCTCGAAATCCACCTTGTGGCCGGACCAATGATTGGGATTCCGCTTGAACACGATGTTGAGGCCCGTTTGCCGCCCGGCGAACATGAAGTAACCGGTCCCGGCGGGGCGCCTGTCGAGGCCTTCGACGCCCTCCTTGTCCCACTGCGCCTTGCTCGCAATGCGCAGGTCGCCGGAACGCTGGACGGCGAACATCATCGACGGGGGCATGATCGGATTCCTGAAGCGAAACACGACCGTGTACTTGTCAGGGGTCTCCATTTTGTCGACCGTGCGCCAGAGCGGTCCGAGCGTCGCCGTCGAATCCTTGCGGACCAGCAGCGAGTGGGCGTGCACGACGTCCGCGGACGTGAATTCGCCGTAGCCGTAGTGGAACTGGACGCCCTTGCGCAGATGGAAGGTCCAGTCCTTGAAGTCGGGGCTGTGCTCCCACTTCGTCGCCAGCTGCGGGATGGGGTCCCCCGTCTTCGGGTCCATTCCGACCAGCGTCTCCCAGTAGGGCTCGTACTGCAGATGGTCGGGACGGGCGATGGTCCAGAACCGGTTGCTTTCGTGGAACCCGGCAGAAGCAAAAATCAGGCGCTTGACTTGCGCAGCATCGGCCGATCCCGGGGTCAGAACCGTACCGAACATGACTGCCAGCACCATCAGCAGTCCCGTGAATAGTGACGCGAGCTTCAATTTCATGGGGCATCTCCTCCTAAGTTAGCTATGGTCTTGCGAACTACACGTTTCTTCGTTCGTGGTTTTACCAGCGTTTCTGTTGTCGGGTATTTCGCGCTACAGGTTTCTCAACTTGGGATCCAGGTGGTCCCGCAGCCAGTCGCCGAGCAGATTCAGCGAAAGCACGGTCAGCATGATCGCGAGTCCCGGGAACATCGAAACCCACCACGCCGTGACGATCAGTTCCCGTCCGTCCGCGACCATGACGCCCCAGGCCGGCTCGGCGCGCGGCAGCCCCGCCCCCAGGAAGCTCAGCGCGGACTCGAGCAGGATCACGTATCCCACCTGCAGCGTCGCCAGCACGATGAGGGAGTTGAACACGTTGGGGAAGATGTACTTGAACATGATGCGGGTGTGCGATGCTCCCGCCACCCGCGCCCTCGCGATGAAGTCGCGTTCCTTGATGCCGAGTGTCTCGCCGCGGGTCAGCCGCGCGTAGCGCGCCCACAGAAGCACGATGAGCACCGTGATGACTGTCCCGAAGCTGGGGCCTACCGCGGCGACGAGGACGAGAGCGAGCAGGATCGTCGGGATCGAGAGCGAAATATCCACCAGGCGCATGATCACCGCATCCGTCCTGCCTCCGAAATAGCCCGAGATCAATCCCAGGACCGTGCCCATGATTCCGCCGACGAAAATCGCAATGAGCGACACCGTGAGAGAAACCCGTGCGCCGTAGATGATCCGGCTCAGCATGTCGCGCCCGAGCTTGTCGGTGCCCAGGATGTGCTCCATGCTGCCGCCGTCCTGCCAGACCGGCGGAGTGAGCCGGTTCGAGAGCGTTCCCATGTACGGGTCGTGCGGCGCGACCCACGGCGCGAAGATCGCCGGAATCACCAGAACGAATATGAGGATCCCGAGCGAGAACAGGGGATAGCGCTTGACCTGACGCCACCCGTCAACAACCCACGGGATCGCATACCAGGGCAGCGTTCGTGTGCTCGTCAATTGCGGCATGATCCGGTCTCCAGATTGCTATTGATATCGGATGCGTGGATCGAGATACGCGTAGAGGATGTCGACCAGCAGGTTGCACAGGATGAAGATGAAGGCGAATATGATCACGACGGCCTGAACGACCTGGAAGTCCCTGGACCGAACGGCGTCGACCACCAGCAACCCCACGCCGGGCCAGGTGAAGACGGTTTCGGTCACCACGGACCCGGTTAGCAGGACGCCGGCGATGATGGCAAAAAAGGTGAGCGGCGCGATTCCCGCATTGCGCAGGCAGTGCTTCCAGACCACTTTCCACTCCGGTATTCCCTTGACGCGCGCCAGCTTCACGAACTCGCTGTCCAGCACCTCGAGCATCGACGAGCGGACCAGCCGCATGATGGCGGCGACCTGAAACCAGCCGAGCGTGATGGCGGGCAGAATGAGGTGCTGGAGTCCGCCCCGACCCGACGACGGCAACCAGCCCAGCCACACCGCGAAGATCCACATCAGCACGATCCCCAGCCAGAAGGCGGGCAGCGACTGGCCGAGGAGCGCGACGACTTTGGCCGCAGCGTCCCAGCCGGTATCTTTTGCAACAGCCGCCAGAACCCCTATGGGCACCGCGATGATGACGCTGACGAGCAGCGCGAAACCCGCAAGCTCGAGCGTGGCGGGCAGGCGCTCCATGACGAGGCCCATGGCGGATTGGCCCTGGTACTTCAGGGAATCGCCGAAATCGCCTTGGAGGGCCTTCTTGACGAAGACGACGTACTGCACGTGGAGCGGCTTGTCGAGGCCCCAGTACTTGGTCAGCCGATCGTAATCCTCCTGCTCCGCCTCGATCGGCAACATGACGTCGATCGGATTGCCGCTGAGGCGCGCGAGCCCAAAGACGATCACGCTCATGACCAGGACGGCCAAGAGACTCTGGAGCACCCGCACCGCAATATAGCGCTGCATGCTATCTCCTCACGACTCGCGACCCGATTCCGCTCTCTTAGTGTCGGCGGTTCAGTTTCGCTTTTTGCGTCCCCCTGCCAACGGGATACGCATCATTCGGTGTCCGCAACGCGGCTACACTATCCTAGGTTGAACTGTATTGGCAAGTCACCGGTTTTTAAGAATTTGACCGCGGCGAGCCCTATCGATTCAGGCAACGGACGGATGCCTGCGGGAGCTGGTTACTTTCTGGCGTTTGCGGTAGTCGGAACAAGGGGCCAGAAGGCGTAACATGTTGATCTGACGGTCTGTATTCCTTAAAAGCCAAAACGTTTACAACGACAGGCCGCGCCGGCGAAGCCGTTAAACTTCCCCTGTTTCTTCGCAGGGGATATCGCCCCGCATGATGGTCACGATTGCAATCGTCGCGCTTGGGTTGCTCCAGGCACTGGTCATTGCGCGCGTCCTGCTGCGCCCGCATCGCGACCCCGCCTCGCGCATCGCGTGGATCCTGCTCATCGCGGGCGCGCCGATCCTCGGGATGCTCGCCTACGTTTTCATGGGAGAGACGAGCGTCGGTCCCCGCCGCGCGGCGCGCCTGCGCGAGATCGAGCGGTCGCTCCCCCCGTACACAGAATGCGGGAAGAACGTGCGAGCAGCGATTCCCGAGCGGCACGCGCAGATCTTCGACGTCGGAAAATCGATCTCGGGTCTCGACCCGGTCGCGGGCAATGCCGGCCGGCTGCTCGCGGACTCCAACGCCGCCATCGATTCAATGGTCGCCGACATCGACGCGGCGAGAAAGCACGTCCACCTGCTCTTCTATATCTGGCTGCCGGACAACAATGGCTGCAAGGTTGTCGACGCGCTGAAGCGCGCCGCGGCCCGCGGGGTTGTCTGCCGCGCCATGGTGGACGGGCTCGGTTCCCGGGAAATGCACCGTTCCGCGCACTGGAAGGTCATGAAGGAGGCCGGCGTGCGCCTCGCGATCGCGATGCGGATCAGCAACCCGTTGCGGCCGCTCCTCAAGGGCCGGTTCGACCTGCGCAATCACCGTAAGATCGTCGTCATCGACGGCCGCATCACCTACTGCGGCAGTCAGAACTGCGCCGACCCGGAATTTCGCGTGAAGGCGAAGTTCGCGCCCTGGGTGGACGCCGTCATTCGCTTCGAGGGGCCGATCGCGGGCCAGAACCAGCGGCTCTTCGTCACCGACTGGATGGAAAGCACGGATGAGGACATCCGCGACATCTTGCGCGAGCCGGTCGCACCACATGAGCCCGGTGTGCCGGCGCAGGCCTTCGGGACGGGACCGACGGTCCGCTTCTCGGCGATGCCGGAAATGTTCGAGTCGCTCCTTTTCGCGGCCCGGCGCCGCGTTGTGATCTCGACGCCCTATTACGTCCCCAACGAGTCTCTGCAGCAGGCCGCGTGCGCCGCGGCGTACCGCGGAGTCGACACGACCATCATCCTCCCGGCGCGAAACGACTCGTGGATCGTCGGCGCGGCGAGCCGCAGCTACTACGCGGGCCTCCTCAGGGCGGGCGTGAAAATCCACGAGTTCGTGGGAGGGCTGCTCCACACGAAATCGTTCACCGTGGATGGCGAGATGTCTCTGATCGGCTCCGCCAACCTCGACCGCCGCAGCTTCGAGCTCAACTACGAGAACAATATCCTGTTCTGCGACGCGAAGCTGACGGCAGACCTCGAGGCGCGGCAGCGGAGCTACATCGCGAGCTCGAAGGCGGTCACGCCGGAAGAAGTCGCGTCGTGGCCCGTGTGGCGGCGGCTGTGGAACAACGCGATTGCGATGCTCGGCCCGGTCCTGTGACACCGAGCGAAAAAACTTCACCGCCAAGACGCCAAGAACGCGATGAAAATCGAGAACTGAACCGCCAAGGCACCAAGAACGCCAAGAAGACCCGATCGAAAACCCAACGCGAAGAATGCCAATACAGCGACAAACGGGGTATACACGAGCCGCCCTCCGTTCCTATGTGCGTTACGAAGCGCGAACTGCAAAGATCGTTCCAACTCGATTCCGAACGCCGTCAGTCACTCGGTAAAGCAGTCATGATCTTTTTGCAGTGAGCGGACGTGCGTCGCCCTCAGGTAAATCGCAGGAACTTAGCCGCTCGCCGCGCGGTCACTGCGAAATCGGGCCTTTCTCCCGCCGAGGAAGGTGTTCCGATCAACCCTGCAAAGGAGACCCCTGATGTCGATACGAACGAGCTTTCTCTCGATGCTGACCGGCTGGACGGGCACTGCATGGGCCACGCTGACGATGGTCCCGGGCGACGAGGGCGCCGGCGCATCATCGTTTGGAGATTCCGAGCTGCAGTCGTTTGCAACCGCCGCGGTGAAGGTCCATCTCATCAGCGACGCCTACTCCCAGAAGATGGGAGAGGCGCGCTCCCAGGTCGAAAAACAGCAGCTGGAGCAGCGGGCGTCCAGCGAAATGGTGCAGGCTGTCGAGAACGAAGGCCTGACCGTCGACAAGTACCACGCCATTGCGAAGCGCCTCGAGACCGATAACGACCTCGCCGAACGAGTGAGGCAGAAGCTCGCCGACGCCGCGTAGGGCGCGGCCGCGGCCTGTCGCCGCCCGCGGCCGAAACAATCTCAACGAGCAATCCGCGTCCGGATTGAGCGACGTCCGCTGCGGGAGGATTGTGCGTGCCCGGACGCGGCGTAATAATAAGGAGAAAAAGACAGTGGACATGAACCGGGGCCGGCGGCGCGTTTTCGCGGGCCGGCTCCACCACTACTGGGCGGCGATCCTCGCGTTCTCCTGTTGCGCAGCCGCCGCGGCGGCGGACGCGTCCACGACGGTGACCGAAGCCGGGCGGGACCTCGCGCCCGTTCTCGGGCCGTGGATCACGCGCGATGCGGTCCTCGGCGTGCGCTGGATCACCCTTCTCGCCAGCGCGATCGTGCTGGGGGCCGTCGTCCTCGCCGATGTTCTCCTGCGCCGCGTGATCCACCGGAGAGCTCGCGACGAGCAGGCGAGGGCCGAGGTCGGGCCCTCGGAAGAGCGCGCGCGTCGCCGCTGGCTAGGTGAGACCCTGCGGGCGTCGATTCCCCCGCTTGCGCTGCTGATCTGGGTCGCCGGCGTCTACGCTGCGAGCGCGCTCGTTCTGCGCGACCTGGAGTACAACGACGCGGCGCAGACGGTGCTCGGCATCCTCGATATCGCGGCGTCGGCGGGCCTGCTTGCGGGGCTTTTCTGGCTGGTTTCCCGGGTAAGCCGGACGCTGGAGCGGCGCGGGCTCACGGCGTCCAAGGCAGCGGGGAGCATCTGGGATCGCGTCGTCTTCCCGCGCGCCGCCAGGACGCTGCGGCGCACGTTGCCGCTGCTGGTGCTGATCTTCGGCATTCCCCTCATCCCCGTGTCGCCGGAGATGAAACCGCTCGCCGACAACGCGGTGAGCCTTCTCGTCATCGGCGCGGTGGCGCTCGTGCTGTTCCAGCTCGTGCAGGCCGCGGAGGAGCTCATCCTGGCGCACCACGGAGCCGATCCGGCCGATCAGTACCGGGCCCGCAAGATCCGCACGCAGGTCACCGTGCTGAGGAAGATCGTCGTCGTCATCATCAGCGTCTTCACGCTCGCCTCGATGCTGATGGTGTTCGAATCGGTCCGCCAGTTCGGCACCAGCATCCTCGCCTCGGCCGGCATCGCGGGACTCATCATCGGCCTCGCGGCCCAGCGCAGCATCGCGACGCTTCTCGCCGGGTTCCAGGTTGCCCTCACCCGGCCGATCCGGATCGGTGACGTCGTGATCGTGGAGAACGAATGGGGCCGCATCGAGGACATCACGCTCACCTTCGTCATCGTGTGCATCTGGGACCAGCGCCGGCTCATCCTGCCGATCAACTATTTCATGGAGCGCCCGTTCCAGAACTGGACCTCCACCTCGTCCGACATCCTCGGCACCGTGTTCTTCCATGTCGACTACACCATGCCGATCGAGCCCCTGCGCCAGGAGCTCGACCGCATCCTCGAGAAGTCGCAGTACTGGGACGGAAAGCTGCGAAGCATTCTGGTGACGGACGCGAAGGAGCATACGCTCGAGGTGAGAGCAATGGCGAGCGCCTCGGACGGCGACAACGCGTGGTTTCTGCGGTGCGAGATCCGGGAGAAGCTGATCGAGTTCGTCCGGAAGAACTATCCGGAGAGCCTGCCGCGGCTGCGTGCCGAGCTGCAGGGCTTGGCACCCGCCAAGCAGGCGGGTTAGCGCTGCCGGTCGGCGGCCTGGAGGGCGGCGCGGGCGCCTTCGGCGTCGCCGCGCGCCTCGCGCGCCTGCGCGATCAGCCGCCAGTTCTCCGCGCGCAGCCGCTCGTCGTTGCCCGCCCACGTAATGGAGCGTGCGGCGGTGCTCTCCGCCTGCCCGTAGTCGCCCTGCATGAGGCGCACCCGCGCAAGCTCCTGCCACAGGCGCGGATTGCGCGGCTCGATGCGAAGCGCGCGCTCGAGCGAGGACGCGGCGCGCGCGAGCCGGCCCGAAGCCACATCGGTGTGCGCGACTCTCATGAGGCTCGCGACCGCCGCGCTCTCGGCGGGCGCCGTCCCGGGCAGCGGCACCGACTGAATTTCCGGCATGGGCACCGGCGCAGTCATGGGTGCTGATCCGGGGTCCGAGACCGGCGCGGGCGGCTGCACGCTCGCGCACCCGCCGAGGATCACCGCCACGGCAAGAATGGTTCTGGTCACGGTCCTACCAACGTCTCATCGTCCGAACAGGCGCTCGAGCCAGCTCTTTCCCTTCTGCGTCACCTCTTCCACCGCGAGGCCCAGCGCCGATGCGCATGGCGCGCGCTCGACCGGCGCCGTGCCCTGGGCAAACGGCAGCGCAAGCGCGCCCGTGCAGAGCGGGTCCGCCCGCAATCCGCTGCCCGGATCGATCAGCACGACCTCGACGCCGTCCGGCGGAAGCGGCACGAGCGGCTCCGGGTTGAGCGAGGCCATCAGCTCGCCCCAGACGGGAAGCGCCGCGGCGGCGCCCGAGAGCTTCGCCGCGCGGTTGTCATCGTAACCGATCCACACGACCGCGAGCCGGTCGCCGGTGAATCCGGCAAACCACGCGTCGCGCTGCTCGTCCGTCGTCCCGGTCTTGCCCGCGACGGCGCTCTCCGGCGGCAGCCAGTTCGCGAGAGAACGCGCCGTGCCCTCGCGCACCACGCCTTGCATGGCGGCGGTGAGGAGGTACGTCGGCTCGACCGGGAATGCCTGCTTCACCTCGAGCGGGTAGCGCTTGAGCGGGCGGCCCGACTGCGTCGTTACTTCCCGGATTGCGCGCAGCGGCACGCGGAATCCGGCGTTCGCGATGGTGTGGTACATCTGGGCCACTTCGACCGGGGAGAGCTCCACCGCGCCGAGCAGCGTCGCGGCATAGGGCTTCAGCTCTCGCTCGATGCCGAGCCGCTTCATGGTGGCGACCACGCGCTCGACGCCGATCTCCGTGCCGAGCCGTGCGGTCGCGGCGTTGTAGGATTGCGCGAGCGCTATCCGCAGCTGCACCTCGCCATGGAACGTCTTGTCGTAATTCTGCGGCTTCCAGTCCGGCGCGCCACGGCTTTTCCAGACGAACGGCGCGTCGTCGATCGGCGTAACCAGGGTGTAGCGTGAGGGCTCGGCGAGCGCCGTCAGGTAGATGACGGGCTTCAGAAGCGAGCCCACGGGCCGCGACGCATCGAGCGCGCGGTTGAATCCGCGGTATCGCACGTCGCGCCCGCCGACGAGCGCCTGAATTTCACCCGCCTGGCTGTCGGTGACGACGACCGCGCCCTCGAGCCCGGGCGGGCCGAAGCGCTTGTCCTTGTCGTAGCGGGCAAGCCTGCGCTCGAGCACGCGCTCTGCGGCCTGCTGTACACGCGGGTCGAGCGTCGTGAACACCCTCAGGCCTTCCGTGCGCAGGTCCGCTTCGTTGTAATCCCGGCGCAGCTGACGGTGCACGAGCTGAAGAAAGGCCGGGTGCGGCGACGTGCCGATCGGCGCCCTGGGCGTGACTTCGAGGCCCTTCGACCGCGCAGCCCAGTACTCATCTGCCCGGACATAGCCCGTGTCGCGCGCCTGTCGCAGCACGAGGTCGCGCCGCTCGAGCGCGCGCTGCGGCCGCTCGTACGGGTCGTACCAGGCCGGGCCCTTCACCATGCCGACCAGCAGCGCGCTCTCCGCGAGCGTCAGGTGCTCGACGGGTTTGCCGAAATAATGTAGAGCGGCAAGCCCGACGCCATGGATAGCGCGGTCGCGATCCTGGCCCAGGTAGATCTCGTTGAGGTAGGTCTCCAGGATCTCGTTCTTGCCGTAGTGCAGCTCGAGCAGCAGCGCCATCACGAGCTCGGTCGCCTTGCGCCGCAGCGTGCGCTCGGGCGTCAGGAAGAAATTCTTGACGAGCTGCTGCGTGAGCGTGCTGCCGCCCTGGAGGCCTTTTCCGCGGACGAAGCCGACGAGGGCGCGCGCGATGCCGCGCGGATCGACACCGTGGTGAGAGTAGAAGTTGCGGTCCTCCGTTGCGAGGAGCGCCTGCACCAGGTGATTCGGCACCTCGCGCAGGCGCACCAGCACCCGGTCCTCATTGCCCGCGGGATAGATGCCGCCGATCGGCAGGGGGTCAAGCCGCACGAGCGGCAGGCCGCGGCCCTGCGCGTCGCGCACGGAGGCCACCGCGCCGTTCTCGAATGCGACACGGATCACCTGCGGGGGGCGCGGCCCGTCCCAGAACACGAAGTGCCGCAGCGCGATCTCGAGCTCGTCGCGCCCGCGCGCGAACCAGCCTGATTCGCGCTCGCGCCGGCCTTCGCGATAGCCGGCGCCCCGCAACTCATCGACGATGCTTGCCTGAGAGACGCGCAGTCCGGCGTGCAGCTCGAGCGGGCGGGCGTAGATGCGCGCCGGCAGCGCAAAGCGCCGGCCTTCGAATTCGCTGCGCACGCGGAGATCGAGGTACAGCGTGAAGCCGGCCGCGAGCAGCGCGGCCGAGAGCACGGCGTAGCGGACAGTCCGCCAGAATTTCCTGCGGCGGGACATCACGTGAATTTTACTTCTTTGCCGCGCGCTCGCGAGCCTCTGCCGGTGCACAAGGGATCAAAGAATCTGTCGCCGCGCGGCGACACAAAGCGGGGAGAGCAGCGGAAACCAAATACCGAGACGGCGCGTCGAACGAAGAACAGGATTGAACCGCCGAGACGCGGAGAGCAACAAGGCGCGACTTACGTTTCACGTTTCACGGACACCAGGGAGGCGCTCATGGCTGAATCGCTTGAAGCAACGCGCTCCGCGCTCCGCGAGGAATCGCGCGGGCTGCTCGCTCGCCGCAACGTCGTCGCCACCGGCGCGGGCTACAAGGTCACCAGCGGCAAGCGCACGCGGACGCCGTGCATCGTCTGCTCGGTTACCAGAAAGATGCCCGCCTCGGAACTTTCCGCCGCAGACGTCGTTCCGGCCACGATCCGTGGCGTCGCAACCGACGTCATCGAAACCGGCCCCATCCGCGCCTTCCAGCCCCCAACCGGGCGGTTCCGCCCGGCACCCGGCGGCGTGAGCATCGGTCACCGCGACATCACCGCCGGCACTCTCGGCTGCCTCGTGAGGAAAGGCGGCGAGAGCTTCATCCTGTCGAACAACCACGTGCTCGCGAACAGCAACGCGGCCGCGATCGGGGACCCGATCCTGCAGCCCGGGCCGCACGACGGGGGCACGCTCGCGAACGATCACATCGCCAACCTCGAGGCGTTCGTTCCGATCTCGTTTGTCGCGCCCGAGCCGCCGAGCGAATGCGGCTTTGCGCAGGCGGTGATCGCGCTTCTCAACGCGGGATGCCGTGTCATCGGCAGCGGGACGCGCTACCGCATCGTGTCGATCCAGCAGACCCCCAACCTGGTCGATGCCGCGATCGCGCGCCCGCTTGCCGCGGCGAGCGTGATAGACGAGATCCACGGCATCGGCGCGATACAGGGCACGGTGCAGGGCGCGCTCGGCATGCGAGTGCAGAAGAGCGGGCGCACCACCGGGCTCACGACCGGCGAGATCCTGCAGGTGGATGTCACCGTCAACGTGCAGTACGGCCCGGGGCAGGTCGCCCAGTTCACCGATCAGCTGCTGGCCGGCGCGATGAGCCAGGGCGGAGACAGCGACTCGGCCGTGCTCGACGAGCAGAAGCGCCTCACCGGCCTCCTGTTTGCGGGCAGCGACAGTACCACTATCATCAACCGCATCGAACACGTTTTCGGGGCGCTCGGGGTCACGCGGTGAAGCGGCTTTTCGCGCTGGCGCTGGCCTTCGCTGCTGTCACCGCATTCGGGAGGGGCGAGATGCCACCGTCCATCCAGGAAGTCAAAGCTAGGCACGAGGCGCGCCTCATGGAGAAGCCGGGTGTCGTCGCCGTAGGCGTCGGGCGCGACGCGGACGGCCGGCAGGCGATCATCGTGAGCCTGGACCGCGAGCGACCGGATACGCGCGCAGCCATGCCGGAAGTGCTCGAGGGCTACGCCGTGCGCGTGCAGGTGATCGGGCCCGTCCGCGCGCAATAGTTAATGGCGGTCAGGCTGCCTTGGCGAACGCCTCCTGCACCTGCTTCTCGTACGCAACGACCTTCTTCACACTCGCGCGCTGCTGCATGCGCTCGAAGTGGGCCATGCAGTTCGCAAAGCCCGAGAGA
>Ga0256867_10000236_pt1 | contig 21074 bp, 23 predicted proteins | sample RVTome_15_FD_185939 | JGI IMG/M metagenome (GOLD analysis project Ga0256867, IMG submission 185939) | Soil microbial communities from uranium-contaminated site in the Upper Colorado River Basin, Wyoming, United States - RVT150D86 (HiSeq) ... | reverse complement strand
CGGCGCCGGCACCGTGACCTTCCGTCGCAACGGCACCCAGCTCACCCTCGTGAGCGCGGTGCCGGCCCGCGGCTGGCGCGTCGAGGTGGAACAGGCGGCCGGCCTCGAGATCGAGGTCGACTTCCGCCAAGGCAGCCGACGCGTGCAGGTCAACCTCGAGCTCGAGGATGGCGCGGTGCGCGAGCGGGTCCGCATTCGCGACGAGGCCGACGGAACCGACATCCGCATCGAGAACGGCGCCGTCGTGCGGGCCGAGCCCGGCAACGGTGCCGATGATCGCCGCGGCGACGACCGCGTCGGGGACGCCCGGGTCGGCGACGACAGCAGCAACAGCGGACCCGGCTCGGGCGGCGACCACGCCGTCGACGACAACAGCGACAGCGGGCCCGGCTCCGGTGGTGGTCACGGTGCGGACGACCCGCCGGGCGACGACCACGGCGGCGACGACAACAGCGGGCCCGGCTCCGGTGGTGGTCACGGTGCGGACGACCCGCCGGGCGACGACCAATAGGTCGTCTGGCGCCGTTGCCCGTCAGCCGGCGAACGCCAGGCAGTACACGCCGGGGAGGGCTTCGGCCAGCTTGCGCCAGCTCTCCCCGGCGTCCTCGGACAGGTAGACCCGGCCGTAGCGCTCGCCCACCGCCACCAGGTTGCCGGCGGCGACGAGTCCGAACGTGTCGATGTTGTGGGGGAACGCCGCCGGCAGGCCCGACTCGCCCCCACAGGGCACGAGCGGCTGCTCGGGATCGTCGATGGGCCGCCGGTAGACCGCCGCCTCGTGGGTGGCGGGACCGGTCGAGGCGCTGACCAGCAGCCATCCCTCCGAGAGGGCCACCGCCCGGCAGTACCCGGCGTGGAGCCCCTCGGTGCTCCAGTGCCAGGTGTTCCCACCGTCGGAGCTCTGGCCCACGCCCACGGCGGCGGCCACGCCGACGGTGTCGCCCTCGGCCAGAACCTGGTGGTCGTCGGCCTGCGCCGGCACCACTTCGATCCACTGGTCCGGATCCCGCCGCCACACGCCGCCGACGTGCACACCTGCGAACAGCCCCGCGTCTCCCATCGTGAGCGAGCGCAGGTCGGGCGGGGTGCCCCAAGGCGTGGTCCACTGGCTACGGGTCGGGATGGCGTCGAAGGCCCTGTCGACCGCCGGGCCGTCGGCGCTGCCCACGAGCACGAGCCGAGCCTCGCTGCTGCCGACCAGCGCCCGTCCCCCGGCCAGGGCCAGCAAGCAGCGCGGGAGCAGCCCTTCTGGCAGTGCCCGGGGCGCCCCGTCGTCCAGCGAGACAACCCGGTCGTCGGCGATGACCCAGTCCCCGGCGATGCCGGTCACCTCGACGCCGGCCAGGCCCCGGCGCACGACCTTGCCGTCGAGCCCCAACTCGACCAGTCCGTCACCAGTTCCGACCAGGAGCATGAGACCAGTGTGGCCGCGCCACGGCTCGCCGGGTGGCATTGCCTCGGCTGCGGCAGGCTGGATGCGTGACGCGACCCGAGATCTGGCTGTGCCGGCACGGTGAGACGGAGTGGAGCCGTGATGGCCGCCACACCGGCCGTACCGACCTGCCGCTGACGCCCGCCGGGATCGATCGGGCCCGGCGGCTGGGCTCGCGGCTGTCCGGCGTGGCCTTCGACCTGGTGCTGACCAGCCCGCGCCGCCGGTCCGTCGATACCGCGGCCCTTGCCGGGTTCCCCGACGCCATCCCGGAACCGGCCGCGGTGGAGTGGGACTACGGCGAGTACGAGGGGCTGACGACGGCGGCCATCCGGGAGAAGGTGCCCGGCTGGACGGTGTGGACCCACCCGCTTCCTGGCGGCGAGACCGCCGAACAGGTCGGTGCCCGGGCCGACCGGCTCATCGACCGCGTGCAAGCGGAGGCGCCGACCCGGGCGCTGTTGTTCTCGCATGGCCACTTCCTGCGGGTGTTGGCCGCCCGCTGGATCGAGCTGCCGGCTACGGGAGGCGCGCGCCTGCTGCTCGATACCGGGAGCGTGTCGGTGCTGGGATGGGAGCGTGAGGTCCGCGCCATCAGGCACTGGAACACCGAGTGACGGGCTCTCAGAGGCCCAGCGGAGAGGGGCGCCGAAGAGCACCCCGCGTGGGAACGTGTTGCTCGGGTCGCGGCTCAACAGCTGGGCCTCCCAGCAGCGCTGACCACCGCAAGCCAACAGCACGTGCCTTTCCGCTGATGCTCTCGGCGGGCGGGCGAACTGGTTCGGGTGCCGGCGTTGCCCAACCGTAGGATCGGGCGTCAGTGGGAGACCGCCCATGACCCTCATCGCCGTCCTCGACTACGGCATCGGCAACCTCCGCTCGGCGCAGAAGGCGCTCCAGCACGTGGGCGCCGATGCCAGGCTGACCTCCGACCCGGCACTGGTGCGGGACGCGGCGGGGGTGGTGCTCCCGGGTGTCGGCAACTTCGGCCGCTGCATGGAGGCGCTGGAGGAGAGCGGCCTCGACGAGCTGGCCATCGAGTGTGCCTGCTCGGGCCGGCCGTTCCTGGGGATCTGTGTCGGGATGCAGATGCTGTACCAGGGTTCGGAGGAATCGCCCACCGTGCCGGGCCTGGGAGCCCTGCCGGGGGTGGTGCGGCTGCTCCCCGACGCCGTGAAGCGCCCGCAGATGCAGTGGAACGTGCTCGATCGGCGGCGCGAGAGCGGGTTGCTGGCTGGCGTGCCCGACCCGACGTGGGTCTACTTCGTGCACTCGTACGCGACCGACAGCGACGAACACGCGGTGGCAACATGCGACTACGGCGGCCCGGTGGTGGCGGCAGTCGAGGCGGGCGCGCTGTGGGCCACGCAGTTCCACCCTGAGAAGTCCGGGGCCACCGGCATGCGCATCCTCGCCAACTTCGTCGGCCGGGCGGTCGAGTCGGCGGCCGCCGCCTGACCGGGCTGGTCGGAGTCCCGTGATGGACCTGTACCCGGCGATCGACCTGCGCCACGGGCGCTGTGTCCGGCTCTACCAGGGGGACTACGCCCGGGAGACCGTGTATGCCGACGACCCCGTGGCGCAGGCGCGGGCATTCGCCGCCGAGGGGGCACCCTGGGTCCACGTCGTCGACCTCGACGCCGCCCGCACCGGCAACCCGCGCAACTACGACCTCGTCGCCGCCGTGGCCGCCGCCGTCGATGTGCCTGTGCAGTGCGGCGGTGGTGTGCGGGACGATGCCGCCGCCGATGCGCTCCTGGAACGGGGGGTGCAAAGAGTGGTGGTGGGCACGGCGGCGCTGGAGCGGCCCGACTGGGTGCGGTCGCTGGCCGGCCGCTGCCCGGGACGGGTGGCGGTCGGGCTCGACGCCCGCGGCCGCGACGTGGCCGTGCGGGGCTGGGTCCAGGGGTCGGGCCACGACCTCGTCGACGTCGCCCGCAGGTTCGAGGACGCCGGCGTGGCCGCGTTGGTGGTCACCGACATCCGGCGGGACGGCACACTGTCCGGTCCCGCGCTGGACCAGCTCGCCGCGGCTCTGGAGGCCACCAGCGTCGACGTGATCGCATCCGGCGGTGTCGGCACTCTCGCCGACTTGCGGACTCTCTCGGTGCTCGAGGTCGAGGGCCGGCGGTTGGCCGGCACCATCGTTGGCCGGGCGCTCTACGAGGGCGCGTTCCGAGTTTCGGAAGCCATCACCACGTTGGAGGCGCACAGGTGACCGGCGGTGCGGGCGACGGAATGGGCGTGAGGCTCTACGCCTGCCAGCGGGGCGTGGCCGGTGCGTAGCGTCCGGGTGATCCCCTGTCTGGACGTGGACGCCGGCAGGGTTGTGAAGGGCGTCAACTTCGTGGGGTTGCGCGCCGCTGGGGACCCGGTCGAGCTGGCCGGCCGCTACGACGCCGAGGGCGCCGACGAGCTGGTGTTCCTCGACATCACGGCCTCGGCCGACGCCCGCGACACGATCGTCGACGTCGCCCGGCGCACCGCCAACGAGGTGTTCATCCCCTTCACGGTCGGGGGAGGTGTGCGGTCGGTCGACGATGCCCGCCGGCTGCTGATGGCGGGCGCCGAGAAGGTCTCGATCAACACGGCCGCGGTCGAGCGCCCGGATCTCGTGACCGAGTTGGCAACCGAGTTCGGCTCCCAGTGCGTCGTCGTGGCCATCGATGCCCGCCGCACCCCCGGGACCGCGCGGGGGTTCGGGGTGACGACGCACGGGGGACGGACATCGACCGGGCTCGACGCCGTGGCATGGGCGCACGAGGTCGCCACGCGCGGCGCCGGCGAGATCCTGCTCACGTCGATGGACCGCGATGGCACCAGGGAGGGGTTCGACCTCGAGCTCACGCGGGCGGTGTCCGACGCCGTCGGCGTGCCGGTGATCGCCAGCGGTGGCGTCGGCACGCTGGCGCACCTCGCCGAGGGCGTCATCGAGGGCGGCGCCGACGCGGTGTTGGCGGCGTCGATCTTCCACTTCGGCGAGCACACCATCGCCGAGGCCAAGGACGAGCTCACCCGCGCCGGCCTGATCGTCCGGCCCGTCTAGCGCCTCCGGGGTGTGGCCGACGCCGGCGAGGACAGGCGCGCGGCTGGCAGCGTCCGCACCTGACCGACACAGGCCGCTGCGATGCACGCGCCCCGAGTCGTCGTCGCTGCCGGCTGCCGCTAGCGTCGTTCCCGTGCCGGACCCCGCCACGGTGACCGCCGACGACGGCACCGCAACCGAGAAGCTGCCCATCAAGATGCTCAATGACCGGGTGCTCGTGCGCATTGATGGTCCAGAGGGCGAGCGACGGTCGTCGGGCGGCATCCTCATCCCGGCCACCGCCCAGACATCCAAGCGGTTGGCCTGGGCCGAGGTGGTGGCCGTGGGACCGAACGTGCGGGCCATGCAGGCGGGCGACCACGTCCTGTTCGCGCCCGAGGACCGCTACGAGGTCGAGGTCCGCGGCGACGACTACGTGATCCTGCGCGAGCGTGACGTCCACGCCGTGGCGTCGACCCGACTGGGCGAGGCCTCGACGGGCCTGTACCTGTAGGCGGGCAGGACGACCGATCACTCGTCCTCGGGATCGGGGACGCGGACGCTGCCCAGGTCGTCGAGGTCGCGGCCACCGGCATCCCGGTAGCAGGAGTTGATCACCGCTTCGCCATCGCCGCTGAGGTACTGGATGGTCAGCGCCTCGTACGTCTTGGACGGGTCGTCGGGGTCGCGTTTGTTGGCGAAGCTCTCGAGTGCAGCCCGCAGGTCCCGCTGGGTCGCCTCGTCGGAGCCACCGATGCGCCCGGACACGACATCGACGTTGGCAACGGGCAGGCGGAACCGCTCGGCCAGCTGTTCGCGCACGAACGACCTGTATTCGCCCGTCCGGTACCTGGCGAGCTCGTCGGTCGGGCACGCCGAGGCGGCCGCCGTGGCCTCGGCAGCGCTGGCCACGAAGCTAACGAATGAGCCGTGAAAGTCCTTGGGCGTGTCGTCCTGCTTGAACGCGGAATCGTTGGCGGTGGTGTGCTCCAGGGTCGCGTCGCAGACATAGAGCCGGCCCATCGCGAACGTGATCGCGGTCACCGGGTCGTCGCCGCTCGTCTCCGTCGTCGTGATCGTGCCGTCAGCGCAGTAGTCCACCTTGACCGCCAGGCGGGCGGGCCGGTCGCCATCCTGCGGATCGGCCACGCTCGATGTTCCGTTGGTCGACTGGAAGTCCCCGTTGATGATCCACCCGGATCGGTCCCAGTTCTGCTTGGCCTGCACCGCCACCACTGCCTCGCCGTCACCGATGTCGATGAGGAAATCCTCGGAGGCGGTCTTCGCCTCTTGCCCCTCGTAGATCACCGAACCACGGGGGGCGGGATCGCTCCGGCCGCCACCGAACCAGTCCGGCAGATCGATGATCCCCCAGTTGACGACGGCGAGCACCAGGGCGCCGGCGCCGACGACGGCCAACGCAGGAACGATCCGCCCACCACGGGCGAACCACCGATGCCACCCGCCGGTTCGTGCGTCTCGATCGTGCGCGGACATTGCCTGCCTCGCTTTGCTTCACCACTCGTCGTGCCCATTTGTGCGCACAACGTGGCAGAATCCCCGATGCGTTCGTCAGAGTGCTACCCATCGCACGTTCCGTTGACACGACTCGCCGTTAAAGGGGTACACCTACGGGGAGCGCGATGAAGGAGGAGCCAGCATGGGAGTCCTCATCCTGGTGCTGTTCGGACTTCTGGCCCTCGCGTCGGCGAACGGTTGTGAGTCGTCGCTCGATGGCAATGGCGACTTCGACTTCGGGGTGAGCGACGAGGCGAATGCCAGCGGCGATACCTACGCCAGCGACGGGCTGCCGACGTGCGACGGCGTGGTCGTCATCGACGTGGCCTCCGAACCGGTACGCGTGCCCGGGGACACCGACCTCTTCTCGTCGGCCTCGAGCACGTGTGGAATGTCGGTGGGGCGGGGCGGCGAGGACGCGGTGGCGGTGTTGCAGGACGCGCTGGCGCGGTGCAATGGCGAGGGCGTGTCGGTCGACGGCGAGTACGGCGCGCAAACCGCGGGAGCCGTGATGGACGTGCAGCAACGGGCCGGGATCACGGCGGACGGCGAATACGGCCCGGCGACGCTCCAGGTGATGCGCTGGCCCACGATGTCGACGTCGGGGGGCACCGATTGCGTCGCTGGCGCGCCGTCGTCGGCGGCCACCGACGACGACTCGTCGTCGTTGCCGCCCACGGATTGAGGCAAACCCGACATGATGGTGCGACATGCGACGTGAGGAGAAGCGGCTGAGGCGGGGCGGTCGAGCGAGAACCGCGATCGCCGCAGTCGCTGCCGTGGGCGTCGCCGCGCTGGGCCTCGGTTACTGCTCGGATCAGTTCGGCTTCAACGAGTCCGAGGAAGGCCGGGGCGTGAGCAGTCAGCTGGTGTTCCCGGCTTCGGAGCTCGAGACGACGCTCGGGCTCATGGCCGTCCAGAACAACGTGGAGCTGAGGGTCACGCACGACATCGAGATCCTGGGCCGGACGCAGGACATCTATACCGACGTCTTTCCCGCCCAGGTGCCGGGCCTGCTGGAGTTCAGGGTCGAGGATCTGCCCGATGTCGAGGTGTCGGGCGAGAACGAAGTGAAGGTGACGATCCCGAGGGCCAACGTCTTCGTGCAGGAACGGGTGGAGCAGCTCCGGGAGCCCGTGACCTTCACGGTCGAGGACGGGCGGATATCTGAGGCGGGCGGCCTGCCCATCGAGGAGGGGACACGCGTGTTCCTCGAGGATGGCACCTACTCGACAGGGGCGTTCGTCTTCGATCCCGAGGAGTCGGAGAGCATCCTGACCAAGGCCGTCGACGGCATGACCCTCGGCCTGACCAACATCAACGTCGGGACGGCCGAGAACGTTCTGAAGATCGGCCAGCTGGCCACGCTCAACCCCGCCTGCATCCGGCTGGCCGCCGAGCGGGTCGGCCTGGAGAACCTGCTTGGCGCCGGCGTTCGCGACCATCTGCTGCGCAAGGGGTTCAGCGCCCAGGACATCAGCATCGAGTTCACGGGGACGTTCCCCGCCTACGACCAGTTCCCCGACGAGACCGGCGCAACGTTCGAGGAGTTGCGACGGGACGTCGAGGCGGCGCTGGCCGGGGACAACCAGAAGACGATCCAGTTCTCGACCGACTGCGACTCCGACTCGATCGCCGAGCCCGACAGCACGGTCTCCATCTCCTCGGTCGGCCCCTGACCCGACTCGGGTTCTGCGGGCCGTAGGCCGGGCCGTACGATGGCGGGGTGCCCGCCACGCCCCCTGCGACGTCGATCGAGGCCACCGACGAGCAGATGGCGCAGGTCAGGTACAACGCCGAGGGGCTCGTGCCCGCCATCGTGCAGGACCACGCATCCGGCCAGGTGCTGATGATGGCGTGGATGACCGCCGAGACGCTCCGGCTCACGTTGGCCGAGGGCCGCACCGTGTTCTGGAGCCGCAGCCGCCAGCAGGTGTGGCGCAAGGGCGAGACGTCGGGCGACGTCCAGTACGTGCGGTCGGCGCACTACGACTGCGACGGCGACGTGCTGCTGTTCGTGGTTGACCAGCAGGGCGCCGGCGCCTGCCACACGGGCGAGCACTCGTGCTTCTTCCGGGCGTTCGGGCCCGGTTCTGGTGACACCACCGGTCGGCAGGCGACCGATGCCGTCGCCGGCACCGGCCGAGCGCCATGATCAAACCGTCCCGCGACCAGTTCCGGTCACTGGCACGTACCCACACCGTCATTCCCGTGTGGCGCGAGCTGCTGGCCGATCTCACCACTCCCGTGGCCGCGTACGCCCGCCTCGTGGGTCAGGGGACGGGGTTCCTGCTCGAATCGGTCGAGCACGGCGAGGCCCGCTGGAGCCGTTGGTCGTTCATCGGCCGCAACCCGCTCGCGACACTCACGGCTCGGGACCGCAGGGTGGACGTTGCCGGTTGGGTGCCGCCGACGGTAGCTCGGGACCAGGGGATACTGGCCGCACTCGAGGCGTTGCTCCGAGTGTGGCGGGCGCCTGCGCTTCCCGACCTGCCACCCCTCCACGGCGGCGTCCTCGGCTACCTGGGCTACGACGTCGTGCGCGAGGTCGAGCGCCTGCCCGAGGTCCCCCCCGACGACCTGGGCCACGCCGATGCCGTCGTGTCGGTCATCGGCCAGCTCGCCGCCTACGACCACTGGCGTCAGCGCGTGGTCCTGATCGACAACGTCGTGGTGCCCGACGACGCGACCGAGGGGCAGCTCGACGCACTCTACGACGGCGCCGTCGTCCGGCTCGACGAGTTGGCCGCCGACGGTGCGCGCCCGATCGACGAGCCGCTCGTCGAGCCGCCCGCACCCGACGAGCCGCCGCCCGACGTGCGGTCCACGATGGGAACCGACCTGTTCGCCCGCGCGGTGGAGGTCGCCCGCGAGCACATCCTGGCCGGCGACATATTCCAGGTGGTGCTCTCGCAGCGCTACGACTTCGATCTCGACGCCGAGCCTTTCGACGTCTACCGGGTCCTGCGCCAGGTCAACCCCAGCCCCTACATGTACTTCGTCCGCCAGCCTGCCACCGGCGGCGATGGGGCCGGGGCCCGCGGCCTCACCCTGGTGGGCGCGTCGCCCGAGCCCATGGTGCGGTTGACTGACGGACGGGTCATCTCGAGGCCGATCGCCGGCACCCGGCGTCGAGGCACAACCGACGAGGACGATGCCCGGCTGGCCGCCGAGCTCCGTGAGCATCCCAAGGAGATCGCCGAGCACGTCATGCTCGTCGACCTGGCCCGCAACGACGTGGGGCGGGTGGTGCGCTTCGGCAGCGAGCGGGTCGACGAGTACCTGACCCTCGAGCGCTACAGCCACGTCATGCACCTCACGTCGCAGGTGTCCGGCGAGCTGGCCGAGGGCCGCAGCGCCATCGACGTGCTCCGCGCCACGCTGCCGGCCGGGACCGTTTCCGGCGCCCCCAAGGTGCGGGCGATGGAGATCATCGATGCGCTCGAGCCCACCAAGCGGGGCCCGTACGCCGGTGTCGTCGGCTACCTCGATTTTTCGGGCAACATCGACACCGCCATCGCCATCCGCACCATGGTGATCGACGACGACGGCCGGGCGTCGGTCCAGGCCGGCGCCGGGATCGTCGCCGACTCGGTGCCCGAGCACGAGGACCTCGAGTGCCGCAACAAGGCCCGGGCCCTGCTCGCGGCCGTGCCCGCAGCGCGCCGCATGACCGCCGCCCGTCGTGGCCGCTCGGCCTCGACGACGACGGTGCCGACCAGCGACTGAGCCCCAGGGCTCTGCCGGGCGCCGGGTACCGGATGCGTCGCGGGCCCTGGCGCGGACGGAACCGGGTTCCGCCCGGCGGTGCCAAACTGACGGCATGACCGGTGATGCGCCGATCGACCTCCGCACCACCCTGGGGTGGTTTCCCGAGGGCCGGGACGTGGTCAGGGTGGAGGGGCCGGAGGCGGTGGCCTACCTCCAGGGTCAGCTCAGCCAGGACGTCGAAGGGCTTGCCGTCGGATCCAGCGCCCGGTCGTTCGTGTTGCAGCCCACAGGCAAGGTGGACGCCTGGGTCCGGGTCACGCGCACCGCCGCGGACGAGGTGGTGCTCGACGTGGACGGGGGCCACGGCGACGCCCTGGTGGCACGGCTCCGGCGGTTCCTGCTGCGCACCAAAGCCGACGTCGACCCGCTCGACTGGCACCCCGTCGCGCTCCGGGGTCCGGGTGCCGCCGCGGTGGTTCCCGAGGTCACCGGGGAGAGCACGCTGGTGGTGCCGGCCGGATGGCCGGGCGTCGACGGTGTGGACCTGTTGGGCCGGGCCGTCGAGCCGCCCCCCGGCATACCCGAGGCCGACCGGTCGGCGTACGAAAGCCTGCGGATCCGGTCGGGCGTACCGAGCACGGGCGCGGAGCTGACCGATCGCACCATCCCGGCCGAAGCCGGCCAATGGGTCATCGACGCCTCGGTCAGCTTCACCAAGGGCTGCTTCACCGGCCAGGAGCTGGTCGCCCGGATCGACAGTCGCGGCGGCCACGTCCCGCGCCGGCTCCTCGGGCTGGTCATCGGAGTCGGGGAGCGGCCGCCGGTCGGCGCGCCCGTGGTGGTCGACGGCGCCGAGGTCGGCAAGATCACCTCGGTTGCCGGCGGCCCAGACACCGATCAGGGCGTGGCGCTCGCGTACATCGGCCGGGGCGTGACCCCGCCGGCCGCCGCCGAGGTGCGGCACGGCGGGGGAGGGTTGCCCGTTACCGTCGTCGATCTGCCGATGGCGTGACGGTGGCGCCGCCCAGCCACTACGAGGTGCTCGGCGTGTCGGCCAGTGCAACGCAGGCCGAGGTTCGAGCCGCGTACCGGGCGGCTGCCCGCAACCATCATCCCGACGCCGGTGGCGACGCCGGTCGGATGCGGGCGCTCAACGTCGCCTGGGCCGTGCTCGGCGACCCGGTCCGGCGCGCCGCCTACGACCGGGCCCTCGCCCGGGGTGGTCCCGACGCACCGTTCGTGGCGCCGGACGCGGCGCCGCCGACGCACACCACGTGGTCGACCGACGGCGACCACTGGCCGATCGACCCGGACGCGCGGCTCACGGCGGAGGAGTGGGCCGACCTGGCCGACGGCCGGCCCATCGCGCCGACGAAGGCACTCGAGGGTTGGTGGGCGATCCTGCCGCCCGCGATGTTGCTCTTGGCCGTGGGCCTGTTCGTGGCTGCGATCTTCTTCACCGCCCCGGCGCTCATCGCGTTCGCCTCGGGGGCCTTCGTGATGGCATGCGGGTTGTTCGTGCTCGCCCCCTTGCGGGCGATGACGCGTCGTGAGAAGCGGTGACCGACGCGGCGGGAGCTTCCCCTGACCTTTCGTACCGCCCCGACGACCCCCGCCACCCCGACAACCGCTGCGTGCCGCGACCGGGGTGACCTCACCCATGTTCGATGAGTCCGCCACCCGACGACGGACCGCGCCCCATCCGGCCCGCGACGCCCCACTAGGGTTCCGCCTCATGCCGGAAGTCGCTTACATCGCCAGGCTCACTGCCGCCGAGGGCAAGCGCGACGAGGCCATAGGGGCCCTCGGGCGCCTCGTAGACGCCGCTGAATCCGAGCCCGGGACCCTGCAGTACGTCCTCTACGCCGACACGACCGACTCGACCGGCATCTGGCTCACCGAGCTCTACGCCGATGAAGCTGCCTTTCAGGCGCACGTGTCCAGCCCGGCGATGGCCGAGGTGGTCGGCTCGCTCGGCGGCTTGCTCGACGGGCCGGCAGACCTGCGCAGGGTCGAGATCGTCAAGCGCAAGGGCGACGCCGTCGGCGGGTGACCAGGGTGAGCGATGCGTGACCAGCGGGTGGCGACCTACCTCGATCGCATTGTCGCCGCCCACCGGGAGACGGCGCGCGCCGACACGCGGCGCCTCGACCGCCTGATCGAAGAGGCCACCGCGCAGCCACCGGTCCGGGGTTTCGCCGCTGCCCTCCGTTCGATCGCCGGTCTCGGCGTGATCGCCGAGGTCAAGCGGCGTTCGCCCTCCAGGGGTGACCTCCACGCCGACCTCGACCCCGCCGAGGTCGCCCGCGCCTACGAGCGCGGCGGCGCCGCGTGCCTCTCCGTGCTGACCGACCGGGAGTTCTTCGGCGGATCGCCCGCCGACCTGCGCGATGCCCGCCGGGCCGCCGCCGTCCCGGTGTTGCGCAAAGACTTCACGGTCGCCGCTGCCGACGTGTGCGACGCGCGGATCATGGGGGCCGACGCCGTGCTCCTCATCGTCGCCACCCTGGACGACACCGAGCTGCGCGACTTCCACGCCCTCGCCGGGGAGCTGGGGCTCGACGCGTTGGTCGAGGTGCACGACGAGGCCGAGCTCGACCGCGCCCTGGCGGCCGGCGCGAGCCTGGTGGGTGTCAACCAGCGTGACCTGGTGACCTTCGAGGTCGACACCACCCGGGCGGTGCGGGTCGGCCGGGTGCTGTCCGAGCGCGGCGACGACGTCGTGCGGGTGGCCGAGTCCGGGATCCGAGCGCCGGAGGATGCCGCCGTCCTGGCCAGGGCGGGTTACGACGCCGTCCTGGTGGGGGAGTCGCTGGTGACCGCCGGCGACCCTGCCAGCGCCGTCCGGGCGCTACGGATGGCCGGCGCCGGCTAGCCGTTACCACTTCGGTGCCGCCAGGCCGGCTGGCTAGCCTGCCAGCGTGTTCGTCAAGATCTGCGGCGTCACCAGTGAGGAGGACGCGCTCCTGGCCGTGGCCATGGGGGCCGATGCCGTCGGCTTCATCTTCGCCCCGTCGCCGCGCCAGATCGCACCACAGAAGGCGGCGGACATCGCCAAGCGGCTGCCCACCGAGATCGTCACCGTGGGAGTGTTCCGGGACGAGTCGCGTCAGCGGGTGGTCGACACCATCCATCACGCGAGATTGGGGGCGGCGCAGCTCCACGGACGGGAGACGCCCGGCGACTCACACTGGATCCGCCAGCGCGTCCGGCTGGTGATCAAGGCGTTCGCGGCCGGTGATCCCGAGCTCGAGTCCGCCGACGACTACGGCGCCGACGCCATCCTCATCGACTCCGCCACCCCCGGCTCCGGCGACGTGTTCGACTGGTCGCTGGCCGAGGGGGCACCGTCCAACCGCCGAGTGATACTTGCCGGCGGGCTCACCCCGGCCAACGTGGCCGACGCCGTCCGCGCGGCGCGCGCCTGGGGCGTGGACGTCGCCAGCGGCGTCGAGTCGGCCCCCGGCCGCAAGGACGCCAGGAAGATGCGGGCGTTCGTCGCCGCCGCCAAGGCCGCCGAACCGCCGGAGGCGCTGCCTCAGGGCGACCGCCTCGATCGGCCCTTCGACTGGATGTTCGACGAGCGCCCATGAGCCCGGCGAGCGCGACATTGATGGGCGACCCCGGAACCCGGGGGCGGTTCGGCGACTTCGGCGGCCTCTTCGTCCCCGAAACGCTGGTCCCCGCGTGTCAGGACCTGGAGCGGGCCTTCCGCGAGGCCTGGGCCGACCCGGGCTTCCGATATGAGCTCGATCGCCTGCTGCGCGACTACGCCGGTCGGCCGTCGCTGCTCACCGACTGCGCCAACCTGTCGGCCGAACTGGGCGTGCGGGTGCTGCTCAAGCGCGAGGACCTCAACCACACCGGGTCCCACAAGATCAACAACGTGCTCGGCCAAACGCTGCTGGCCAGGCGCATGGGCAAGACCCGGCTGGTGGCCGAGACCGGGGCCGGCCAGCACGGGGTGGCGACCGCCACGGCGGCCGCGCTGCTGGGGCTCGAGTGCACGGTCTACATGGGCGACGTCGACATGGAGCGCCAGGCCCTCAACGTGTTCCGCATGCGGCTGCTGGGTGCCGAGGTGCGGCCGGCGTCGTCGGGCAGCCGCACCCTCAAGGACGCCATCAATGAGGCCCTGCGGGACTGGGTGGCCACCGTCGAGTCGACGCACTACTGCCTGGGCTCGGCCATGGGCCCCCACCCCTACCCCTTCCTCGTCCGTGAGCTGCAGCGGGTGATCGGCGACGAGGCCCGGGACCAGGCGCGGGCTCTCCTGGGGCGGGATCCCGACGTCGTGGTGGCTTGCGTGGGCGGCGGGTCCAACGCCATCGGCATCTTCTCGGCCTTTGTGGACGTTCCCGGCGTGGAGCTGGTGGGCGCCGAGCCGGCCGGTGGCGCCGCGGTGGGCCGGGGGGTGCCCGGCGTCGTCCACGGCTCCAAGTCGCTGCTCCTCCAGGACGAGGAGGGCCAGGTGTTGGAGGCCGAGTCGGTGTCCGCAGGTCTGGACTACCCGGGGGTCGGGCCCGAGCACGCCTACCTGGCCACCATCGGCCGGGCCCGCTACATCGCGGTGACCGACGCCGAAGTGCTCGACGCCTTCGCTCTCCTCGCCCGCACCGAAGGCATCATCCCCGCCCTGGAATCGGCCCACGCCCTGGCCTGGATCAGCCGGGAGCGGGAAGGGCTGGCCGGCAAGGTCGTTCTGGTCAACATGTCGGGCCGCGGGGACAAGGACGTCGAACAGGTCGCCCGGCTGATGGCCGACGCCGGCGGGCCCGGAGGGCCGGGCGGATGACGACCGACGTGGCGGTGACCGGTGCCCTCGAGTCTCGCCTGCGGGCCGCTCGTGGCGCCGCGCGCAAGCTGTTGGTTCCCTATGTGACCGGCGGACTACCGGGTTGGGAACGGGTCGCCGAGGCTATAGCCGACGCCGGCGCCGACGCGATCGAGGTGGGCATCCCCTTCTCCGATCCCGTGATGGACGGGCCCACGATCCAGGCGGCCTCGGAACGGGCGCTGGCGTCCGGTGCCACCCCCGGGGGCATCATCGACGCCCTTGGCGGGCTCGACGCCGGTGGGGTTCCACCGGTCGTGATGACCTACTACAACACGGTCCACCGCTCCGGCCACGTGCGGTTCGCCGCCTCGTTGGCGGCGGCCGGCGTTGCGGGGGCGATCGTTCCCGACCTGCCGCTCGAAGAGGTGGCGGAGTGGGCGGCGGCCGCCGACGCCAACGGGGTGGAGACGATCTTGCTGGCGGCGCCCACCGCCTCGGACGAACGGCTGGCGCGGATCTGTGCCCGGAGCCGCGGCTGGGTCTACGGCGTGGGCCTGCTGGGCGTCACGGGCGAGCGCGACCGCCTGCAGCGCAGCGCGCTCGACATCGCGGCGCGGCTCAAGGCCGTGACCGACAAGCCGGTGCTGGTCGGTGTAGGGGTGTCCAACCCCGCGCAGGCCGCTGAGGTTGCGGCGGTGGCCGACGGGGTGATCGTCGGGTCGGCGCTGGTGCGGCGGTTGCTCGACGGTGGGGGACCGGACGAGGCGGCGGCGTTCGTTCGCGAGCTACGCATCGGCCTGGACGATGTCGGGTGAGTGATCACCCGCCGCCCGCGGGCCCTCCGCCACCTCCGCCTCCGGCACGCCCACCAGCACCGCCTCCAGCGTTCCCACCTCCCCCTACCTGGTGGGCGTCTCCGCCACCTTCGCCACTTCCGCCACCGCTCCCGCCGCACCCTCGACGACGATCGCGGTGGTTGTCGACGGTCGCCGTCGTCGCGTGCCTCGGCGCCACCGGTGGTGCGATCTACCTCGTGACCGACGACCGGGGGCCGTCGCACCCCGACGATTGGGACGAGCGGCTGGTCGACCTGGTGGCCTTCGTCGAAGACGAGCGCGGACTGCGCTTCGAACATCCCGTCGCCGTCGACTTCCTCAGCGCCGACCGGTACTCCGAGCGAACCCGCGTCGAGGAGGCCGAGCTCACCCGGGAGGACCGGCGGCTGATCGAGGAGGGGACCGCGCCGCTTCGGGCGCTCGGACTGGTGCCGGTCGGCTTCGACGCACTGGAGTCGTCGAACGACCTGTCCGACACCGCCACGCTCGCCTACTACGACCCGTTCCGGGAACGCATCGCCGTACGGGGCACCGACATGACGACCGACCTGAAAGTGACGCTCGCGCACGAGCTCGTCCACGTGGTCCAGGACCAGCACTTCGATCTCGAGGAGATGCTTGGCGACGGCGATGCCACGGGCGATCGGTTGTCCGGACACCTGGCGCTCATCGAAGGGGACGCCACCCGGATCCAACAGGCCTATGTTCGCTCGCTGCCGGATGACGACCGCGACAAGTATCTGGATGCCATCGGCCAAGCGTCCGGCGAGGCGCAGGAGGAGCTCGACACCATCCCCGGAGTGCTGGTCGCCATGGAGGGAGCGCCCTACGCGCTCGGTCCCTCGCTCGTCGAGCTGATCGCCGCCGACGGGGGCAACGACGCGGTCGACGAGGCCTTCGACGACCCGCCGGCGACGACCGAGCACATGGTCGATCCCCGGTCGTACTTCGCCGGCGACTCTGCGCACGAGGTGGCCGCGCCGGTCGTGCCGACCGGGGGTGAGCAGATCGGCGAGCACGATCGCTTCGGGGCGCTGCCGCTCTTCCTGCTGCTGAGCGAACGCATCGATCCCCTGGTGGCACTGTCCGCCGCCGACGGTTGGGGCGGTGACGCCTACGTGGTCTACGACCGTCGGGGTACGACCTGCATGGACGTGGCCGTCCAGGGTGACTCGGCTCGGGACGGCGAGGAGTTGCTCGGGGCGTTCGAGGCGTGGGTGTCCGCCGGCCCACCGGGCGCCGCCCGGGTGCGACCCGAGGGCGACGTGGCGCTCGTCTCCGCCTGCGACCCGAGGAACCGCGCCGAACCGTCGGGGCTGGCCGTAGACGCCCTGACGCTGCCGACCGTCCGGGCGCAGGTCATGCTGGCCGCGGGCGGGACGGCCGGCGACGCCTCCGAAGCCTTCGGGGTTGCCGACTGCTTCGTGCGGGCGGTGCCCTTCCGCCAACTCATCCAGGCCAACGAGTCGTCCGAGCCCCCGGCGGCGGTCATGACCGCCATCGAACAGGCGGTTGCCGACTGCCGCGTGGCGTGAGTCACCCGTCGAGGTTGGTGCGGAAGAACGCCAGCGTGCGGTCCCAGGCCAACTCGGCGGCGGCCTCGTCGTAGGCCGGCTGGTCCGCCTCGAAGAACCAGTGGCCGGTTCCCGGGTAACGGTGGAACGTGAAGTCCTTGTCGAGCACGTGCAGCTCCGACTCGAGCAGCGTCAGATCGTCGTCCTCGACCCACGGGTCGGTCTCGGCGAAGTGCCCGAGGAAGGCCGAACGGGCCGGGGCCATGTCGATGTTCTGCGACCCGTAGAAGATCGCGGTTGCGTCGACCAGCTCGGGCATGCGCCCGGCAAGCCACAGCGCCCAGGATGCGCCCATGGAGAACCCCAGCACCCCCACCGGCGCGTCGGGCGTTGCGGGCATGCCACGCAGCGTGAGGATGCTCGATCGCACGAGGTCCAGGGTGGCATCCATGTCGGCATTGGCCAGCAGGGCCTCGGCCTCTGCAGGGTCGCGCGTGGTCTTGCCGCCGTAGAGATCCGGAGCCAGGGCCACGAAGCCGTTGTCGGCCAACCGGTCGCAGAGGCCCTTGAAGAACGGCGTGAGTCCCCACCAGGCGTGGAGCACGAGTATGCCGGGCCCCGATCCCTCGTCCGGGACGATGACGTAGCCCGTGCCGACCGATCGCGAAGACACCCGTTCGACGGTAGCGAGGCCGGCGGGCGGCCCCAACCGCAGGGGCGCGGCTCCTGGGGGAGGGGCCGTGAGGGCCGGCTCCAGAGGCGGCGCCGTCAGGCGCCGGCGTGGCCCGAGCGGCCCGCTGCGAAGCAGCAAGAGCGGGGAGCATGCCGCGAGAGCCGGGGCCGCGAGGCCCCGGCTCGTAGCCCTGTACGCTCGATCGCCGTGCCCCCCGGCGATCCCTACGATGGCTGCCTCCTGTGCACAGCCGAGCGCATCACCCCCTGGTACCACGAGGACGAGGTGTGCTGGATCGCGGACTGTGAGATCTGCGCCACGCCCATGGTCGTCTGGCGCTCGCACGGGGTCGATCCTCCCGCCGCCGACCTGGAGCACATGTTGGGGCGGCTGGCGGCCGTCGCCGACCAGGTGTTCGACGGGCACTACGTCGACGACAACATGCGCAACATCCCCGACCACTTCCACGCCCACGCCCGCCCGCAGGGCGGGTTCTTCGGCCACGGCTTCCGCCGCGATCTGAACGGGGACGCCTCGTGAGCGAGGTCGAGGCTGGCGGCGAGGCTTCGGTCCTGAACGTCTACGAGGCGTTGGGCGGCCAACCGTTCTTCGACGACCTGGTGGAGCGGTTCTATCGACGGGTGGCGATGGATCCGCTGCTGCGGCCGCTCTACCCCGACGACCTCACCGGGCCACGGCGACACCTGGCTCTGTTCCTGGGCCAGTACTGGGGCGGCCCCACCACCTACTCCGACGAGCGGGGCCACCCGCGGCTGCGGATGCGCCACGCACCCTTCGTCATCGGCGAGCCCGAGCGGGACGCCTGGCTACGCCACATGGGCGCCGCCCTCGACAGCCTGGTGGTCGAGCGCGGCGTCCACCCGGTGGTGGAGGCCCGATTGCTCGACTACTTCGCCATGAGCGCCGACGCGATGGTCAACGCCCGCTGACGGCCCGCCGCCGGACGGGCATCCAGTCGTAGATGCGGGACCGCAGGCTCGGGCGACTGATCGACGAGCCCAACGATGACACCTTGTCGGCCAGCCCTCGCCGTGCCCGCATCCGGGCCGGCCGCGCCAGCCGGCGGTTCTCCGCCTCGGCCATCAGCGCCTCGCGGCGCTCCCGGCCCATGACCTCGATCGCTTCGAACGGCATCATCGGTCCGCCTCCTTGCTGCTCGACTCGCCGCGTGCTTCGTGCCGCTCGATCATCGGGAATCTCCCTGCGACGTTGATCGTCAGGCGACACGGAACCGGTGTGTCATGCGGCGCACGCCCCCGGGACGGTCGCCGACCCCGCGCTGGCCGGCTCCCTAGGCTCTCGGCCGTCGGGCGGTCGTCGCGGCGAAGGCGGCATGGAGCGAGAGGAGACCGGGACAGTGGATCCAGGCGAGTTCAGGGGCAGGATCGGCCGCTACCACTGGGAGTCGGAGCCGTGGTGGCCACCCGAGCCGACGCACCCGCCCGGGGCCCCCAACGTGCTGGTCGTGCTCCTCGACGACGTGGGGTTCGCGCAGTTCGGCTGCTTCGGCTCCGACATCGCCACGCCCACGTTCGATCGCCTGGCGGCCGGGGGGTTGCGCTACGCCAACTTCCACACCACGGCGCTCTGCAGCCCCACGCGCGCCTGCGTCCTCACCGGCCGCAACCACCACACGTGTGGGATGGGCCGGATCATCGAGCTCGCCAGCGGGTTCCCGGGCTACGACGCCCGCATCCCCCGCTCATGCGGGTTGCTTCCGGAGATGCTCACGCCCCACGGCTATGCCGCCTACGCCGTCGGCAAGTGGCACCTCACGCCCGAGGAGGAGATGCACCTCGGCGCCCGCCGCGATCGCTGGCCGCTGGGACGAGGCTTCGAACGGTTCTACGGGTTCTTCCTGGGCGAGACCCACCAGTTCGTGCCGGCCCTGGTGCACGACAACCACTTCGTCGAGCCGCCGCGCAGCTACGAGGACGGCTACCACCTCACCGAGGACCTCGTCGACCGGGCCATCGAGTACCTCGATGACCTGCGCCACGTCGACGTGGACAAGCCCTGGCTGCTCTACCTGGCGACCGGCGCCTGCCACTCGCCTCACCAGGCGCCCGGGGAGTGGATCGCTCGCTACCGCGGCCGGTTCGACGCGGGTTGGGACCGCTGGCGAGAAGCGGCGCTGGAGCGCCAGATCGCCAGCGGGCTCCTGCCGGCCCATGCCGTGCTGTCGCCGCGGCCCGACTGGGTACCGGCCTGGGACGACCTCTCGTCGAAGGAGCGCCGGGTCTACGCCCGGTACATGGAGGCCTTTGCCGGCATGCTGTCGCACACCGACGCCGAGATCGGCCGCCTGGTGGGATGGCTCGAGCGGAACGGTGAGCTGGACCGCACGTTGGTGCTGGTCCTGTCCGACAACGGGGCCTCGTCGGAGGGCGGTCCGGTGGGTTCGCTCAACGACGCCCGGGCATGGAACATGGTGCCCCGGACCATGGAGGAGGCGGCGGAGCGCCTGGAGGAGATCGGCGGCCCCCGCATCCACAACAACTACCCCTGGGGCTGGACGGTGGCCGGCAACACCCCGTTCCGGCGCTGGAAGCGCGAGACGCACGAAGGGGGCGTGGCCGATCCGCTCATTGTCAGCTGGGCCGGCGGGATCGGCGCCCGGGGCGAGGTGCGCAGCCAGTACGTGCATGCCATCGACATCGTTCCCACGATCCTGGAGGTGGCCGGCATCGACCCTCCGGCGGCGATGGGCGGCGTCGAGCAACAGCCGATCGAGGGGACCAGCTTCGCCTACTCGTTCGCCGATGGCGCGGCCCCGGAGCGGCACACGACCCAGTACTACGAGATGTTCGGGTGCCGCGCCCTCTACCACGAGGGCTGGAAGGCCGTGACCTATCACCCGATCCAGTCCGAGGAACCAGGCCTCGACAGCGTCGCGTGGGAGCTGTACGACCTGCGGGCCGACCCGGCGGAGTGCCACGACCTGGCCGCCGAGCATCCCGACCGCCTGCAGGCGCTCGTCGAGCGGTGGTGGATCGAGGCGGCCCGCCACCAGGTGCTCCCGCTCGACAACCGGCCCTTCTCGGAGCTCGTGTTCGGCCGGCCGCCGGCAGTGCCGCCGCGGGGGCGCTATGTGTACCGGCCCGACCGGGCTCCCGTGCCGGAGAACGTAGCGGTGAACGTGAAGAACCGGCCCCACGCGATCACGGCGTACGTGGAGGTCGACGGGCGGGGTCCCGTCGCGGGCGTGCTCGCTGTGCAGGGTTCGGTGCTCGGGGGGTGGTCGTTCCACCTCCTGGCCGATGGCCGGCTGTGCTACGTCCACAACCTGGCGGGTTGGCGTGCCTACCGCATCGAGGGTTCCGTCGGCGAGCGCCTCGGGCCGGGCGCCCACGCGCTGTCGTTCCGGTTCGTCCCGGGCACCGACGGCGGCGCCCACCGAGGAGTGTTGCTCGTCGACGGTGAGGAGATCGCGGCCGGCCCGATCGAGCGAGCGACATGGAGCCGGTTCTCGCTGACCGGCGCCGGGCTCACGGTCGGGTGGGCGAAGGACTTCTCCCCAGCCGATCGCGACTACCGGGGCTCATTCCGCTTCACCGGGCGGCTGGA